>Ga0209581_1000649_pt1 | contig 60586 bp, 46 predicted proteins | sample Coa_R2_FD_187160 | JGI IMG/M metagenome (GOLD analysis project Ga0209581, IMG submission 187160) | Surface soil microbial communities from Centralia Pennsylvania, which are recovering from an underground coalmine fire - Coalmine... | ecosystem: Environmental > Terrestrial > Soil > Unclassified ...
CGCGGTCCTGGAAAACACCTCAGAAATTTAACGACCTCTCCGCCACGCGCCAGCTCGTCCGCCCGACCCGGTATGTCGCACTTTACTCCGCGCATGTCTGGTCGCTTTTTATGTGAGTCGCTCGGATAGCCGGATTAACGACCATCACCCATTTCGCTTGCGGTCCGCAGGCCGCGCTGAGATGATGCGGAGCATGCAGCAACTTCGTTCAGGCAAGGATGACAAGGGCATGGTGGGAACATCCGAGACTCCAGCATGGGCAGACCAGTCTAAAAGTAATACTGTTCACTTAACGTAGTTTGCGGTATCCTCTTCTCATTGACTTTGAGAGGAGGAGGATGCCGATGGCCCGGACGATCGCTGAACTCCCCAAGGGAACGCGAATTACGGATTACATTAGTCTCGGCGTATTGACGACGACAATTCCGTTGTCTCAGGTCAGGGCAGTACTGGCGGCTCAGAACAAGGCCAGCCGCCGGGAGCGCGATCTGCCCGCCCACGTGGTCGTTTACTACGTCATTGCTTTGGCGTTGTTCATGCAGGTGTCCTACCGCGAGGTGCTGCGCTGTCTGCTGGAAGGTCTGGCGTGGTTGCTGGGGCCGGGCCAGGCGGTGAAGATCACCGGCAAGAGCGGCATCTCGCAAGCCCGCACCCGGCTGGGCTGGGCGGTGCTGCAGCAGTTGTATGACGAAGTGGTGAAGCCGGTGGCTGTGAAAAGCACCCGCGGGGCGTGGTACCGACACTGGCGACTGGTCAGTCTGGATGGCAGCACGCTGGATGTGGCCGACGAAAAAGAAAACGCTCAGGTCTTCGGCCGCCCCGGGGCGAGCCGTGGGGCCAGCGCCTACCCGCAGATTCGCTTCGTGGCGCTGGTGGAAAATGGTACCCATGTGTTGTTTGCCAGCCGCCTGGCGGGCTACGCAACGGGCGAAATCACTCTGGCCGCCGAAGTGGTCACCGCTCTCCAGAAAGGGATGCTGTGCCTGGCCGACCGGAACTTTTTGGGGTTTCGGTTGTGGAATCAAGCTCGCGCCGGCGGCGCAGACTTGCTGTGGCGGATCAAGAAGAACCTGCGCTTGTGCGTCGAGAAGCGACTGCCGGATGGTTCGTATCTGAGCCGCCTTTATCCCTCGGAGCGGGATCGGCGGCATCAAACCCACGGCGTCGTGGTGCGGGTGATCGACTACCGGCTGGAAGGCATCGCCGATGCCGAACCCATCTACCGCTTGGTGACGACGATCCTTGACCCGGCCGAAGCCCCCGCGGAAGAATTGGCGGCGCTCTATCATGAACGGTGGGAGATCGAGGGCGCCCTGGACGAATTGAAGACCCACCTGCGCGGCGCCAAGATCGTCTTGCGCAGCAAGACGCCGGACCTGGTACGGCAAGAATTTTACGGCCTGCTCCTCGCGCACTTTGCCATTCGAGGGTTGATGCACGAAGCCGCCTTGAAGGCGGCGGAAGATCCTGACCGGCTCTCTTTTCTGCACGCCGTGCGAGTCATTCGTCGCAAGCTGCCTCTCTACGGTGCCATTTCCCCCTGGGGAGAGGAAGGCCTTCCATGACGCGGTGTTGGACGAAATCTTGCAAGAACGAGTGGTTTCCAGCCGTGGGCAGCGACGCCCACGCGGCGTGAAGCGTAAGATGAGCAATTTCCCCCTGCGTCCAGGGGGAGGCTGTTGTGGCGTGCGGATTGAATTTTCAAAGTGCATCAGAATATTTAAGTGAACAGTATTAAGTCTAAAAGGGGATATCCTCGTCAGTCATCTCGGAGGGTGAAGGAACATCCATGGGCGGCTCGGGTTCTACAGCAGCCGGAGGATGTTCAGCATACTGCGGCTGGGTGAGCGCTCGATCCGCATCGGCTTTGGAGCCTAGCATCTTCATATCGCGAGCGACGATCTCATAGGCAGTCCGCTTGTTGCCGCTCTGATCCTCCCACTGGCGGCTTCGAATGCTGCCTTCAATGTAAACTTGCTTCCCCTTGGTCAGATACTCACCACAGATTTCAGCAAGCTTGTTCCAGGCGACAATGTTGTGCCACTCCGTTCGGCGCTGCTGTTCGCCGGCGCGATCTTTATAAACCTCATCCGTGGCCAGCGTAAATTTCGCCACTGGCGATCCGTTAGAAGTGTATTTAACTTCCGGATCCTTGCCAAGTCTTCCAATCAGAATGACTTTGTTTATTGAGCCTGACATTGGCTGCTATTATGCAAAACTATCTCTCAGGGCGCAAGTGGGATGTTGACTTTGTCATCCGATTTTTTGAGAGGAGAACTTCCTGTAGGTAAAGCTAAGAGAGTGATGATTCTTGTAAACCTCTGATTCACAAACTCCGACTTTTGCGGCCGCCAGCAAAAATCCTGATCAAATAGAAAGCCTCGGCGTCAAAGAATCATTTTCTTTACTTATTAACCCTGGGGTTTTGGGTTCTGATTTCAGGGGTTCTGTTAATGAGTTCGGGATTTGCTCAGCAATCTCCGCAAGCGCTGACGCGCCAAATCCGCCTCATGGGTGCTCGGATAGCGGCGGATGAGCGCACGAAGTTCCCGCTCGCCAGCCGAAGTCTCGCCTAAGGCGAGCAAAGCGTAACCCTTCTTCAGGTAAGACGCAGCAACTTTATTACCTCCTGGAAACTGTTCAATACACTTGTCATATTCCTTAATCGCGTTCCTGTAATCTTTTTGAGCGTAATAGGAATCTCCGATATAGAACTGCGCATTCGAGGCGAGGTCCGTGTCGCCATAATTCTGCAGATATTGCTGGAACCCCTGGATTGCCAATGCGTATTGGCCCTGCATGTAATCCTGATAAGCGGAATTATAGAGTGTTTGTGGATCGGGGACAGGAGGTGGTTGTTGAGCTGGAGCGTCACCCGTCGGCGTGGGTCCAGCAGCGGAGGCTGATGCGCCTTGGGCTCCCTGCGTCCCCGGAGCAGCATTGGGCGAGGGAGGTGCGTTAGGATTGGGCGTGTTGATGGTCTGAAGGATTTTCTGAGTTTGAGCTATCTGGCTACTTAACTTCGCAATCTGGCCCTTGGCCTCATCCAGGCTCGAAGAAAGTTGTTGAATCTGGCTGGTCATGGAATCCATCTGGTTGTTGGTGTTCGCCAGACTCTGTTGCTGAGCCTGCTCCATCCTGGCGATGGTCGCTTTCATGGCGTTCACGTTTTGACTGGTCTGCTCAACCAGCGTCTTGAGGACTGCGGTCTGAGTATCGACCGTTCTTTGCAGGCTTTCCACTTCCTGCTGGAGATTATCCAACTGAGTCATCATCTGGATAATCTCCTTGCTGACGCTAAAACCCGGTTGCGCGTTCAGCACGAACGCCAAGGCCAAAAGAGCAACCCCGAAAAGATGCTTTTTCACGGCTGGTATAACCTCTTTCTCCGAAAATCCATTCCTGCTTCAGTCTACTCTTCGGAGCCAGGCAGGGTCAACTTAACGGCTTGGAAGATACACGTAAACTTTGGCGGCGCAAGGTCTTTAAGAATGGCCGGATGATTGATCAGGGTGTGAGGATTGAAAAGCCGGAGGCCCTGGGACAGGGCCTCCGGGTTAAGCCGTCTTACTGTTTGGATTCAGTGCCGTACACGAGGTGAGCGCGGCGGTTTTGCTGCCAGCAAGTCTCATTGTGCTCCGTGCAGAACGGACGATCCTTCCCGTAGGAAATGGTCGTAATTCGGTCTGCGGAGACGCCGAGATTCACCAAGAAGTTCTTAGCAGCGTTGGCGCGCCGGTCGCCCAAGCCCAAGTTGTACTCTTCGCTTCCTCGTTCGTCGCAGTGCCCTTCAATCGTGAATTTGATGTCAGGGTGCTGCTTAAGGAAGTCCGCATCGGCTGTGAGGGCCTGTGACGCATCAGGACGGATAGTTGACTTATCAAAGTCAAAGAACGCGTCCTTGATGTTGCGGTTGAAGAGTTCCTCCTCCGAGACTGTAGGCGCTGGCGGCGGAGGCGGCGGAGGTGGCGTGGTTACTGTCACACGCGCTGAAGCGGTCGCGGTGCCGCCGGGACCAGTCGCCGTGATTGTGTAGGTGGTCGATTCCTGAGGGGTAACGGTTGTCGAACCCTGTGCCTGAACCGACCCAATGCCCGGCTGGAGGTTTAAGCTGGTTGCATTGGTTGAAGTCCAGCTTAATGTCGATGACTGGCCTTTTTCAATCGTGCTGGGTTCCGCAGTCAAAGTCACAGTGGGAGCTGCGGGTTTCGGCGGTGGAGCAGGTGGTGGAGGCGCAGCAATCTTTTTCTTGTGGCACGCGCCTGCCAATAAAACCACGCCCAGCAAACCGACTAACACAGCGAGCACTCTCTTTCTATTTGCCATTATCTCTCCTCCTAAGTCGGTAATAAAAAATCCCTGACTCGCGGGTGACTTTTGGTTAATTTTTGGGGCCTAAAACCTGCTTCGGGCGGGTAATGTAGGGTCTTTCACCTCACCATCGAAGCGGAGCACTACATCAAGGGAAAACATACTAACATGAAAATAGAAGAAAATAAAACGTTTTTTATCAGCGAAGTGCAAACTACGCAACTTACTGTGGCCCTGAATTGAGCCTTGATATTCGGAACTGGCGGTCAGACAGCGCTGAACTCATTAAAGCTCAGTGTTATCAACTGCTTAACAGATGGGTTGTGTTGCTCTTCATATAACCCTTAAAAGTGATCGGCTATGAGATTCTTCAGATTCTCTTTCCCAGGGCTTGGATTCGTACAGGCTTTCAGCAACCGCTAAAAGAAACGGATATCCACTTTGTGCCGCTTGGAGTTAAGTCCCCTCTTGTAGGGATAACATCGACCTTGATTACGATCAAAGGTTACCGCCGTGAGCACTGGGCGAAGAGAACTACAATCCAGCGACTAGTTTGACCAACTTGGATTCCAGTTTTCGCCCTGGCTTGTAAGAGGCTTTTGGTCAGTGCCATCCGCAAGCATCATCCAAACTTGTCTTTTGCCAGTGCGATTGGACTCAAAGACCAAATGGCGTCCATCCGGCGCCCACCAGGGGTGCTCATTACGGCCAGCATTGTGGGTTAACTGAACAATTCTTCCTGTAGCAATCTCGATAATATAGATGTCATACGTTCCTGTCTCTGTCACGCCCCAATCGTATGCGATGAAAAGACCATTAGGCGACCAACTGGGAGACACGGCATCTCCGCCAGCTGTGATCAGACGACGAAGATTAGTGCCGTCCGCATTGATGATATAAATCTGCGGCGAGCCGCTGCGATCGGAAACAAAGGCGATTTCGTTGCCGGTTTTCGGATTCCATACCGGAGAGATATTTACGCTAGGGCTGAAAGTGAGTCTTTGCAGATCTGATCCATCGACATTGGAAATATAAATTTCTGGCGTGCCGCTCATGCTGGAGCAAAAGGCCAGCTTTTTCCCATCCGGCGACCAGGCCGGAGTCGTATTCAAGCCGCGATAATGCGGGAAAGGAAGCAAGTGATGAGTAATAAAAGAATAAATAGAAATCTCCGGATTGCCTCCGGCATAGTTGGTGAAAGCAAGCTTCGTATCATCCGGCGCCCAGCGGGGCGTCAGGCACAAGGAACCATAGCTCGTAATCGGATGCTGATTGAACCCATCATAATCCATCACCCAAATCTCTTCATGGCCGGTGCGATTACTAACAAAGGCAATCTGGCTGAGATTGATGCCTGGAATCCCTCCGCCGAGGGTCTGAATAATTTCATTGGCAAAGCGATGAGCTGTTTCTCTTGTTGACACTTCGTTCAAGGTGGCGATGTAGCGCTTGGCGAGAACCGAAGGGTTGGCCGGATTCTTTACGTCATAAAGATAGGCGGTTATTACCAGGTTTCCATTGATGTCTGCTGTATTACCAAAGGCGAGAAATTGCGCTGACACCGGAGGATTTGTCCATTGATCGTAAACCACACCTCCAGGATCAGAGGGCGTTTTCGCGGGGTAGTAACTCCGGCTGACCATCTGAAAGATTCCGGCGTTGTCGAGGTCGTTCCACAATACACGATTGAAGATATTGGTCAGGTTGCCCAGATTGGCGTCGCCAGATTGCGCAGGGAATTCGGCCACCGCCATGCGGATCATGGGATTGCCGCGGTTAATGCCCGTCTCAATCCAGTTATTCTGCGCCTGGGCGGGCTGACGCGTCATGAGCGCCAGAGTAACCACTCCCGAAGAAACCAATAGAACCAATGAACGTTTTACAAATTTTATAATTTTCGCGTTTTTCACACTCGATGCCGCACGCTCCTTCAATGAGAGTTCGATTTTCATAATCCCACTGCAATCTTCAGGCAAACTGCCGGTTAACGATGAAAGTCGAAGTAAAACACCACATGAACCTGATTTCCCTTGTAGCCGGATGGAAGCGCAGCCAACGGGCTTGACGCGTAGACTGCCCGCAGAGCAGAACGATCCACTTCGGGGATTCCGCTGGACTGCGTCAATTGCACGTGCGTAATGGTCCCATCCCGAAGGATATCAAATTCAACATAGACGCGGCGGGCGGACAGAATCGACGGATTAATGATGGAGAGCAGCCAATTGCTGCTGATGCGATTCCGCACTGCTTCCACATACCAGCCGTAAAGCTCGCCGAAATCCCCTTCCTTGACGAGCACGGCGCCTTCCCCGTTGGCCGTCTTAACCACCTGGCCGTAGTTCAGGGCCGGATTCCCCCCCTGGCCTGTTGGGATGGCGTTCGGGGGGATTACCATCGGCTGTTTTTGAATGCGCTGGTTGACGAGCATCCGTCTTTCCGGCGGAGTCTCAACATTGGTCGGCTTTTTGGTGCGAACAGGCGGCTGAAGCTTTTCAAGATTCTTGAACTTCGGGAGCTCAACCGCATGCGGAGGCGGAGGCGTCAAGGGCTCAGGCTCGGCCTGGTAAAGACCCGGACTTTCGGTGTGAACGACGTTTTGTGTTTGGAGCATAGGGGTCGGTAGAGGAATACCCGGGAGCGAGGGAACCATCTTCACATGCATGGCGCTGTCCTTAGCCCACTGATCTCCCCAGCCCAAGCGATGCCCAAAATGGAGCGCGCCGTAGAGGATGGCAACTACCACCAGGCCGCCGTGAAACAATACAGAAGCTACCAGCGAGCCGCGCAGACTCTCATGTCGCCTTAAAACCAGTGGGAAAGGTGCTGTAGCCATATCCTGATGCGCTGCCGTTGAATGCTCGAATGGCGATTTGAAACCGCCTCCGCGAGGGTCGTTGCCTCATTCCGATCCCTTCGTGGTGTTCAGCGGCCGCGTCACGATGCTGACATTCGTGACGTTCGCCTGCTTCAACGCATCCATCACAGTGGCAAAAGTGCCAAAGGGAACGGCTTCGTCAGCGCGAATATAAACCGGAGTGTTTAGATCCCCGTTCAGCTTCTGCTGAACCATAGTACCCAAAGCATGAATGTTCACCGGATTGTTTCCAATATAGAGGTTCTGAGCTTTATCAATGGTGATCACCACCTTCTCGCTCTTCACCACTTTGACCGTGCGCGTCTTGGGGAGATTCACCTCGATCCCCGATTGTAGAATGGGTGCAGTCAGCATGAAGATGACCAGCAGCACGAGCATCACATCCACAAAGGGAGTGACGTTAATCTCCGAAAGCGAAGTCTGTGTTGTTCCTTTAGGACTCGTAAAAGCCATCGGCCAGCAAGCATTCTTCAGACAACAAGAGCAATTCCATCTCAGCGGGCGATTATGTGAAATATCGCTCCGTCATATTCAGAAACTCCAGGGCAAACTCATCCAACATGCCCCCAAATTCTTTGATGCGCTGAAGGTAATGATTGTAAGCAATCACGGCGGGGATGGCGGCAAAGAGGCCGGCCGCAGTGGTGATTAAGGCTTCCGCGATACCGGGCGCAACGCTTTGCAGAGAAGCGGTGCTGGCCGAGCCCAGGCCATAAAAAGCATCAATAATCCCCCATACCGTTCCAAAGAGGCCAATAAACGGGCATACGGCGCCCGTGGTCGCCAGCCAGCTCAACCAGTGCTCCATGCGCGAGAGCTCTTCCGAAGAGGAGATTTGCAGGGCGCGACGCACCGCTTCCAGACTGCGAATCCGCGGCTTTCCGGGATTCTCGCTATAGGTCGCCTGTCCCTCAATCTCCCGATATCCCCCCATGAAAACTCCGGGCAGGGGGCTAGCAGTCAGCCTCTCAGCAGAGGCGCGAATCTCCGAAAGCTTTTTGCTCTGGTGAAAAATCCGGATGAACTCCTGGGACTCTCTATAGGCGTTTTTGAAAGTGCGATACTTTTTAAAAATGATAGCCCAGGAAAAAATCGAAAAGAAGAGAAGAATCAGCAGGACGATTCGTGCGACGATACCAGTGGTCGCAAAAAGTTGTGCGATCTCACCTTGAGACCAGAAAAGCAGGGTTAAAGCCAACCAACCTCCTTCTTATTGCAATCAGACTCTTTTACACTCATCTGAATCGAAACTAGCATAAGCACCCCACTCCGTCAATGAAATGCACGCCGTCCTAATGAGTTCAGGTGTAACCTGGCTCACCATTTTATTTGTTGTTGGAAAAACCTACGCGCAAAGCGTAAGATTTCCCAATATAGTCCACTCGCTTCAATCGTAACTCCCGATTCATCAAGAGGTTGTGTCAATATTTTCTGGTAACACAGTTGCTTTCCAGAGGATTTCGGCAGCGAGCAAAGGTGTTGTGTAAGTGAAATCTTGGTGTCGAGCTCAAGATTGCCAAAAGCAGCTTATACCTGCCGAATTAAATTTGTGAGGAGACGATGAGCAACAGGAATATGGTTTACCTAATCGTTGGGTTGTTGATCTTCCTGGGTATGGCCCAGGCCAGTCTCAGTCAGACCTCTGCTCAAGTGCAGGCCGAATCTTCCACCGCGGCCCGACTTCACACAGGGAACAATCAGGCGGCGCTTGGTACGTCTTCAGCAGTTTCAGGACAGGCCAACACCAACTCACATCTGGCTCCGCTTGACGTCAAGAACGGGGCGAAGTTTTCGGCCGTACTGACCTCCACTCTCGATGCGCGCACCGCCAAGCCCGGTGACAAAGTGACAGCGCGCGTGACTCAGAACGTGAAGCAGCGCGGAAAAGTCGTAATCCACAAAGACGCAGAACTCATCGGCTACGTGACCGCCGCCCATGCCGCAACAGCAAAGCAGGGTTCCAGCATCGCTGTAGATTTTGACCGGCTCATTCAAGGGAATGAGACCCAGCGATTAAATGCCGTCATTCATGCTGTGCTTCGGGCCCCCGCGGCAACTGTTGAAGGAGATGAGGGATTGATGGGGGGTGGAGTAATGTCCGCCGGAATGCCCGCCCCCGCAGGCCGAGCCCCCGCTGGCGGCCTCGTAGGAGGCGCGGTAGCAGGCGTCGGAGTGGCAGCCAACACAGGCGTGGCTGCTGCCGGAAGTGTGATCAACAAAGCCGGGGCAGTCCTAAATGGAACCTCAGGTTCCTTAAATAGCGTCACGGGAGTCTCAGCGTCGAACCGTACCGGCGCGACGCTGGCCACACCGATCAGCGCCATTCATGTGATTTCAGAAGTGCAGGCCAGCTCCCAAACCGGGCTTAGCTCTGTCCTCAGCACGCACAAAGGCAATCTTCGACTCCATTCGGGAACAGAACTGGAATTTCGCGTCGCGGCCCGAAATCCATAATCCAGCCGGCTATTGAAGGCTTCCTCGAACCGTGCCCTTCCGAGCGGCAGCCAGGCCGTGACACGAGTGAGAAGGGTGGAGTGATGAGCCAAGAACCGCCTCGGGGTTTTTTGTTTTTTTCCATTCATCGCTTTTTCATTCGACAGGCATCACTCCCGTGGTGATTCCTTTTCTTCGCTCCTCGAAATGGCCTGCTGATGGAGTCTCTCCGTGCCCTTATTTGTTCTGAGCCGTCTGGAGTCTTGCCCCCTCGATCCATTCGAGGATCGTCTTATACTGCCAGCTATTCTCGTTGCCCTTCCACCTCTGCCCACCGTTGTGCGACGCATAGTAATCCGTGATGTTCCCGCCACTTTCCGCCGGGTGGGTGGGTTTAACCAAAATCAAACTATGCCGAGGGTCGCTGATATCGACTACGCGCATGGCATACTTATAGTTCTGCTCGCTCATCGAGGGAAGGAACTTGCCCTGTTCATCCGGCCCCGTAAGCTTGAAAATGGCATGGGAAGCATGGCAGATAACGCACGCCTTGCCATCCGGTCCCGCCTGGGCCAGGATCGGCTCAACGCGCTTCACAAAGAAGTCATAGTCAAGCACCGAACCCGGCTTCACGTCGCTCAATGCCTCGGCTAGCTTCTTGCCGCCAAGCACATTAGCAGCAATCAATTGCAGGCGAGGATTGGGATCGTTTTGGAGGCGTGTCAGGGCGGTCCGGAATTCCGGGATGTTCTCAATTCCTTTGTAGCGGCGCAACAGGTCAAGGGCTGAGGCGCGCACGTTGGCGTCCTGATCGTAAAGGCTGGCAATCACTGCCTTTAAGACGACCGGTTTTTGCAGAAAGTCGGGCGTTTTGTATTTCGCATAAGCGTATTTATTGGCCAGTAATCCCGCCGCATCCTGCGAAACTCCAAGTCCTGCCGTACCCACACGAAGGCGCATAAACTTCGGGTCTGTCACCTCGGTGATCAGAATGCTGCGCTGTCGGCTCCCAATTTGAGAAAAAGCATCTTCCACACGCTTCGCGTCCTGCGGAGAATTGAGAAAACGTTCGAGGATAATATCGACGGACGCTTTTTCTACTGCCACATCCGGATCATGGAGACCTTGAAACACGCGGTCCTGGAACTGAGGATTGCTGATCAGGCTTCCAAAGGAGGAGGCTGCCGTCAACGCCTGTGCGTAATCCTTCGGTCTTGGCGACTGCTCGATCAGCGATTGAACAGCTTCCGCCACTTCTCTTTCGCGCGTCCAGGGTGAATCATCCGGCAGGCTTGCAAGCAAAGGCAGCACGACGGCGCGGGCGCCCGGATCGCCGCGTCGCAGGATCTCGACCACGGTTTTCACTAGGTCAGGATTCGGAATATCTGGAGAATTAATATTGAGCACACCGCGCTGCCCATCCTGATAAACATAGCTCACCGTTTGTCGGACCTCGGGGTTCGGGTCCATGGAAAGCTTCAGTGCTGCGAGCGCAAACCGCTGGTCCCCGGCCCCTTCGAGCGTACTGCCGGCCTTCAGCACCTCGATTTTCATGTCACTATCAGCTCCTTTGAGGCAGTCAATCAGCGCCTCTTCGAGTTGCGGGCCGGAGCTGCGGAAGAAGTGAATCAACTCACTGTCATTGCCAATGCGAGTCTGATAAAAACTGTTGCGAAAGTCATAACGAAAATCTGCTGTTTCCCGATAAGGAGGATAAACATAGTTCGGTTGATCGAGGTTCGGCACGCCCTCAACGTATTGCGTAAGAACCTTTGGCAAGCCGATCTCCACCTGACCGGGCTTGAGCGCGGGCAGCGCGTAGTGACGAATGTGAAAATCCCACATCGCATTCAGGATGTTCATGCGGCCTTCGGGAGGCGCCGCGCGCAAAACACGCGCCAGCACCTGAGCCTGATCGTGAACGACCGCTTCATAGCCTTTCCGGATGCGCTCCCGATCCTCCTGCGTCGCCGCCGTTCTGATCCACGCGTCCATGTAACCGGTATTTTCATCGAGCACGTCATAGACGCTCTCCATAAGCCCGCGCCGCACCATGGCATCCTGCTCTGTTCCCAGCCTTGTGGCCAGGGCTTCCAGAATACCGTTGCGCTCCGCCGGGTGGTCCACCTTCCAGTAGTACCAACGCCACAGTCCTGCGGCCGCCTGAAAGCGAATGTAGGGGGCCACGTCGTTCAAATCCTTCTCCAGCGCGGCCAGCAGCGCCGGATGATCCGTGAGGTTCTTGAAGTGTTGGTTAAAAAGCCGGGTGGCTCCCCAGCGCACGCGCGCATCAGGGGAATTCAGCGCCTCGGTGAGCATCGCGCTTCCCTGGTCCGCCACCGCCGGACGGCTGGCAAGGATTCTGCGCAGCGCCCAGGCTGCCGTGCATTGCACCATTTTGCTCGAGTCGCCGAGGGCATGGGTAAGCACAGCAACCGCGCCGGGGTCTTTCATGTGGCCCAAAGCGCGCGCCGCAGCCTCGCGGGCGAGTGGCTGAGGATTCGTGGCCAATACCTGCCGGATTTGTTTAAGGACAGACTCGGGAGCCAAATCCCAGAACTGGTCAAGCTGATCGAGAAGGCGCGGCAGATCGCCTGTGGCCAGGTGCTTGGGCGGCGCAGGAAATGCGTCATCCCAGCCTTTTTGGGCCGCGGGGCGCTTGTCAGGCCCCGGATAAAGCTGGGAAAGCGCCATCACTGCAAACTCCGTGGCACGGAACGGCGTGTTAAAGCCTTGATAAACTGGATCGCCTTCCCAATCCCCTTCCGTGCGCTGCGCGTGCAGGCATGCTTCGACGGCACGGCGGAGGTTCGGGTCCGTCTCTGGCCGGCGGCCAGCCAAGGCCAGCGCGTAGATGGCATGGTAGGAAATAAAGTCAGCCGTCTTGCGGGTTTTATCAAAAGGATAGGGCCACATCCCATCAGGTTCCTGATAGCTGTAAAGCTGCTTGATGAGCGAGTCCACTTGCGCGCTGTATTTTTGCCGTCCAATGGTCGCCAGAAACTGAATCTTCCAATTCAGGTCGATCATGTTCTTGGGCACGTAGGGGACAGCCAGACGCTCCACCCTATCACGCTCGTCGCGCCATTGCGGATCGTGGGTCTGGCGGTAGAGAAAATCAAAGGTCTGCCAGCTTTGGTCCGCAATTTCAAACGGGCTGATGTCCGGCTCGCAGCCATCCACTTCATCGCCGGGCATCTTCGTGCGGTCCTTATAGTGAATCTCCAGAAATTTGGCATAAGGAATCGCAAATTCGGGGCGCGGCGTCTCGTGGGTCACGTTGGTTTCTAGCCAATGCGTGAGAAGCGGCAGGCGGCTGGCAACGGCGCGTGCGGAGTAGATGACGCGCACCCAATTTGTTCCGGGTTCGCCATAAAGAGGCCGGGCGTTGTTGTAAAGCCGGTCGGTAATGAACTCAAGTGCCTCGCGCTGCACGGGCGGATAGCCATTACGGATGGCGGTAAGCTCGCCGCGTGTGGTGAATTGCGATGGATGGCAGGCAATACAAAGCTCGGTTTCCGAATGCGTCATCGTGGTGCGCAGAGCCACCGACCCACGGCGGGGCGTGTTTGAGAGCCACGTGTCGCCCATGTTAATCAGGAAGTCCATCCCTGTCCGTACCGCCTGGTGCGGGTCCGTATAAGGAGGAATGGGATAAGAATAAGTGCGCAGTTGATAGGCAGGATGGTTGGCGTCCACGCGCACGAAATAGGTTTGGCCGGGCTCGAGAATGCGAGTGCGGAATTTGTAGAGGCCTGGGTAATTCTGTGTGGATTCAATCTGGTAAACAAACTCGCCCTTCTGATAAGGAACAAGCTCCGATTGCCCGCTCGCGTTCTTTTTGAGCTGGTAGAGATAGACGTCGAACGGCACGTCCCGGTCAGTAACATTCAGCACGAAATAGGCCAGACGCGGCTCCTTGCCATGAAACGTGAAGCGAAACCACTGAAAGCCCTTGATCATGGCGGCATAAGTGTCTTCCACGGGAGCGGGAGCGTACGGGCGCTCATCGGCGCTTCCATAAATCGTTTGGCCAAACTCAAAGGGCTGCGCGTGATGCCAGTCGCCATTGGGATAAGCCGCGATCACCGCCGGTTCTTTTTTTGAGGCCATCGGAATACGATTGGCGGAGACTTCAATCTGCGGGAGCGTGCCGTCATGAGGCGCTTCAAGCAGCACGCTGCCGTGCCCGGCGGCGCGCGGACGAAGCGTGAGATAAAAGTCCAAGTCAGCGCTGTGCAGCCACTTGGCCGCTACGGGCCCGGCGGCGTCCGCAATGGTCACATGAATGGAGTCCTTCCCCTGAATGGCCGCCGGGTTTTTGACGCTGACCGTGATTCCATAAAGAGATTCTGGACGTAACATGCCCAGATCGATCCGGCGCTCCGTGGGCTGGCTTTCCGATGGCTGTGGAGCGCTTCCCATCCGCGCCGCGCGCAGAAGGAAAATCACCGCCACGCCCGCAAGCGTGAGGCAAATGAAATTCCACATGAATCTTAAGGAAAGCCGCACCGCTCGAAACTTCATGATCTTCTCCTCCTAGACTCGCTATGATTGATGCTCGGTATTATATAACTTGCGCCATTTTATATACAAAATACTTTTTGATGAAAAAACACCGGCCCGTTAGTAGGGTCGATCTCATCATTGGAGGCGACAACGACCCACTTGCCCCTCAGCCCGTTTCGCTTCATATTATCTGAGCGGCGTTGTTCCCGCGCACTTCTGAATACGCCCATCCAGGAGTTGCCACACCAGGCTTTCCGGCAGGAAGGCCGGCTTGTTCAAAATCTGAATGGTGAGTTTTTCATCCGCTGAGCCGTAGGCGATGGAAAGCTTCACGCCTTGATACTCGATAGTCCCACTGTCTCCCTCCGGGGGTGTAATGCCCATGGACTGAAGGTCTTTCTTGAGGCAGTCGAGGGCACTTCTTTGAATCCCAGGGTATTCCTTCTGATCAGCCATACGCGATATCTCCTTCGATGGAGGATGACCCAAGCATGCCCATAAGTAACACAGCACGACCGCAGTTGTCATGCCGTTTGAACCTGGGAGACGAACGCCGTCCTCCCCGGAAGTAACGAAGGCGCATGCCATGCGCCTCTCAGAAAAATCGTGTAAGCAATCGCTCCAACTTGCGGTATGATGCGCAGTCTGGTCGGTTGACAAAGCCAAGCATCTATTAAAAAGACACCCATGAGGAGGAATACCGATGGAAAAACAGAACCGCGACCTGACGCGGCGAGAATTTCTGAAGGAGACTGCTGTAGCGGGGGCAGGGATTGCCGCCTTGGGAGGGTTGGTTCCATCGAAGGTTTTGGGGGCGAATGACCGAATTCGATTGGCGCTACTCGGATGCGGAGGGCGAGGGTCTTACGACATGACGGTATTTCTCGGTAATCCCGAAGTCGAGGTCGTGGCGGTTTGCGACGTTTACGAGCCACATCGCCTGAAGGCGCAGAAGCTCGCCGGTTCGCAGGCTCAGGCCTACCTCGATTATCGCCAGGTGCTTGATCGCAAGGACGTCGATGCAGTGCTCATCGGCAGCCCCGATCACTGGCACAAGCAGATGCTCATTGATGCGGTTCGCGCCGGCAAAGACGTGTATTGTGAAAAGCCCATTATGCACTCCATCCCCGAAGGCGTAGAAATGGTAAAAGCTGTGAAGGAGACGGGCCGCGTCGTGCAGACGGGAACGCAGCAGCGAAGCTGGCCGCATTGGGTCCTGGGCAAACAACTGGTTGAAGACGGCATCCTGGGGAAAGTCACCTTCATCCACACCTATTGGTATCAAAACTATGTCGCCAATCGCGGATGGATGGCAAAGCATCCCGTCAATTTCGCGGAATTGAACTGGAAGATGTGGCTGGGAGACGCGCCTGATCAGCCCTTCACGGAGGAGAAATATATCTACTGGCGGTTCTTCTGGGATTTTGGCGGCGGGATCCTAACCGATCTCCTCACTCACTGGATTGATGTTATCCAGTGGTATATGGGCCAACCGGCTCCCCTGACAGCAACAACCACCGGCGATCTCTACCTCATGAAGTGGCAGTGCCCGGATACGATTACGGCAGCCTATGAATACCCCAACGATTTTATGGTGACCTTCACCGGTGCGTTGAACAACAGCATCGATGACGGTGGCATTGAGTTTCGCGGTACTAAAGCCACTCTGAAGATTGATCGCGCCCACCTTGCCGTCTATCCTGAGGGCGTCAAGTGGCAGCCGGACAAGAATTATCCCGAGCCTGAAATTTACATCCGATCGGAACACGACGGGACCATCGATCACGTCCGAAATTTCCTGGACTGCATGCGGTCGCGCAAATCACCGAACGCCAATATTGAAGTTGGCTTTGAAGCCGCTCGCGCGTCATGGATCGGCAACATCGCCCTGAAACGCGGCTTGAAAACGGTGTGGAACGCGCAGGAAGAGAAAGTGGTCTCGTAACTTCGGCCTTCGACCTTTATCGCCCAGCCAAGCAGCGATGCTCATCATAAGGCGCAATGACTGAAACGCGGCTTAAGCCTCTCCTGGTCTATGACGGTGAGTGCGGCTTTTGCCGCTTTTGCGTGGACTATTGGCAAAAGCTCACCGGTGATGGAATCGATTACGCCCCCTTCCAGAAAGTCAGTCAGGACTTTCCTCAAATTCCGCTCAAACAATTTCAGCAGGCAGTGCAACTGATTGATCCCGAAGGGAACGTTCGAAGCGCCGCCGAGGCTGTCTTCCGGACGCTCAGTTACGTTCCGGGCTACGGCTGGCCATTATGGCTTTATCGACACGTGCCCGGCTTTGCTCCGGCCAGCGAACTAACCTATCGGTTTGTCGCCCAGCACCGCCCATTTTTCGATAAGCTCCGTTGGTGGCTGTGGGGCCGCCAGCTCGATCCTCCATCTTATTTCCTGACGCGCTGGGTGTTTCTTCGGCTGTTGGGAATTGTTTATCTTGTGGCCTTTGCCTCCCTTTGGCCCCAGATTACAGGACTCGCAGGGACGCATGGCATCCTGCCGGCGCAGGATTTTCTAGCTTCCGTGGCCCGGAATATCGGCCCCGAGCGTTACCGCCTTTTTCCGACTCTGGCCTGGCTTACCACAGCCGATGGCTTCCTGAAATTCCTGGCGGTCGGCGGGGCGTTGGTTTCCGTGCTGCTGATTCTGGGAATAGCTTCCGGCCCGCTTCTCCTGGCGCTGTGGGCATTCTATTTGTCGCTGGTGACGGTTGGTCAGGACTTTATGTCATTTCAATGGGACATCCTCCTGCTTGAAGCGGGATTCCTGGCCATCTTCCTTGCGCCCTGGAGTGGGCTTGAGAGCCATTGGAAAAAGCATCAGGGAAAAATTGCACGGCCGGCGCCATCGAAAATTGTCGTCTGGTTACTTCGATGGCTTCTGTTCCGACTGGTATTCCTTTCAGGCTGTGTGAAGCTGTTGAGCCACGATCCGAGCTGGCGCAATCTGACTGCGCTGGCCTACCACTATGAAACGCAGCCATTGCCAACACCCGTGGCCTGGTATGCCTTCCAGTTGCCCTTGTGGGTTCAGAAGTGCTCCACGGCCGGAGTGTTCGTCCTGGAGCTGGGTGTGCCCTTTCTGATCTTCGCTCCGCGCCGATTGCGTTTGATGGGCTGCGGCTTGCTCATTGCTTTTCAGATTCTGATTGCCTTTACGGGAAACTTTGCCTTTTTCAACCTGCTCACCATCGCTCTTTGCCTGCTTCTGCTTGACGATCAATTCCTGCGCATGATCCTTCCCCAGGCTCTAGTCGCTCGGGCCTTGCCGCAGCCAGAGCTGGCACGGACACCGGGGCCCGCTCCGAAGCACATCGGCCTCGCTGTGCTGGCAGGAGTGATCCTCTCTGGAAGCACCACACTCTTCGCAGCCACGCTTTGGGGCGCAAGAAGTGTGCCACGCGTGGCGCTTGAGGCGGCGGGGTGGCTTGAGCCTTTCCATATTGTAAGCAGTTACGGTCTTTTCGCGGTCATGACGACCACTCGCCCCGAAATCATCATCCAGGGCAGCAATGACGGAACCCACTGGCAGGATTATCAATTCAAATACAAGCCCGGGGGCTTGAAGAAGGCACCCGGATGGGTGGCGCCCTATCAGCCGCGTCTGGATTGGCAGATGTGGTTTGCCGCGCTCAGCGACTATCGCAGCAATCCCTGGTTTGTAAATCTGATGATTCGGTTGCTCGAAGGATCTCCGCAAGTCCTCGCGCTTCTGGGCAAAAATCCCTTTCCGAGTGCACCGCCACGATATGTACGAGCACTCACTTACGATTATCGCTTTACTAATTTCGCTGAGCGGAGAGCCACAGGCAACTGGTGGCAACGGCAGCTTGTGGGCCTTTATTTCCCGGCCGCCACCTTGCGAAAACCATAGCAACTGATCAGATCCTTGCAGGGTTCGGAGATGTCTTCCAACCGGTGTTCCGACCCCTTTCAATTCTTAATTTTCATGTTATTCTCTTGAAGATTACTAAGGTCTATGATTACGCTTTGAATAGAAGTGCATCTTTAATGTTGCCCTTCAGAGCTGTTTGCCAGACAACAGGCTGGCGCTATTGGGCTCCAAACGGGCCGGATCCCTGGTGCGATCATTAAGGGTCACTTGTGGCTTCAGATAGTCCGCCATCATCGTTCTTCAGCGCGCGTCCTCAGGATCTCGGAGGGCTTTCCATCCGAGTTTCTCCCTTAACCGATATTGGACGAAAACGCAAAAATAATGAAGATAATTACCTCGTGCTGCCTCTGGACGGTGAAATTCCCCATCACGACACGGGAGAACTCATGTTTCCGATAGGCGCCGCAGGGTTGTTGCTTGCCGTAGCGGATGGGATGGGCGGGCATCAATCCGGCGAAGTCGCCAGTCGCCTTTGCGTGGAGCACCTGGGGGAAGAGCTTTTCCGCCGCTTGCCAGAGACTGACTCACAAGATGAGGACATCACAAGGCCTCTTCGAGAAGCGGTTGAGGCCACTCATCAGGTTGTCTACAACGAGTCATTGAAAGACCCGGCCTATGAAGGGATGGGCAGCACAATTACCGCCGCCGTCCTACAGAGCCGGCGTATCACCTTGGCACAGGTTGGCGATTCCAGGGCTTACCTTTACCGCCAGGGAGTTTTGAGCTTGATGACAGAAGATCAAACTTTGGGCAATTTGATGCGGGATGATGAGGGATCGCGGCTGGGCGGCCATGCCAGCGACATCCTGATACAAGCGATGGGTGCACAGCCTGAAGTGAATGTTGTCATGACCTTCGCACGAGTGGAGCCTTTTGATGTGGTACTCCTTTGTAGCGATGGTCTCTATAAGGTAGTTTCCGATGAGGAGATCCTCCAGATCCTCGGCTTGGATGCTCCCCTCAGGTCCAGGGCGGAGAATTTGATCCAACTGGCGAATGCGAAGGGAGGGCCGGATAATATTACGGTGATTCTGGCGGAAATCGAACCGCCGAGTGAAATTAATGCTCAAGCTTAAAAATACCGATACAGATAAAGGAGAATTGTCGGCCTGGAGGGGCAAGGGAGAATCCAGAGGCGCTCGGCAGACGGACATGCCCCGGCAGGCCTTTTATCTCTTCAGTCCATTGGTTGCATTCTGTTGCTCAAACGCTGATTGGATTTGCGCCAGTGGTCGGATGACTCCTTCCAGATCGCGCCGCAGGAGGAAACTTCCGTTCGAGTGATTTTGTGAGTCAGAAAGTCGCGCAGAAATTCGGCAAATACGAAATTATCGGCGAACTCGGCCAGGGTGGGATGGGAGTGGTCTATAAGGCCCGCGATCCGGCGATCGGGCGCCTGGTAGCTCTGAAAACCCTCACGCCCGAGTTGCTTTCCGATCCCGAGCTCCTTCGGCGCTTCTATCGTGAAGCGCGGTCGGCCGGAAACCTCCAGCACCCCAATATCGTCACCATTTACGACCTGGGAGAATCCGAAGGGCGACCCTATATCGCGATGGAATTTGTTGAAGGTGAGAGCCTTCAGAAAATCATCGCGCGCCAGGATCCTATCCCACTTGCGCTCAAACTTCGAATTATCTCGCAATGCTGCCAGGGACTCGACCATGCGCACAAGCACGGCGTCATCCATCGCGACATCAAGCCCGCCAATATCCTGGTGAAAAATGACGGCACGGCGAAAGTGGTGGACTTCGGCATCGCACATCTGGAATCCACGACTATCACAAAAACCGGCGTGTTTATGGGAACAGTTCACTATTCCTCTCCGGAGCAACTGAATGATGGACGAGTCGATGTGCGCTCAGATGTGTGGTCGATTGCAGTTGTCCTGTACGAGTTCCTCGCCTATCGCCGGGCCTTTGAAGGGGCGAACTTCGCCTCGCTGATTGCCAAGGTGCTGAATACAGACCCTGAGCCGCTCACGCGCTTCTGCCCTGAGGTTCCGCCCGCCCTTGAAGCTTTAATCTTCCGATGCCTGCGAAAGAATCCTGATGAGCGCCCTCAGTCCCTCGACGAGCTTCTGCTGGATTTGACGCCGATTGAGGCCTCGCTCTCTCAGGCGCTGGTTCCTGAACTCATCAGCCAGGCACAGGACTTGAAGAGGAAAGGCGAGCTTTCCAAGGCACAGGAAAAAGTGCGCAGCGCCTTGATGCTTGACAGCGCTCATGCCGAAGCGAAATCGCTGATGAGCCAGATCACAGCGGAAATCAAGGCGCTTGAAGCGTCATCGAAGCTGTTTCAGCTAGTGAACGAGGGTGAAAGGCTTTTGAAGCAGGGCGAATATGCCGAGGCATTGCACGTCCTTTCGGACGCGCTGAGGCTCGACTCACGCGATGAGCGTGCCTTGGCCCTGCGCGATGCGGCCCTGAAGGAACGGGAGCGGCAAAAGGAGGCGCGGGAAGCCATTGCGGCGGGTGAAAAGGCATTCAAGCAAGGTGACCTGACCGGGGCCGAAATCGAACTGCAGAAGGCCCTTCAGCTTGACCCTAAGAATCGTCGCGCCGCAAGCCTCCTCGACCTCATCCGCGAGGACCGCACCACGCGCGAGAGAAGCTTTGAGCTGAAAGAAGCCATCTGGGAAGCTGAGAATCGTCTTGCCGACGGGCAATATGAAGAAGCTCTTGGACGCCTTGAAGAGCTTCAAAAGAAGTTTCCGGATGATGCGAAGGTTCAGCAATTGCTTGAAACGGCGCGGCAGAAGGCCGCCGAGCTTCGCACCGCCGGTAGGCAGAGCGCTGCCGAGCCGACTGGGCACGGCAAGCAATGGCTGGATGAGCAATTAATGGTGGCAGGCCACTTTCTGGAGGCTCGGGATTTCGTTCAGGCCACGCGAGTGTTGAGCGACGCTCACAAACAGTTTCCGAATGAGCCGCGCATCCAGCAACTGTTTGATCGCGTTAAAGCTGAAACTCACGTCCGTGCCGGCCCCATCGTGCAGCCTCCTCCTCAGGCCGCGTCCGTCTCGCCGCCCGCCCAGACCGCCAAGAGCAAGCTGCCGGTGGTGATTGCAGCGATAATCGTGGCTGTTATCGCAATCGGGGGCGCCCTGATTTATTTTGAACTCGGCCATCATCACCATCAGCCTTCGACGGCAACCGCCCTCGAATTACAGCTTCAGCAGGAAGCCCAGCAACTTCTTCAGCAAGGCGAGTTGGACGCCGCTTTAGCCCGCTGGAAGACGATTGAGGCGCAGCACGGCGTGCTGGCAACACTGGCTCAGCAGGAAATCATCCAGATTCAGAAAGTCGAAAAGAAAGAGCAGGATCTTTTTGCGCAGGCACAGGCTGCCCAGTCACAGAAAAAGTGGGATGACGCCATCGCACTTTACCAGCAGGTGGCGGATCTGAACGGCGCGCTCAAAACTCAGTCTCTTCAGGCCATCGCCAATGTCAAAGCTCTGCAATCCGGCCAGGATCTCACAACTCTCGAACAGCAGAAATTCGCGCAGGCGCAAGCCGCCCTCCGGCGTAAGGATTACAGCCGAGCGCGCGACCTTTTTGAGCAGGTTGTCAATCTGAACGTCTCGGGGTCAAAGCTGCTTCCCCAGGCTAAAAATCAACTTGCGACTCTTGAGTCCAGACTCCAGGAACAGCAGGAATTCAATGCGGCTGTCCAGCTTCAAAACAGCAGCCAGTTGGCGCAAGCGAGAATGCAATTTGAGGCGATTGTCCAGAAGCACGGCGCTTTGGAAGCTCCAGCCCAAACACATCTTCACCAGATTGACGAGATGATCGCCAACCAGCAGAAGCAAAAGCAGCAGGCGGCCGCTTTGCAAGCCAGCCTCCAGAAGTTTAAGAACCTGGAAGCGCAGAAGCAATATGGAGAAGCCCGAGCGATGCTCGCCTCCATTGGCCAGCAGGGCGGCAATGCAGGTCAGCTTGAGAATGAGGTGAACGCCCTCGAACAATCTGACTTTCAGAAGTTGACGGACCAGTTCGCTCAGGCCGAGTCCGGCAAAAATGCAAGCGGCCTCCAACAACTTGCCTCACAATTCCAGGCGTTGGCCCGGCAGGGTGGCCCCATCGCCGGAGCCGCACGCGACTACGCTACGCGGTTGATTCCCGCCGCAATTCAGCAGATCACGGCTGCCGCAAAGCCGGCTGCCTCAACCTCCTCTCCCCCCGTTGCGACGGCCCCCAGTCGCGCTCCCGTCGTGACCGTCGTAACTTCTGGAACTTATCGACCTTGGCAGGGCCCGATTCGTAAGGGTCAGTTGCTTCCGGAATACAACATCGATGGCGGCCTGAAGGCCATAAGTCTTCACATGCCTCCGGTGGCCAACGCTCCTGCGGGCAGTTTTGTGACCATCAAGGTTAATATCGACGAACAGGGGAATGTCACACCCGATCATATCGTTCAGGATGCCAGCGGAATCGGGGCAGGGGTGCTCGAGGCCGCTAAAAGCTGGAAGTTCCAGCCGCCTCGGGTGCGCGGCAAACCTGTGCGCACTAGCATCCTGGTGAAAGTGCAATTTTGAGGAGGGAAGCCTGCTGATTGCGGGCGAAATCGCCGTTTTTCATAAAAGACGCTTTCTTGACACCTTTTGAAACCGCATGCTACATTTTATTTCTATTCAGTCCTATTCATTGAAAACTAAGGGTTGTGGACGCTGAATGGGCGACACACTAAGGTTGCTGCAGCATGATTTTCTGAGCAGCATCCCCACCATAGTATTTGTCATCCTCTTACTGATCATTCTGGAGCGCTTGTTCTTCCGCCCGATTGCGAAGACGCTGGAGAAGCGCGCGGAACGAACGGTAGGAGCGCTTGAGCGCGCGAAAGAGCAGGTAAGCGCTGCGGAAGCCAAGTCGCGCCAATACGAATCCGCGCTTGCAGCAGCCCGCCAGGAGCTTTACAACCGCGCGCAAGAGGAACGGCAGAAGGCGTTGGCGGAACGCGAGAAAATGCTCAAAATGGCTCGGGAACGCGCGGATGAGTTGGTGAAGAACGCGCAACAGGCGCTTGCGACCGAGGTGAGTATTGCCAAGCAACAGCTGTCCTCGTCGTGCCAGGCTTTGGCTGAAGAGATTGTCGAAACCCTTCTGGCAGAGAGCGCAGTGCCGACGGCCGACGGGGGCAATCGATCGTGAGACAAGCTCTCAAATGTAGCCTAGGCTTCTTCCTCCTGAGCGGTTGTCTGGCTACGCCCCCGCGGTTGGCGCAGGCGAAGCGGCTGCCGCCCGGCGCACGAATGGCGGTGATCCTAACGGAGCCCGCTGCTGCACCAGAAACCCATCATTCCGAATATCTCTTTGACTGGATTAATCTTATCGTTTTAATTGGGTTCCTGATTTATTTCTTGCGCAAACCCATTGCGCAGTTCTTCAGGCAACGCTCTGAAGACATCCAGAAGAGCCTTGATGAAGGCCGCCAGGCTCTGGAAGCGGCTCAGGCCCGATTAGCGGCTGCCGAAGAAAGGCTCAGCCGTCTCGAACAGGATATTGCCGCGCTGAAGGCAGACGCTGCTCGTCAAGCGGAGGCTGAACGCGAACGCTTGCGCCAGGCAGGCGAGCGGGAGGCGGAACGGATTCTACAATCCGCCCGTCACATCATTGACTCGGCAACGCAGGCTGCGAAGCAGGAACTGAAGGAACACGCGGTGGATGAGGCGATCCGCCTGGCGGAGAACATGATCCGGGATCGGCTGGATGGAGCCGCTCGTGAGCGGTTGGTGAGCCGATTTATTCAGGGAATGGGCATCCATCTTCATTCCGGACCGCGCGTGCAGAGTTGAAGGTATTCCGGTTCGCCTTCGGCCACCAAAACTTAGACTCAAAGCCGAGGCTGTCCCGTTGACTTTCGACGGCTGACAGCTTTTTGTCAAGGACATGGCATTATGCCCACGGCGATAGCCCAGAGATATGCGCGCGCGCTCGCAGAAGCGGCGGGCCCGGCGGCGGATTTCGAGCGCATTGCACAGGACCTTGAAAGCCTCACGGCGACCTATCAGGCGAGCGCTGAGTTGCGCGACGTTTTTGAGAGCCCAGCTGTTTCCGTACAACAAAAGGCCAGGATCCTCGAAGCGATCCTCGACCGGCTTGAAGTTATTGATCTTACCCGGCGATTTTCGCGCGTGCTTCTGGCGCACTATCGGATGGGCTTGTTGGAGGAGATTCGCGCCGCTTTCCAGAGGATCTTGAATGACCGTCTGGGCATCGTGCAAATGAAAGTAGTTTCTGCGACCCCGCTTTCGGAAAATGAGCAGGCGGCGCTTGAGGCTCGATTCTCTGAAGTGACCCGGAAAAAGGTGAATGCGGAGTATCAGGTAGACTCCAACCTTTTAGGCGGGATCATGGCTCAGATCAAGAGCACCATTTACGATGGCACGGTTCGAGGATATCTTAACCGCCTCCGCGACCAGTTGCGGGCGTGACGGCTCGCATTCATCTGGGCGTCCTGGCCGACGGCCAGCGCAGACTCGTCCAAAGCTGTCAAAACGCGCGAGCAGACTTTGTCTACCCTCGAGGACGGTTTTTCACGTTTTGTCAGCGGAGGATTTTCTTTCGGCGGAATAGACCTGCAGAAGCAAAAGGACTGATCATGCCAACCATCAAAGCAGACGAAATCACCAGCATTATCCGGGATCAAATTGAGAACTTTGATCGCAGCGTTTCGGTGAGCGAAGTGGGAACCGTCATTTCAGTGGGTGATGGCGTGGCTCGTATTCACGGCCTCGACAATGTGATGGCGGGGGAATTGCTCAGCCTGCCGCACGATGTGGCCGGGTTGGCGCTGAATCTTGAGGAGGATCAGGTCAGTGCCGTGCTGCTGGGCGATTACACCCAGATCGAAGAGGGTGATATTGTCAAGCGCACACGGCGCATTATGTCGGTGCCGGTTGGCGAGGCGCTGGTTGGGCGCGTGGTCGATCCTCTGGGAAGGCCGTTGGATGACAGTGGCCCCATCCATACCGAAGAGTTTAACCCGGTCGAAAGGCTCGCACCCGGGGTGGTGGATCGCCTGCCGGTAAGGGAACCCTTGCAGACCGGCATCAAGGCGATTGACGCCATGATTCCCATCGGTCGTGGGCAACGCGAATTGATCATCGGCGACCGGCAAACCGGTAAAACCGCTGTGGCCCTGGACACCATCATCAATCAGCGCGGCGGCGACGTGATCTGCATCTACGTCGCCATCGGCCAGAAGCGCTCCACCATTGCCCAGGTGGTGGCGACGCTCGAGCGCTACGACGCCATGAAATACAGCATTGTGGTAGCGGCCAGCGCCTCTTTGCCCTCCCCAATGCAATACCTTGCGCCATACGCCGGTTGTGCGATGGGTGAATATTTCCGCGACCGCGGGCGGCACGTCTTGTGCATTTACGACGACCTCTCCAAGCACGCCGTAGCCTACCGTGAAATTTCGCTTCTTCTGCGCCGTCCGCCCGGCCGCGAGGCTTATCCGGGAGATGTTTTTTATCTGCACTCGCGTTTGCTTGAGCGCGCCGCAAAGCTGAATGAGGAGCTGGGCGGAGGATCGCTGACGGCGTTGCCCATTATTGAGACGCAAGCGGGCGATATTTCCGCTTATATTCCCACCAACGTGATTTCCATTACGGACGGCCAGATTTATCTTCAGGCAGACCTCTTTAACGCCGGCACGCGGCCAGCCGTAGATGTGGGGCTTTCGGTATCCCGTGTGGGTGGGAATGCCCAGATTAAGGCCATGAAGCAGGTGGCCGGAACGCTGCGACTGGAATTGGCTCAATACCGCGAACTTGCCGCTTTTTCCCAGTTTGGCAGCGACCTGGACAAGGCCACCCTGGCGCAGCTCAATCGCGGGCGGCGCCTGACGGAAATCCTGAAGCAGAACCAGTACGAACCTTTGCCGGTCGAGAAGCAGGTCATCATCATTTTTGCCGGCACCAACGGTTATCTGGATGATCTGGCGGTTGAAGATTGCCGCCCCTTTGAGAAAGGTCTTTACGAGTTCCTGGATACGGCTTATTCCGGGCTGATGAATAAGCTCGTCGAGAAGAAAGCCTTGGATGACGGCCTGCGCGCCGAAATCCGGAAAGCGCTGGACGAGTATAAAACCAAGTTCATGTCCGAGCGGGAGGCCGCGATTAGAAAGTAAGGGTCAGACAACCTGACTTCTGAATGCCATGCCTAATGTTCAAGATCTGCGCCGACGACTCCGGTCGGTGAAAAATATGCAACAAATCACCCGCGCCATGAAGATGATTGCGGCGGCGCGGATGCGCCGAGCCCAGGATCGCGTCCTGAGCGCAAGGCCTTACGAAAAGCAGATGCGGGCTTTCCTTGAAAGCCTTGCTGCGCGGGTTGAGGATCGCAGCCATCCGCTTCTTGCCGAAAGACCGATTCAACGAATTCTTCTGGTGGTCGTTACAGCCGATCGCGGCTTGTGCGGGGCGTTTAATTCCAATTTGATCCGCGCCGTGCAAAAGTACCTGGCTGATCATTCGGATGCGGAAGTGCAGATGATTGCGGTGGGACGGAAGGGCCGTGACTTTTTCCGCAAACGCTCCGTGCAGATGGCAGGCGAATACGTCAACCTGTTTCAGCGCCCGGTGGCATTCGCCAGCGCTCAGCAATTGGCAACCCAAATCGTTGAGCTCTACGGCTCAGGGACGGTGGATGCCGTCGATTTTATCCACAACGAATTCAAATCGTTGCTGGCCTCCAACTTGATCGAAGAGCGTTGCCTTCCTCTCAGGGCTCGCAAACCTCAGGAAGGCGAGACGCTGGTGGACTATCTCTATGAGCAACCGCCCGAGGAGATCTTGAGCCGCCTTCTTCCCCGTTATGTGGAGGCGGAGATTTACCGAGCCCTGCTCGAATCTCAAGCGGCGGAGTTCGCCGCACGCATGACGGCCATGGATACCGCTACGAATAATGCCAATGACTTGATTCGATCCCTGACGCTTTATCTGAACCGTGTCCGCCAGGCTGCCATCACCAAGGAGATTATTGAAATCGTCAGCGGGGCTGCGGCGCTCTAACCGAGGTTGTTTACAGGGTATCTCGCAGGCCATCGGGCAGGGATTTTCAGATCCGAGGCCGTCCGCCCTCACAGAGAAAGGAAAGGTCATGCCTGAACAAAGAGTCGGCAAAGTCGTGGAAGTCACCGGCCCGGTCATTGTGGCCGCATTTGAAGAAGGGCATCTTCCCGCCATCTTCAACGCGGTGCGCGTAACGTCCGATGGGATGGACTCCCCCGTTCCCATCAACGTCATTACCGAGGTGGAGCAACACCTGGGTGAAGGCCGCGTCAAATGCGTCGCCATGGAGCCTACCGACGGCATGGTAAGGGGCATGAAGGCAATTGACCTGGGTGAACCGATCACCGTGCCTGTGGGCAAGGCCACGCTGGGCCGGGTTTTGAACGTGATTGGCGAGCCAGTCGATAAGCTGGGGCCCGTGGTCACCGAGACTCGCTTTCCGATTCACCGTCACGCTCCCCCGCTCGATCAACAGAACATTCAGATGGAGATGTTCGAGACGGGCATCAAGGTGATTGACCTGATCGAGCCTTATCTGAAAGGTGGCAAGACGGGTCTATTTGGAGGTGCAGGGGTCGGTAAAACAGTCATCATCATGGAGCTGATCAATAATGTCGCCATGAAGCATGGCGGCGTTTCGGTCTTCTCCGGCGTCGGCGAGCGCACCCGTGAAGGCAACGATCTGTGGCTGGAAATGACCGAATCCGGCGTGATCACTCCCGGAAATCCGGACAAATCGAAGGCTGCGCTGATTTACGGCCAGATGACAGAGCCTCCCGGAGCGCGTCTGCGCGTGGGGCTTACAGGACTTACGGTGGCGGAATATTTCCGCGATGTTGAAGGGCAGGATGTGCTGCTCTTCATTGACAACATTTTCCGTTTCACCCAGGCAGGCTCCGAAGTGTCGGCACTCCTCGGACGCATGCCTTCCGCAGTGGGTTATCAGCCCAATCTTTCAACAGAAATGGGCGAACTTCAGGAACGCATTACCTCCACCAAAAAGGGATCCGTCACGTCGGTGCAGGCGGTTTACGTTCCTGCGGACGACCTCACAGACCCGGCTCCAGCCACAACCTTCGCTCACCTGGATGCGATGACCGTGCTCTCCCGCCAGATCGTCGAGTTGGGCATTTACCCCGCGGTCGATCCGCTGGCATCCAGCTCGCGCATCCTCGATCCACGGATTGTGGGTGAGGAGCACTATCAGGTGGCTCAGCAGGTGAAGGCAATCCTGCAAAAATATAAGGACCTGCAGGATATCATCGCCATTCTCGGCATTGATGAACTCTCCGATGAGGATAAACTGACGGTTTCGCGGGCGCGCAAGATCCAGAAGTTCCTTTCTCAACCGTTCTTTGTTGCCGAACAATTCACCGGACTCGAAGGCAAGTACGTCAAGCGCGAGGATACCATCCGCAGCTTCAAGGAATTGGTCGAAGGAAAACACGATGACGTTCCAGAGCAGGCATTTTACATGGTTGGAACCATTGATGAGGCCCTGGAAAAAGCCAAGACGCTGAAGAACTAGTGTCCAGTCAGAGACCTTTCGCCAGCTTTCAAAGCGAGGAGCACAGGCTGCTTGTCATGGATCAATCTCTTCCTACCATCCTCGAACTTCAGGTTGTAACACCAGAGCGGCCCGTGATCTCAAGCGAGGCCACCATGATTTCTTTGCCAGGGAAGGGCGGCCGCCTTGGAATCCTGCCGGGCCATGCTCCGCTGGTCTCAGAGCTTGCTGCGGGGGTGCTCTTTTTCGAGCATGACGGTACGACTCATTATCTCGCGGTGAGCGGTGGATTTGTCGAAGTCCTGCCGGGGCGTGTCATAGTCTTGGCGCAGGCGGCTGAGCGCGCCGAAGATATCGACGTGGAAAGGGCACGACACACAAAGCAACAGGCCGAAGAGCAACTGAAGCGAGCTGGAGAGTCCGAGGATGAGAAGGGGCACGCCCAGGCAGCGCTCGACTGGTCGTCGGCGCAGATTGAGGCTGCGCAGCGGACTGCCCGGGCGTGATCTACCTTTCTCAGCCTCCTGAAGAGTGACTAGGGGTGCAGTTAATCTAACCGCCAGCGAAGGATCCCCCTATCACCTTAGCGTTGAGAAACAATCCTCAGAGGCCAAGAAGAAAGCTCGGAAGAGCGGAATGCTGACGGTCAGTCGCTCAATTATGATTCTTCCTTCGCTCCGCTCTGAGACCGCCCTGAGCCAGGCGCATGGCCCGTCCGGGCTCCGCGGAAGACAGCCTGCACAAGTTCTTCAACAATTCGTTCAGTGTGGGACAATCTCACCCTGGGCTGCAATGCCCTCCTTTATAAATCAGTATGGTCAATGGAACTGTTCGAATGTATACCTCTCCCTGGTGCCCCGATTGCCGTCGCACCAAACAATTCCTGATACAGCATGCCATTCCTTTCGTGGAAATTAACATTGAAGAAGTGGAGGGTGCGGCTGAATTTGTGATGGCTGCCAATCAGGGGAAGCGCCGCATTCCTACCCTCGAAATTGACGGGCGCACATTCCACTGTTCCCCCTACGATCCCGCAAAGCTCCGCCGCGAGTTGGGCCTTGAAAGTCCAGAGGACATCCCTCATCAGCCGTGAAAGCAGTGGCCTGTGTACCCTCCACCTACCGCTTTTTTACACACGGATGTAACTCGAGTTAATCTCACCTCGTAAAAGCTTAAAGATGGGGGATCAGTGGAAAGGGTCGGAGATGCGCTGGCTCTTGAGACGGTTTGCCCGTTCTGCACGAGTGCTGTTGGATCGGGAGCGTGTAGGCCGGGGATTGACCGTATGGCCGGATGACATCTTTCTGGTTTCATATCCCAAGTCCGGCAATACCTGGCTGCGATTTCTAATCGCCAATCTGGTCTATCCTCAGGATCCCGCCACCTTTGCGAATCTTGAATCGAAGGTCCCGTCCATTTATGTGAATCACGACCGCAAACTTCGACGCCTTCCCCGCCCTCGCATCCTGAAGAGTCCCGAGTCGTTTGTAGCGCGATACGAAAGGGTCATCTATGTTTTGCGCGACCCCAGGGATGTCTGCGTTTCCTACTACCACTATCTTGTCAAATACAGAGAATTACCCCAGGGTTATCCCATGAAACAATTTGTTCCGCGGTTCATTGCCGATGAATTTGAGCACTACGGAGCATGGGGCGATCACGTGCTGAGCTGGCTGGCCATGCGCGGGGGAGGGAGCAATTTCTTGCTGCTGCGTTACGAAGACCTGCTCGACGATCCGGAACTCGAGCTCGCGAAAATAGCCCATTTTTTAAAGATCGATGCAACGTACCCCAAATTGGTGAGGGCGGTACAGCTCAGCTCAGCCGATCGGATGCGCCGTCTGGAAAAGCTCCAGTCGCACAAGTGGATATCCACGAAGAGAAGCCGCCAGGATATGCCTTTCGTCCGTTCAGCCACCGCGGGTGAATGGAAGTCAGCCTTGAGCGAAGACCTGGCTTTCGAAATAGAAAAAGCCTGGGGGCCGATCATGCACGCTCTGGGTTATGAAGTTCACGCCTCGCATATGGCCCGCCCAAATATTTCAGACCTGCTCAGGTCGGACATTTTCAGGTCTGGCAGTTACCCCATCCGGCCATAGCCTTCGAACGTCTTCTTCGGCAAAGACAGCTTCTCTTCGGGTTTGTTCAGACGATTCATTTTGTGGCAACCCTCAGTCTGCCTCATCCGGCTGTCTGCCTCCATTCTGGTAAAATAAATGAGGCCTGAGGGCATCGCTGCCTTCAGGGTTTACCTTATGTTTTCGCGCCACAACCAGATGATGGGAGTCCTCTACGCCTTGGCCGATGGCGTGCTTGCGGTAGTAAGCTTCGGGCTCGCCCACTCACTGCGGTTGAGCCTGGTGAGCCTTCGCCCGCTCTACTCCGTTTCATATTATTTCTGGATATTCCCCTTCGTTGTGGCATTGTGGCTTGCCACCGGCTGGGCGACGGGTCTCTACCGTGATGTGGAGGAACAAGATTGGCGCCGAGCGCTCGGCGGAACCCTGAAAGTCGGAGTCATCGCCACAGTCGTCCTTTTTGCTTTTATCTTTGCTTTCAAAGTGGAATTCATCAGCCGCTTGCTTCTGATTTTTTATGCGTTGATTGACTTTCTCCTGATGGCGCTCTTCCGCCTGGCAGCCAATCGCTGGGGTGGAAGGATCAGCGCATCGGTTGCGGGTTTCAGCCAATTTCTCCTGGTGGGGAATACACCCCAGGCTTTGGAGATTGCCCGAATTATTGAAGCGAACGAGCACCGCGGCATGCGGCTTTCCGGCTTTGCCGTGGTGGCCTCAAGCGGCCGCCCTCAACCTTCCGTCGATCAGTCCGGGCTGCGCCATCGCTACTCTGTTTTTACCCTGGATCAACTTCCGGAATTGCTTCGTCGTCGCGTGATTGACGAAGTCATTTTTGCCGTTAACAGGGATGAACTGGACGTCCTGGAAAACACTTTCCTGCTCTGTGAACAGGAGGGAGTGAAGACACGTCTCTCTCTGAATTTCTTCCCGCACATCATTTCCCGAATGTCGTTCGAGCGCCTGCGCGAAATACCCCTCCTCACCTTCTCAACGACGCCGGAAAACCAATACCTCATGCTCATCAAGCGCGTGGCAGATTTTCTGCTGGCGGCAGCCTTAGTCATTGTGCTTTCACCGCTTCTCATTGCGCTGGCCATGCTGATCAAGCTGACCTCGAAGGGACCCGTCTTTTATCGCCAGACGCGCTGCGGGCTGGGAGGCAGGAAATTCACCCTCTACAAGTTTCGTTCCATGCGTTCGGATGCGGACCTGCTCAAGGAAGAATTACAGGCGCTCAACGAAATGGATGGGCCGGTATTCAAGATCAAGAATGATCCGCGGTGCACACCGATCGGGCGCCTGATGCGGCGTATGAGCTGGGATGAGTTACCGCAATTGTTCAACATTCTGAAAGGGGATATGTCCTTTGTAGGGCCAAGACCGCCACTGCCCGAAGAAGTGGAACGTTACGAACGCTGGCAACGGCGGCGTTTGCGCATGCAGCCCGGACTCACCTGTCTTTGGGCGCTCGAAGGCCGCAGTCAGCTTAACTTCAAACGCTGGATGGAACTCGATCTGGAATATATTGACCACTGGTCGCCAATGCTGGACTGCAAGATTCTGCTGAAGACGATTCCAGTGGTGCTGCTCGGGCGCGGGGCTTTTTAAGGTCGGGATAAATTCCCGGCATGGTGTACCCCCCTTGAACCAACCCTTCAACCCTCGTGCGTTATCTGATCCTCAGCGATATTCATGCCAATCTGGAAGCTCTGGAAAAGTGTCTGCAACTGGCGCAGGGCAAATACCAGAAAGTTCTCTGCCTGGGCGATCTCGTGGGCTATGGCCCGGACCCCAATGCCGTCATCGAAATGATGCAGCGAACGGCCACCGTCATCATCCGCGGCAATCACGATAAAGCTTGCTGCGGCATAATGAATGTGGAGGACTTCAACCCCTGGGCTCGGCAGGCGATTTTTTGGACCTGTGACACGCTCACTCCAAACCACCTTTCTTTTCTCCGCAATCTTGCGCCCGGTCCGCTGACCATGCCGGGATTTGAGATCGTCCATGGTTCCGCTGAGGATGAGGACCAATACATTTTCGAACCGGCGGAAGCGATCCCTGCCCTACGGAATCAAAGTATGCAATTGGTCTTTTTCGGCCACACACACCACCAGGGCGGGTTTTCGCTGAATCGCGCAGGGGTCTTTCAAAAGATTTCTGGAGGTTCGAGGAGAAATGGTCGAGTCCTCACGCTTGACCTGGAAGACGGAACGCGCTATCTCATCAATCCCGGCTCGGTGGGCCAGCCTCGGGATGGCAATTGGCGAGCGGCCTTTGCCATCTTCGACGAGGCCGAAAGGCGTGTCGATTTCTACCGCACGGAATACGACATCGCAACAACTCAGAAGAAGATGACTCAGGCACATCTGCCAGAGCCCTTAATTCAGCGGCTGGAGTTTGGACGATAAGACGATAAGCGGAGCCCATTACAAGCCTGGGACTGCAAAGCGGCGACAGTCCTTGGCCCAAGGGGAAGCATTACAGACGGCCTCGATCACTTGGTAAGGATTCTCAACCACTTTCCACATCGAGAGGTGTCGGGCATCCATAAATTTCTTCTCAACGCATCGCTCCAGCAGTTCGATGCAAGGATCAAAGAAGCCTTGCACATTCACGAGCACGATGGGGCCCAAATAAAGGCCCAATCGCTTCCAGGTGATAGCCTCAAAGAGTTCCTCTAAAGTTCCGCAGCCACCGGGCAGCGCCACGACGGCATCCGCACGCTCCAGCATGGCGCGCTTGCGCTCGTGCATATCGTTGACCAGAACCAGCTCTGTAAGCTTTTGATGCCCCCATTCCAGCTCCTCCATGAAGCGGGGAAGAATGCCAATGATCCGTCCGCCCTCGCTGAGCGCCGCATCGGCAAGGCGTCCCATCAGGCCCCCTGCGCCGCCTCCGTAAATGATGGTGATCCCCTTGCGAGCCAATTCCCGTCCCAGCGTTTCAGCAGCAGCAAAATAGGCTTCCTCGCATTCACGGCTGGAAGCGCAGTAAACACATACCTGACGAATGGAATTACCGTTCACAGACATGGAGCATCACTCTCTACCTTGACGAGATGGCGTTCGAAACAGTCGGTTCACTTTGGCGTATGGAATTGTTTCCTGCGTTAAACCCATATAGTCACCTTGGTGACGGAGCGACGGCCCTTTGTCTTTGAATGTGAATCACCCGTGGGCTAATCCCCTTAGGCTCCATTTGAAAGATCGGCATGCCTGCGGCGCCGCGTTTCAGGTGCACTACCGACCACAATCTAACACAGATTCCCAATTTCAGATTTCAGGAAATGACCCTCGCAAAAGCAAGATGCAGCTCGCATGACGAAAAATTTTTGCGGCGTGGGATCAGTTGACGCAAGCTCTACCAGTCCAAACCATCTCCTCACCTGATGAACAATACTTAAGAATAACACCCTCCTCGGAGCTTTGCTTGACGCGCCTCCGGTTTGTCCCTAGACTAATATTGGAATGTTGGGGGGTAACTTGCGGTGGGCATGCAACGTATTTTCACCTTATTTCTTGCTCTTCTTGTCTTCTCACCCTGTCTCCCTCTCCGGGCGCAGAAGGATATGCAATTTTTCCCCCTTGCTGATGTTCGTCCGGGTCTGAAGGGTGTCGGACGGACTGTCTTTCAGGGAAACAAGATCCAGGAATTTCAAGTCGAACTGCTCGGCGTCCTGAAAAATGTCCTGGCGCCCAAGCGGGATGCCATCCTGGCTCGCTTATCAGGCCCTGCCATTGACAAAGCAGGCGTTGCGGAGGGAATGAGCGGCAGCCCGGTCTACGTGGACGGCAAGCTTCTGGGCGCGGTTTCGGCGGCTTTCCCGTTCTCAAAGGAACCTTATACGCTGATCACTCCGATCCAGGATATGTTGCAGGTGACTCCAGAGTCGGAGTCTGAAAATCACGCAAAGCTCACATCGAGCATCCCCTGGTATAGTGCCGCCGCTCCGTCTCTCAATGGGATCGTTCGTCGATGGATTCCTGAAGACGTTTCGACTCCGGAACTTTGGGCCAAGATGCTTCAGCCATGGGCGGGACAGGAGTCCACTAGGCTTGGCCATTTCCGTCTCCCGCTTCGATTTAATGGGTTTGATCGTTCGGTGATTTCCGAGTATACGCCCTTGCTGCGCAACCTCGGGTTTGAGCCGATGGGTGGTGGTGTACTCTCCGCTGGCTCCTCTCCGGGCTTTCCTCCAACGCAGGAATCCGACTCCGGCTCCGACGCCAATATTGTTCCTGGCTCGATGATTAGCCTAATGCTGATGCAGGGCGATCTGAATCTGAACATCGATTGCACGGTAACTTATCGCCAGGGGAACAGGCTCTACGCATGCGGACATCAGGTTTTCACGCTGGGCCCGGCGCAGGTACCCTTTGCTGAAGCGCGGGTTCTGGCAATCATCCCTAGTTTGACGGCTTCTTTTAAGGTGGATGCCCCCGGTCCGGTCGTGGGCAGTATCCGCCAGGATCGTTTCAGCGCCATCTACGGTGTGCTGGGCGATAAGTCTCCCACCATTCCCGTTCGCATTCAACTGCACTCATCCCTCGGCAAAGAAACGGACTACCGGTTTGCCGTGGCGCAGCAACCGCTTCTCTCACCGCTTCTCGTCAACATGGCCATTGTTTCCACCTTGAGCAGCACGGAGAGAATGGTGGGGCCTTCCACCATTCAACTGAACGGCGAAATCCTGCTTTCGGATGGCGAGGCGGTGAAAGTGGATGACGTGGTCTCTTCAGAATTCAGCAGCGCTGGCTCCGCAGGCGCGGCAGTCGCTGTCCCCTTGAGCTATCTGCTCAGCAGCCAGTTCCCCGATCTGCAAATCCGTGGGATCAACCTGGATATTGTCTCCCAGAATGAGAATCGGGCGGCGACTTTGGAGCAGGTCTGGAGTTCACGGTCGGAAGTGCGGCCTGGTGATCACATTGAGGTTACCGCTGTCGAGCGGACCCCCTCGGGCCAGACCCTGACTCAGAAAATACCTATTGAAATCCCCAACAGCGTGGATGACAAGACGCTCTCCCTGGTCGTGGGTAGTGGAACAGCTATTAACATGTTGCAAATGCAGTTTCTGCGTCCTGGGAATCCACCGCGGGACCTTCACCAACTGGTTCGGGAATTGAATCGCACCCGGCGCGATAACCGGCTTTATGCCTTGCTGATGGTCCCGCAGCGGTCGTTTGTGATGGAGGGTACAGAGTATCCCTCGCCGCCCCCCTCGCTGCTTCAGACCTTTATGGCGGATCCAGCGGTTTCCAGCAAAATCACTTATCGCGGCACTTCGGTGGTGGGCGACTACGAAACCAAGCCGCTTCCCTACTCGATCCAAGGAGAACAGACACTCTACCTGAGAGTGCTAAGCACCGCCAAGTAGGATATTTGGGAACGTGAACCAATTTCAGATTGAATGAATTTACAGTGGCGGTAATCCCATTTGGCTGGCGAGATGCCGACTTTGGGCTTGATTTTATGATGAGAGCTCATAAGGTTTTTGCTGGAGGGAGGCTTGAGATTCTGCTTTCTGGTGTTGGCCTAGAGCGTTTTTATTGAAGGGTGAACACCAAAACCCGAAAGCCCCGAGTCAGAATGTAACAAAGCCGCCACACCTCCCGTCTTAATGATTAAAGAAAGGCCCTTTGCATGACTGACAGAAAGTTTCTTCCCGTAGGGCTCCTGGCCATCGTTTTCTGTGCCATTCCCCTCTACTCGACCCATACGGAATTCTGGCGGATCAGCAGCTTCAAACGCTTCTTGCAGGGGAACTTACAAGGCGTTTCCGTGAGCATGGATGGCGAATTGACGCTGGCTCCCGAAACCCGCGCCATCTTCAATCCTGATGAAACGGTGGCGCTTTCTGTTGTGGCCGGGCGGGATGGCCGCCTTTACATTGGGACGGGCCACCAGGGAAAAGTTTTTGAGCTCGACTCCGACCGCCATGGACGATTGCTTTTCCAGGCGCCGGAGCCGGAAATTCTCGCGCTGGCCATCGGTCCCGACCATGCCCTCTATGTTGGCAGCTCTCCGGAAGGAAAGATTTATCGCGTCACCCCACAGGGCAAGTCCTCCGTCTTCTACGATCCCAAGGTGAAGTATATTTGGGCTCTGGCTTTTGATCCTGAAGGGCGCCTCTATGTGGGCACCGGAGATCGGGGTGAGATTTTACGAGTCGACCGCAGTGGTAAAGGAAGCGTCTTTTTTGCCAGCAATCAGACTCATATCATGTGTCTCACGTTTGACCGATCTGGAAATCTGCTTGCTGGTAGCGAACCTAATGGCTTGATCTATCGCATCAGCCCCCAGGGAAAGGCTTTCGTCCTCTATCAGGCCAATCTGCCTGAAATTCACGCCCTGGCGACGGATGCCCAAGGACGCATCTACGCGGCAGCCTTAGGGAACAACGTTCCAGGGGCAGTGCCCGGGTACGCTCTTCCTCCCACGTCGCCGACCCTCGTCTCTTCTCCCGGAACCACCGTCACGGTGGTCGCCTCTGCCGGAGACATGACCGACGATCCGGTCAAAACGCAGCAGCCTCAGCAGCCTCAGCAACCGCAGCGAGTGCCTCAGAGGCGCGGCCAGGCTCATTCAGTGAATCCTAATGTCTCGGCGGGCGTGCAACCGTATCAGCGGTACGCACTGGGGCGGGGCGCGTTAATCGAGATCCTTCCCAACTACACGGCGCAAACGCTTTGGACCTCAAATAACGAAAGTATTTTCGGATTAGCCACGCGCGGCTCGGATGTCCTGTTCTCCACCGACGCTAATGGGCACATTTTCGATCTGAAACCATCTCCCGATGGCCCCAAGCTCACGCTTCTCACTGAAACGCGTGAGTCTCTTCCCACGCGGATTCTGCCCGAAGGCTCTGATCTGTTTGTGGCCACCAGCAACATCGCCAAGCTGATTCAAATCGGCACCAGCAGGGGAACGGAAGGTACCTACGAGTCTCAGGTCAAGGACACCGGATTTATATCACGCTGGGGTGAAATTTTCTGGCGTGCGGAAGTCCCCGCCCACTGCACCCTTCAGTTTTATACGCGGTCAGGGAATTCGGCGCGCCCGGATAACACCTGGAGCGATTGGGTGGGGCCGTACACTAACCCTCAGGGCAGTGCCATTCAGAGCCCACCAGCCCGCTACGTGCAGTGGAAGGCAATCTTTCACGGTTCGGATGGCCAAAGCCCCAGCCTGGTCGAAGTCAGTCTGGCCTACTTAAATCAGAACCTTCCACCCGAAATTCGTAATCTGACGATTACCTCTGGCAATGAAAAAACCAGCCTCTCAGGCGTACCTATTATCTCATCAACTCCCGTGATAACCGTTACGCCCATCAGTACCGTAACGACTTCCACCAACCCGCCCACCGTCTATGACACGACCGGCAGGGAGGTGGTGAGCAAGCACCCCATTTATGTGAGCTGGCAGGCTGAGGATCCCAATCACGACGAAATTACTTACTCCCTCTATATCAAGTCGGCAGATGAACAGCAATGGCACCTGCTCAAAGGAAATTTGAGGGATACCAATTTCACGATTGAGCCGGATTCTCTGGCCGATGGTGAATATCAGATCCGGCTGGTGGCTTCCGATGAAGCCTCCAATCCGCCGGATCGCGCGCTTAAGACCGAGTTGGTCAGTGCGCCGTTCTGGGTGGATAATACCCCCCCGGTGATTCAGACAATCAGTCAGCAGGTGGACGGCCGGACAGCTGTGATCCGCTTTCAGGCTTTGAGTAAAGTTTCGCCTCTTGATAGAGCAGAGGTGTCCACGGGCGAGGACCACTGGAAGGAGATTCTCTCGGACGATGGCATTGTGGATTCCCAGCGTGAGACTTTTACGTTGAGACTTCAGGGGTTACCGCCGGGTGAACACGTCATCTCGCTGAGGGCTTACGATACCGCCGGGAACATTGGGATTGGCAAGGCCGTCATCGAGGTTCGATGAGGCCCCCGATTCCGTCAACCCTGCCGCGGAGCCTCCGGAAAACCCCTTTCGGCCGGCAAGGCAGACCAAGAGGGTCATTACCGGAGATACAACTTTCAATCCAGCCGCCGCATCACAACTCAAAGATATTGGAAGTGCGGCGCGAAATGAAATCATTTGGCCCAAAATCAAAACGCAGCTTCGAAGCCGGCGTTGGAGAGTCAGCTTATCGCGCGCGCACAGCGAGGCGAGGAGGAGGCATTCGCCGCTCTCTATGGACTTCACAAACGGCGAGTCTACTCCTTGTGCCTACGCATGACGGGCGATACAGCGGAAGCTGAAGACCTGACGCAGGAAGCGTTTCTTCAGCTATTCCGGAAGATTTCAACGTTCCGCGGAGAATCCGCATTTTCCACATGGCTTCATCGCCTCGTTGTCAATGTGGTTCTGATGCATCTCCGCAAGAAGGATGTTCCCAGGGTTTCAATCGACGAGATGGATAACTCTCAGGAAGAGCCGGTGAAACGTGAGTATGGAGATGATGACCGCCGGTTGCTAGGTTCCGTGGATCGCATTTCATTGCACAACGCCATTGAGGAGTTGCCACCGGGATACAGAGCCATTTTTGTTCTTCATGATGTGGAAGGCTACGAGCATAATGAAATCGCGCAGATTATGAATTGCTCGGTGGGTAACTCGAAATCCCAGCTTCACAAAGCCCGGCTGAAGCTGAGAGAGGTTTTGCGACGGGATGAGAGCAGGCTGGTCAGACATGCCGCACCAGCAAGGAGGAAGACGCAGTGAGTGATGAGGGGATGGAAGAAGGTATGAAGCTGAGGGACGCATGCGAAAAGTTTGAGGCGAACCTTGCCTTCTATCTGGAAGGTGATTCTGACCCTGAAATGCTCTCTCACGCCAGCGAATGCGACTTCTGCCGATGTTTGCTGGCAGACCTTGATCTGATCCGCAAAGTCAGCACGGAACTGGGAATGGAAGAGCCTCCGGCAAGGGTGTGGGCGAACGTTCGAGCGGTTCTGATTGAGGAAGGGATCGTTCACGATCCGGTCAGCTTTTGGAGGCGCTGGGTGCCGCGCCGTGGGAGAAGCTTTGTCAGACACCCTGCACCGCTTGCGGCAGCAGCTGTCGCAGTCGTGATGGCCGTTGTTTTATTTAAGGCTCCGGGTTATCTTGTTCGTTCGAGCACAGCGCCGGCCAATGTCATCCACATGGCGGTGTTCTCGCAGGATTATATGGCGCCCAGAGATATTTCGAGTCTTCGCGCAACCATTCAGCAACTCGAGCAGGCCTACCAAGCCAATGAAACTTCTCTGGAGCCTTCAATGAAGGCAACTTACCAGAAGAGCCTTGATTCGCTCAATGACGAAATCCGGGAATGCGAGCTTTCGATGAAGCAACAGCCGGAAAACGATCTGGCTCGCGAATACCTTTCGACCGCTTACGTCCAAAAAGCGGAACTGCTTCAGTCAGCGCTGGAATATAACCTGCGCTAGAGAGGGCAGGCCGATGATGGCCGAGTGACGAGGATGGACTATCACATCGACGGAAAATTTTGGGTGGCCTTCCTGATTCTGTTGTTGCCTGCAGGCGCCTGGTGTGAGGGCCCTCTTCAGCGTTCGAACACGTTTAATACCATCCCGGCACCTCGGATCACGGTTACGAACCTTACCGGCACCATCGAAGTGCGAGGCTGGGAGAAACCCGAAGTCCACGCGGTTTATATGATTGCTTCACCGCGCATCGAGATTGATACGGAAGAAATTCCTTCCCAGGGAGACGCCGAGAAGATTCACCTTGCAACTCACCTCCTGGATCGCAACCTTCAGGGACCGAACGCCAAAGTGGATTACACATTGGAAGTGCCCGTCGGCTCCAGCATGGAAATCCGCAATCCTCAGGGATTGGTCCGCATCGACAAGGTGAACGGAGATATCTGGGTGGAGTCTGTGGGGGGCAACATCATCATCAGCGACGCCTCCGGGGAAATTGTCGCCCGGTCCGTGGGCGGACAGATTCAGATTGTTCGTCCGGCTGGCTACGTGGAAGCATCGTCCGTCAATGGAAACCTTGAATTTCTGTCCCCTTCCAGCTCGCGCATTCACGCCCGGACAACTTCAGGAAGGATTGTCTATGAAGGGAACCCCATCGCTGCCGGCGAATATGTCATGTCCTCCTATAACGGCGATATTGATATTTTCTGCCCGCCTTCTGCGTCGTTCGAGCTCAATGCGCGGTCGGTGCACGGCAAGCTCATTGATGACATGAAACTGACTCATAAGCGGTATCATCGCTCGGTTTCCTTTTACGGCAACGCGCTTCTGGGTATGCACAACGAGGGCGCAGCAACCCTCGAGCTCACATCTTATAGCGGCACTATTCGCATTCGTCCGCAGACCACCCAACCTTAGAATTTTAAGGTTCTCGTTCTTGCTCAATCCAACGGCATCCCTTGCCAACCTTCCGGGCTGATTTCTATAATCACTAACGGGTTGCTGAAACCCCTTGCCCGAATTCCATTGTTCTTCGTACTGCTCCGGAGGGTGGTGTAATGGGCCGTGTGTGGCATCCTCACTGCAGGAGTTTTTCAGCAACCTCCGAAGATCACTGCGCACCGTATCGAATGGTTCGTCATCGCAAAAAGCTCATTTACCTTCTGGGATTCATGGGGAGCGGCAAGTCCACTGTAGGACAACTGCTGGCCCGCAACATGGGTTGGCCTTTTATCGATTTAGATGCCACGATTGAGGCTGGGCAAGGTGCGACCATCCGGCAGATTTTCGAGCAGGAAGGGGAACCCTTTTTCCGGCAGATCGAGCATGCCGCTCTCACCGAAGCCTCCAAGACCGAGCCTGCCGTGATCGCCCTCGGCGGCGGAACCTGGGTGCAGGAGCCTAATCTCGAATTTATTCGCAGCACGGGGGGAGCGACCATCTGGTTGGATTGCAGCCTGGAAGAACTTCGCAGACGATGCGCGGGCATCCATGATCGCCCGCTATTCCGTGACCCCGAAAGCTTTGCCCAATTATTTAATCAAAGGCTGCCTTATTATCGCCTCGCCGAATTTCGCGTTCCGACAGATGGTCAGGCGCCCGAAGAGGTCGTTGAACGCATCCTGCGCCTGAAGGTTTTTTGAATGGTTTATTCGCTCCTCGCGATTATCATTGCCGTCTCACCGTCTCCTTTCTCCAGGCCTTCGCAGTCACTCTTCACAACTGAAGACGAAGGCTCGTTTATCCTGATGCTGAAGGGGCAGCAGATCGGGACAGAAAAGTTTCGAATTCATGCACGTGGGGATGATCTTGAAGCCAGCGCCCGTATTGATCTTCGTGCCGCCCAAGACGGCAACCCGGAAAGCTTCAAAACATTCCCTGACCTTCTCCTCAATTCGCAGCTTCAACCGCTCACCTACACCTGGAGTCAGAAAGGTGCTCGCTCCTCCCGCCTTCAAATGGATTTCAGCCCCGGGTCTGCCAGGGTTCGCTATCACACGGTGAACGGCCAGCAGGATGATCGTGAATTCCACCTGCCCCGTGATGTCATCATTCTGGACGATAATGTGATCCACCAATACGAACTGGCCGCATGGCGCTACGCGATGACCGCAGGCGGCCAACAGACCTTCACGGCCTTCATCCCTCAGGAAGCTTTGCCGGGAACCCTCACCGTGACGGAAGTGGGCGAGGAATCCGTCAGGATCGGCGGAAAGAAAGAGACCTGCAATCATTTAGTCATTTCCACTGACAATGCGCGCATCGATCTCTGGTTGGATTCAGATTGGCACCTGGAACGCATGGACCGTGCTTCCGAGCAATTCGTTGCCTTCCGCCAGCATTAATTGCGCCGAAAACGCCTGACGTTGACCGGCCCTCCGCGTTTCGCCATCACCAGATCAATTTCAGCCCAAATTGAATCTGCCGCGAACTTGTTGAGGTACTATTGATCACCCCCGCGGTGGCAGAAGGACTCGCCGTGGCGGAAGAGAATACGACGGCGTTCGGTGTATTGAAGTTGGCCCGGTTCAGAATATTGAAGAACTCCGCCCGAAACTGCAGGCTCACCCGTTCCGAGAGGGAAGTGTTCTTCATCAGGGAAAGGTCGAGGGAGGCAAGGCCAGGACCAATGAGCACGTCTCTGCCGACGTTTCCATAAGTGCCATTGGACGGCACCATAAATGCGGCAGGGTTGAAGTACTGCGAAGGTCCGCCCTCAATCAGGTTCCCATGAAAAGCGGGATTCCATGAAGGGCGTATAGGATTTCGAGTGTCGCCGTTGTTCGTGGGGTTGAATCCCAGTTGAGGGGTGAAAGGAAATCCCGCCTGCAAGGTTTCAATTCCGCCCAGCATCCACCCGCTGACCAGTTTTCTCTCCCAAGTGCCGCCCCCGTTCAGGAATGCTTTGCCTGTTCCAAAAGGCAGCTCATATGTTCCGTTAATCGCCGCGAGATGCCGGGCATCAAAAGGAGAAAGTCCCCAATCGAGCCGCGGGTTGAGCGGAAACATCACAAAGCCGGGGGAATTGGCGGCAACGCTGCTGTTCCAAGCCGCACCATCATCCAGACTCTTGGAATAAGTGTAGACTCCTCTCAATTGCAGACCATGATGAAAGTGATGATTTACATCAACTTGAAGCGCATGATAGGAGCTGTCACCCGCCGAAATCCAGGTAGTTGTGTTTGCCACCTGAGGGTTGGCCAGAGGAGAGCCAGGGGCATAATAGACGGTTCCAGTTGCCAGGTTGGACGGGCATGGGGCCGCGGGGCAGATTGTCGGAACAGGCTCGTTCATGTCGGCGGCAAGGATTTCATGGTAACCATGCGATCCGGCATAGCCGACGCTAAGGACGGTCCTTGGCGCGACTTGCTGTTCAATCTTCAGTGTGTACGTGATGACCGTTGGAGTTTGCACCGTCGGTTGAATGCCTCCAGGGGAAATACGCCCTCCGCTGGGCAGCGGTGCGCCCGGCACGATGTTCAGCGATGAGAGCGGCACGTTCTTGAGAACCAGCGTTGTGTTGAATGGTGGATTCTGATCCAACCGATAACTGAGATCATCCAATAGATCATGATACAGCCCAAATCCAGCGTGAACGACGGTCTTCCCGGCCCCAAACGGATCCCATGCAAGCCCCACACGAGGCTCGGGAAGGAATCTGGCATTGTTCACAGTAAAAACTGAATGCCCTACGCGGGGTTGAGTTATGATCACGCCGTTTGAGTCGAACAGGTAATTGGAAGCCCTGCCGTGAGCTTCATTCCAGCCATTCGTGAATTCATTGCGAAGACCCAGAGTCAAGGCAAGGTTATGCCTCAACTTGAGGGCATCCTGAAAATACACGGCGCCTTCCAGCGAGCGCCAGCCCATTAGAGATGATGACGGGACTGCCGTGAAAGTGCTCACCATTCCCTGCAGGAAATTGGCGAGGCTTGAAAAAGAGGCTTGTCCGAATTGCCCTTGCGCCATATTGTCGTTCGCCTGAATCCTCTGGAACCAGACTCCGAGGCTCAGTTGATGAATGCCCTTGCTCGCATCCACGCGATCCTCGGCGGTAAAGAGATTGCGCACCGCAATGAAGTTGCTACCCACGTTGCTGCCCGCGAGGCTGAGCTGGGATGCTGCATTGGAGGCTGTTCCACCTCCAATCACAATGGCGCCGACGGGTGCTCCGGCGATGAATCCCGGCGCGCTCACGGTGGGCAGACCCGTGAAAAAGTAACCTCCGCGGGAATAACCGAACCGCGCGGTATTGAGGGCTGTAGGCGACAAAACGTGAGTCTCCTGCAGGCTGACCACCTGTTCCCTCAAAGTCTCGAAATTGACACTGAGAGGATTCACCGTGGGGGTCTGATCGGCGCTGTCATCCACGGTATAGACGCCGAAAATGGAATCTTTCTGCGAAAAGGTATGATCGAGCCTTGCGGTTCCAAAATCCTCGCGGATATGCTGCAGAGGGTGGCTGAAGGCTTCGCCGATGCCGTCCCCCAGGTCAGGTCCATTCTGAGTCGGCCATAACGAGAGCAACGGCAAAACAGATGGTGCCACCCCGATATGAACCAGTGTCCCGTCAGCCCCGGGCAGGTAACCAAGCCGCGCATTGTGATCAGGGACAAGAGTCACATCGCTGAGACCGAGTTTCTGGCGGAACCCTTCATAATTCCCAAAGAGAAAGGTCTTGTTTTTTTGAAGAGGCCCGCTCAGTGCCCCGCCGAATTCGTTGCGCTCGAACTGTGGAATCGAACCCTCATCGAAGAAGTTGCGCGCATCCAGAGCGCTGTTTCGCAGGAACTCATAGCTGGTTCCATGCAGTTGGTTGGTGCCGGAAGAGGTCACAATATTCACTTGCGCACCCGGGCGTTTTCCATATTCGGCTCCATAGGCGTCGGTGATCACGTTAAATTCACGGATGGCATCCACTCCCAGCAATTCGCCGCTGGCTCCGCCCGGAGTCAGATTAATCTCACTCGCGCTCGTATATTCAATTCCATTGAGGAGGAAAAGATTCTCTTGCGGACGCCTTCCAGACACTGCAAACATGTTGCCAATCGCTGAATTGGAAACGCCGACGCCTCCGGTGCGCTCCGAAGTATAGTTCACAATGCCCGGATTCAGAGTGATCAGTTCGTCGTAGCTGCGTCCATTCAGCGGCAGGTCTTTCACCTGTCGCTCTCCCACCAGCCCCGATGTCTCCTGAGTTGTGACGTTCACGACCGGGTTTTCATCTTTCACGGTGATGGTCTCCTTGACTTCGCCCGGTTGGAGCGTGAGATCCACCACTGCCTGCTGTCCGACAACTAACGTTACCCCCGTTTTCACTTCCGACTTGAACCCTCTCATTTCAGCTGTCACGTCGTATCGCCCGAGAGGTAAGGAGGGTAGATCGTACCGCCCGGACTCATTGGTGATGACTTTTCTCGTGAACCCATTTTCCAGGTTTCTTACGCTCACCGTGGCGCCCGCAATGACGGCCCCCGAACTGTCGGTAATGACCCCCGCAATCGACGCCTCCACCTGCGCCAAGACCGGCATTGCAAGCGAGAAAAGAAGAAGAGATACAAGAAACAGCTTCCAGGATGTACTGCGGGCAAACTCAGATGTGTTTTCACTGACACTCATTCAAACCCTCCGACTCAATTCAAATTGGGTGCGTGGATTTCCTCCGGATCAAGGAATCCATGGAACGACACGAATACCTCAGAAATGAAAACTGCCAGGAAGCGCGCTTTCCTTATGGATATTATTGGGCCGGGTGGCAGGGAGCAGGCGTCAAATCCTCGTAAAAACTGCCTTACAAAGATTTAACCAGCTGAGAGTGAGGAATCCGGAATAGCGAGAATTGGTCTTGGACGTTCTGGGTTCACTAACCTAGCGGGCTTCAATACCCAGCGCCTGCATTTGACTTTCGAGTTGTTTGGGATCCCGGCAGTGGATAGTCTGGATACCACACTGTTGCGCTCGCTCCACATTCAACAGGCGATCGTCCACAAAGAGGCATTCTTCAGGCTGACGTTGGGTCAGGGTCAGGGCGAGGCGGTAGATTGCGTCGTGAGGTTTTGTGAGTCCAAGAAAGCACGAGCTGAAAAAGATGGAGAAAATGTTCCGCAGCCCCAATAGCTCAATGCGATATAAATTCAGCGGCCGGGATTCGTTGTTGAGCGTCGCCATCAGATACTTCCCGGACGCTGCAAGACGCCGATACAGTTGCAAGGATTCCGAAAAAGGTTGCGATTGCGCAAACATGAATTCCCGAAACTGCCCTTTCGTGAAGTCTCGGGAGCGATAAAAGACCGTTCGATCAAGATATTCGTCAAGATCAAGCTGGCCCATTTCAAAGGCGTTCACCACCAGTTCGTGGCGGTCCTCAAATTCAACCCAATCCAGCCTGAACTGTTCAGCGGCCTTTTTTCGGGATTCCCGGTCCCAGCCATTGGTAGCCAGTACGCCCCCGACATCCGAAAAGATAGCTGTGATGCGGGCCATGAGAACCTCCTCACTGACAAGTGCAGCTTTCGGCTTTTCAGTTCATTCTGATCTTTAGATGATAATTGTCTGCTCAATGAGGCGCTTTCTGCCAATCGAACGAAAGGTCGAAGGGAAAAAGCAGACAAGCGGATGTCATGAGCGAGTGCGAATATTGTAAACATCCTGGGCAGGATGTTTACGCTCCTCACTATCTGTGCTTCCCTTCTCGATTGCACCACCCGACGATGCATTTCACGCGCTAGTTGCTCTTTATGGCTATCATATATCTAATATGATATAAATTTATGTGATATATATAGACAGGACTATTCTTTATATGACAACATGGCTCCATCTCAGAGGCGGAAAAGAACCGTGCTGAATCTAACAAGACGCAGGCATTTGGCGATCACCATCCTGGCGGTGAGTTTGTCAACAGCTTTTCTGCTGATTCGATGTGGGAGTGGAAGCACCAAGAGCTCGACAGAGCCCACTGTAACGGGCGCGATCACGACAAGTCTCAGCGATCCGGCCACTTGTGCGGCTCCGAACGGGCCGTTTTCCCATGTCTGGGTGACGATCACAAAGGTAACCGCAAATATTTCCAGCTCGGCCGGTCCCAATGACAGCGGTTGGGTAACTCTGCTCGATCTGACAAACACGCCGAAACAGATCGACCTTCTAAGCCTTGCCTCAACCACCTGCTTACTGACTCAACTTGGTTCAACGAGTGGTTTACCGCCGGGAAAATACCAGCAGATCCGTCTTTATTTGTTGGCGAACTCACCTTTGTCCGGCACAGCTACTCCTTCACCTAACCAGTGCGGCGCAAACAGCTTTAATTGCGTGGTGCTCTCGAGCGGTGCAACAGAAACCTTGCAATTAAGCAGCGAAGCCCAAACAGGGATTAAAATTCCACCCGGTCAGATTACGGGAGGTGGCATCCAACTGACAGCCGGTCAAGCTGCTGACATTAACATCGACTTCAACACGTGCGACTCGATCGTCCAACAAGGCAACGGTGCTTTCCGGCTTAAACCCACTCTTCACGCAGGGGAAGTGTCAGTGAATAATAACGCGATTAGCGGAACAGTTGTCGACAGTTCCACTTCCAAACCCGTTGCCGGAGCTCTGGTCTTTCTTGAGAAAGCCGATTCCAACAATATCGACCGCGTCGTGGAACAGACGACCAGCGCCTCGGATGGAACATTCATTTTTTGTCCGCTGCCCTCGGACACTTACGATCTGGTGGTGGATGCGGAGACGGCTTCAGGCTTAGGAATGACAACCACCTACAACGCCACAGTAACTCTCAAGGTGGGCACAGGAAGCGCCATGGGTAACATTCCGCTGGTTCCCGAACCAACAACGGCTGGGCTGACTACAACCCCCAGTTCTCCTGCGACTCTTCAAGGTCAGATCACAACCACAACGGCCTCCGCGGGAGGGTCGCCGACCTCAGCCGACGTGAATCTCTCAGCTTTGCAGTCTGTGGTTGTGCCTGGGACTGGAACGCCCATGCTTGTGACGGTTCCCGTGCTTTCAAGTATGCCTTCAACAGCGAACGTGGCCACGGAAAGCGCTCCTTCGGTACAGTTCCCGGGAAGCTCCAATTCCTGCCCATCAGGAACAGACTGTAACAACTACCTGCTGATGGTGCCGGCCAGCAACCCTCAGGTGGGCGTTTTTAGCTCCTCACCCCCAACCAGTTACGCTGCTCCGGCGGGATCACCCGTGATTTACTGGCTCAATGCCCAGGCGTTTACACCCCTGAGCGCTTCAACGCCAGATTGCTCCCCGCCGAGCCAGCCGACCAATTTCGACTCAAGCGATCAACTCACCGTTACTCCAGGCAGCACAACAACTGTTAATTTCTCTTTTACTGGTTGCACGGCAGGATTCTAACCTTCCGGATTGGAGAACTAACAGGGAACAGCGTCCAGGGAAGGATTTTCAGGGAATTCCTCTGCGATCTCGCCGGTGAGAGCAGCCCGAAGTTCCTCATCCGTTTTGCGCGCGCAAAAGCTGCGGAAGTTCTCACCTTCTTCTCGCTCGTCCAGGTAGGCATAGAGCAGGCGAGTGATGGCATCCGGCACTTCATCAGCCGGGCAACGATAACCAATGTGGCGTGAGAAAGCCTGATGTTTTCCCACGGCTCCGCCCAAGCAGAAGTAGTAGGCGTCCACGAGTTTTCCGTCAATTTTGATGCGCTTGCCTTCAAGACCGATATCGGCGATCCAGTGCTGGCCGCAACTGTTGGGGCAACCGGTGACGTCAATTTTCAGGTGTTGATTGAAGCCTGGCATGCGTTTTTCCAGTTCTTCCACCAGCCAGCGCGTGAATCCCTTGGTTTCGGTAATCGCCAGCTTGCAGAACTCGGTGCCCGTGCAGGAGATGGCGCCGCGCCAGAAAGGCGATGCGGAAATTTGCAAGTCTGCCGCCTCAAGCCCATCGGCCAGAGCGTCCACTTGAGGCTTGGGTACGTTCACAATTACCAGATTTTGCATGCCTGTGATTCGTGCCTCACCACTTCCGTAGCGCTCGGCCAGATCGGCAGCGGCAGCCAGTTGTCGGGCGGTCACACGCCCGCGCAGCACCGCCACGCCCACGTAAAAGCGCCCGGGTTGTTTTTGAGGATAGATGCCCACGTGATCGCGGTAAACATCCGAGGGTGGCTCTTCATGCTCCGGCGGGTCCAGACGAAAACCCAGGCGCTCTTCGAGTGTTTGGAGGAAACTTTCGGCCGTCCAGCCATGGCGCAGAAAAAGAAATTTCAAACGTGCCCGCTCGCGAGCTTCACGCAGGCAATCCGAATCGCGGAAAATCTCCGCAATTCCCTTCACAACGGGCATTACTTGACCCCAGCGCACGAACGCGGGGAGCCGAACGGCAAAGTGCGGCTGCGAGGAAAGGCCGCCGCCCACCCGCACAGAAAAACCCGTTTCCCACTGGCCGTTGAGCTTCCGTCTCTGCGCGGTCAGACCAATATCGTTGATTTCTGGATAAGAACACCACACGGGGCAGCCCGTGATGCAAATCTTGAATTTTCGTGGCAGGTTGTAGAATTCCTCCACTCCCACCAGCATCTTTTGCGCTGCAAAGACCAGCGGCGAGGCGTCACAAATCTCACCCGCGTCGATGCCAGCCAGGGGGCAGCCCGTGATATTACGGGTGTCGTCACCGCAAGCCGCCATTGTCGTCAGTCCGCATTGCCATAGAGCGCGGAAAATCTCCGGTAGCGATTCAATCGTGACCCAATGGAGCTGGATATTCTGCCGCACCGTCAAATCCGCAAACCCCCGCGCATACTTTTCGGTGATTTGGGCTACGGTTCGCAGTTGATCGCCGCGCAAAAACCCATTCGGAATCCGGATGCGCACCATGAAGTATGGCGCGGCCTTGCCTTCTCCACCTTTGCCCCCCAAGACTCCTGCTCCATCCCCTTGAGTGTAAACACCCCACCACCGGAAGTAAGTCTTTAACCACTCTTCCGGTATGGAGTCATACCCATGCTTTGCAAAGTCTTCGATCTCAGCAAAGCATTCCCAGGGATTCTTGGCTTTCTTAAGCCGCTCAGCCCTTTGCGCCTTGGTTTCCTTAGGGGTGCCTGCCTTTCCCTGCTCCACTCTGAAAAACCTCCGGAGAAATAAAAAACCCATCGCCGGGTTCTGCTTCCCCGACGATGGGCCTAAACTACAGGATCACGAATGAATAATCGCGTCTGGCGTCAACCCACGGCCGGGGAAATACGACAACAGCAAGAACAACAACAGCCCCGACGCTCCATGGATTGAATGCGGGTATTCGCCATCCCTTCCATTCTCCCGATTTTATGACTTCATGTCAATTTAATTTTAGGGCCCTCTTTAACTCTATCGATGTGGCAAGATGAGAATGTCACGGATAGGACAGGTGTTTATGGCAGAAAAGATTTTGGTTGGAACCTCCGGATGGCACTATGACCACTGGAAGGGCCCCTTTTATCCTCAGCAAGCGCGGAGTGACGAGTTGTTGGATTTCTACACTCGTCGATTTTCCACAGTGGAAATCAACAACTCCTTCTATCATCTCCCAAGCCGAAAAACCTTTTCAGCCTGGAGAGACGCGACGCCACCCGCCTTCACCTTTGCCGTAAAGGCCAGCCGGTATATTACGCACATGAAGAAGCTTAAAGACCCTGAAAAAGCATTGGAGAAATTCTTCTCTTGCGCGGACGGATTAGGGAGTAAGTTAGGGCCTATCTTGTTTCAGTTGCCCCCGCGGTGGAAACGGAACGCCGAACGTATGCGTGATTTTCTGGCTGCCTTGCCTGAAAATCATCGGTACGCATTTGAGCTGCGCGACCCTGACTGGTTTCACGGGGAAATTTTTTCGTTGTTGGAAAAGCACTATTGCGCTTTGTGTCTTTTCGATTTTGCCGGTCAGAAATCGCCCCATCGCCTCACCGCCGAGTTTGCCTACATCAGGCTCCATGGCCCCTCGCACCAGAAATATGCAGGGCGTTATACGAAAGGCCAATTGCGCCAGTGGCTTCGTCACGCTGAGAAATTCATCCGCGAGGGCGCGGAGCAGGTCTTCATCTATTTTGACAATGACCAGCAGGGATACGCAGCCTTGAATGCCCTTGAGATTCAACAGATGGCCGGCCGAACTTGCTCCCAAGCCAACGAAAGTTAGGTCACCCAACTCTCTGCCATTTGAAACAGAAGAAGTGGGGTGGAAAAGCAGGAGAAATCACGCCGCTAATGTCCTGCCCCAGCTAACTCTTTACAACAACCATCCCTCTACCCCTCCTTGACCAAGGAAGGAAATTTCCCTCCTTTCTGCGGAGGGTAGAGGGATGGTGAGTATGGGGATGATGTGAGCCCCGCTGCAAATAATTAGACGGGAGGAGATACTAGGGTTTGAGCATCCTCCCGCTCAGCGTTTCAAGAACTGATTTATCCAGCAGGATGGTGCGGGTCGGGAACGGCATCTCAATTCCTTCTTTTTCAAAGCGTTGTACGATCCGCTTGCGAAGCTCGCTCTGAACGAGGTATTGGTCCACGAAGCGCCGCACTTGAACGTTAAGTGAGAAATCCAGTGATGAAGCCCCGAAACCCGGGATAAAACGGACAGAGGGTTCAGGGTAGGCCAGGAGACCGTCTAATCCGTCTTGTGCTGCCTCTCGAGCGATTTCAAGCAGAACCTGCTCCACGCGATTCGGGTCTGTCCCGTAGGCTACGCTGACCTGAATGCCGATGGCCATGCGATCCTCCGGACGCGAATAGTTCGTGATCACCGCCTTGGCCAGGCTGGCGTTGGGCACAAAGATGACGTTATTAGCCAATGTGCGCAACGAAGTGGCTCGCCAGCCGATGCGAACTACATAACCTTCGTATCCCCCGTCGAGTTTTACGTAGTCGCCGGGGGCCACCGGCTGGTCTGCCATAATGTACAACCCGGCAAAGGCATTGCTGAGTGTTTCCTGTAAGCCCAAAGCCACCGCCAGGCTGCCGATGCCCAGCGTGGTCCAGATGGCCGTCAGATGAATACCGAGGTTGTCTAAGATGATGATGGCCGCTAGGATGACAAAAACGAGACGAATGACGAAGGAAGTGGGTTGAGTGATGCGCTCAAGCTTGGGCTCGCGCAGGGCCAAGCGATGCATGAAGCCGACCAGTCCTTTGGTCACGAAGTAAAAAATGACAATGACGACGAGCGTGAAAATAAGCTCTGATCCGGCCTTGCGGTAGCGGCTCGGTAAGGTGAGGACTTCCATAAGGGTATAAAGAGCCGTCAGCAGCAGCAACGGAATGGGCAATTCCGCAAGCACAGCAAGTAGCAAATCCCCCACCGGAGTGCGTGCCCTCTTTCGATAGCGCTGAAAAAGCCGCTTCAGTGCATAGCCAATGCCAAAAGCCACAATGAGGGCACCGGCGATTGCGAGATAGATGATCACCTTTGGAGTGGTGTGGATGAAATGACGAACATACCCCAAATGTCGGGTATGTTGGGCATCCCTGAAAGGCATGAATCGTGTCTCCTTTTCAGCCTGTATGGTTGTCTGAGCATACCTTGGCGTGGTCTTGGCGCGCAACCGGGCGCTTGAATCACAAGACCTGAAGCCTGCATCTAAATTGAGTGGATATTTCGACTCAGCTTAAAGTATGCTTTGCAGTGCCTTCACGTGAAAGCGGGCCGCTGGGGGTTATGGCTTAACGAGCCGTTCTGAACTGCCCAGAAAGGATGAACCTCGGCGTTACCGCGAGAGCGAGGTTTATTAGTTATGGCTGTCCTCAATAACAAGAAAATAGGCGATCTCAGTCAACTGCCAATTTTACCGGTCCGTGAGACGGTTTTGTTTCCCAACGCCATTCTGCCGCTGACGGTAGGACGGGAAAGCTCCCTCAAGTTGATTAGTGATTTAAAAGAAGACGAAAAATTCATTGGGGTTCTGGCCCAACGCGATCCGCGAGTTGATAACCCGCAACCTGTAGACCTTTTCCAGATTGGCACTCTGGCCTTCATTCACAAAATCATCAAGCTACCCAGCCAAAACCTTTTCATCTTTGTTGAAGGGCTTCAGCGAATCGCGATCGAGGAAATCGTTAGCATGGAACCGTATCTGCGGGCCAAGGTGAAGCCTCTTCAGGACATCTTGCCCGCGCAAGCGACGCCAGACTTCGATGCCTTGGTGCGAAGCGTCACCTCGCTCTTCCAGCAGGTTGTGCAACTCTCTCCGAGTTTATCTGACGATCTGCAAACAGTGGTGATGAACATTGAAGACCCGGCGCGTCTAGCAGATTTTATTGCCGCCAACCTGCCGTCAATTTCCAACACCGAAAAACAGGAATTGCTTGAGAGCCTTGACCTTTCCGCGCGGCTTGAACGCCTCAATCGCCACCTGGCGCGCGAGGTGGAAGTGCAGCAATTGCGCTCCAAGATCCAATCCGACGTACAGGATCAGGTGACAGCCAGTCAGCGCGAGTTTTATCTGCGCGAGCAGATGAAGGCTATCCAGAAAGAGTTGGGCGAAGCCGACGAGCAGCGCGAAATTGAAGAACTCCGTCAAAAAATCGAAGCCGCAGGGATGACGGAGGAAGCCAAAAAAGAGGCCTTGCGGGAGCTTAATCGCCTTTCCAAGATGTCGCCGGCCGCGGCAGACTATCACGTGACTCGCACTTATCTGGACTGGCTCGTGGCGCTTCCCTGGAATAAGGTCAGCGAGCTCAAGGTGGATATCCACAAGGCCCGGACAGTTCTGGATGCTGACCATTATGATCTGGACAAGATCAAGGAAAGGATCCTCGATTATCTGGCGGTGCTGCAATTAAAGCCGCAATTGAAGGGGCCCATCCTTTGCCTGGTAGGGCCGCCCGGCGTAGGCAAGACCTCGCTGGCAAAATCCATTGCGAAGTCACTGGACCGGAAGTTTGTGCGGATGTCGCTGGGCGGTATTCACGATGAGGCTGAAATTCGCGGTCACCGCAGAACTTATATCGGAGCGCTGCCGGGACAAATCATTCAGGGCATCCGACGCGCGGAAACGCGCGATCCAGTGTTTGTGCTGGATGAGGTCGACAAGATCGGGCGCGATTTTCGTGGCGACCCTTCGTCCGCGCTGCTAGAAGTACTTGACCCGGAACAGAATGCAACCTTCCGGGACAATTATCTGGACGTTCAATTTGATCTTTCTAAGGTGCTCTTCATCTGCACGGCCAACGTGCTGGACACCATCCCGCCACCCTTGCTGGACCGCATGGAAGTGATCGAGCTCCAGGGCTATACCGAGGACGAGAAAATCGAAATTGCCTTCCGGCACCTAATTCCGAAGCAGACGGAAGAACATGGCATTCGCAATGGCGAGCAGATTGAATTCACACGGGAAGCTCTCGCATTTGTGATTCGGCATTATACGCGAGAGGCAGGGGTGCGCAATCTGGAACGCGAGATCGCAACGCTCTGCCGCAAACAGGCCCGGCGCATCGCCGAAGGCCAGAACGAAAAGCTTCAGTTAACTGTGGAGAATATTCAGGAGTTCCTGGGTGTTCCTCGTTTCCGGCTGGAGACCGAAATTGTCGAGCGGACGCGCCGGCCAGGCGTGGCGGTCGGACTGGCCTGGACGCCTACCGGCGGAGATGTGCTTTTCGTAGAAGCCACTGCGATGAAGGGTGGAAAACACTTTACGATGACCGGGCACGTGGGGCAGGTCATGCAGGAGTCCATGCAGGCCGCACTTGCCTGGGTACGCGGGCATGCGGCGGACTACGATATCGACCCGGACTTCTTTCAGTCCTATGATATCCACGTTCACGTGCCAGCGGGCGCCATTCCCAAAGATGGACCCTCAGCGGGAGTTACCATGGTAACCGCATTGGTCTCAGCGCTGACCCGCAGACCGGTGCGCCAGCGGCTGGCCATGACGGGTGAAATTACACTCAGTGGTCAGGTGCTGCCGGTAGGAGGTATTAAGGAAAAGGTTCTTGCCGCCAAGCGAGCAGGTGTTCAGGAGGTTCTGCTTCCTAAGGAAAACGAGCCAAACGCGCGCGAAGATCTTTCGCCGGAATTGCTGGGCGATTTGAAATTGCGCTACGTCAAGACCATCCAGGAGGTGCTTGAATTGGCTCTTGAAAAGGAGCCGGTCCTGATTCAGAACGGCCAGCCAACGCGCGAAGTCGCCTTGGCGCACCCTACCCCTGGTGCTCCAAATTGATGCGGCGTAGAAGCTTCCAGGATCACCAATCCGCGACAGAGCCATCCTTGTGAAAGTACGCCATGATGACTTCGGGTTGAAAAGGATGTTTGGCCGCTTCTTTTTCGTTAATGTCAATTCCAAGGCCCGGGGCTGAAGGCGGTCGTGCGACCCCACCTTCCATGGCGATTGGTTCGGTCACTACATCATTGCGCCAGGGGACATCTTGACGCACCACTTCCTGGATGAGGTAGTTTGGAACTGCAAACCCCACATGTAACGAAGCAACCGTACTGACCGGTCCTTGGGGATTGTGGCAGGCCACCGACATGTTGTAAGTCTCTGCCATTGCCGCAATCCGGCGGGCCTCACTGATGCCTCCGCAGTGAGATACATCCGGCTGAACGATGGCGCAGGCGCGTTTTTCCAATAACTCTCGAAATTGCCAGCGCCCGACCAGCCGCTCGCCGGTGGCGATGGGAAAGGGCAACGCCCGCGCCACCTCCACCAAACCGTCTACGTGCTCAGGCCAGCAAGGCTCTTCATACCAGTAAAGGTTATATTCGGTCAGCAGTCGTCCAAACTGGATGGCCGCGGCGGGAGTGGTCCGCGCATGAAGGTCGAGCATGATATCAATACCGTCTCCGGCAGCTTTACGCATCGCCTCCACGCAGCGTGCAGAATGCTTCAGCACGTCGGCGCTTTCGATCATCTCGGCCACGGGAATTGGCATAGCCTTGACGGCCGTGAAGCCCTTCTGGATGCTCTCCTGAATTTTATCGGCAAATTCTTCAGGCTCCGCGGTCTTGTACATCCCCTCCAGCGTTCCGCCCCCAAGATGATCGTAAAACCTGAGCCGGTCTCGCACCGGGCCACCCAGTAATTCACACACCGGCCTGCCCAGTTCCTTTCCCTTGATATCCCAAAGAGCCTGATCGATGCCACTCAAGGCGCTCATGGTCACCACGCCCCCTCGCCAGAAGTATTGGCGGTGCATCGTTTGCCAGAGATGTTCAACCCGCCTGGGATCTTGCCCAAGTAAAAGAACCGAAAGGTCTTCGATGGCGCCCACAACACCTTTCGTCTTCCATTCCAGAGTTGCTTCACCCCATCCATAGAGACCTGGCTCATTGGTCTCCACCTTGACAAAGATCCAGTTGCGCATGCGGGCATTGACGATTGTGGTCGAAATTCGTGTGATCTTCATGTGCGGGCCTCCACGAGTTGTGCCGGTCAAAAATTAGCGTCAGGAAATCAGAGAAAATCGATTCTGAGCAACAGACTTAGTACTCTTTTACCACCCCATCCTGCCCGTCAAGATCGAGACGCATCATCCATTCCACATTGACGTGGTGATGCTCGAACCACCTTTCGAGGGTGGCCTGATCAGGAGCTTCGACTTCTGTAAGCATGCGCCCTGCCAACTGGCTGGCAACGCAGCGGCGAACCTTGAGGTCGGTCGAAGCCATGAGATTGGTCATCAGCTCCCGAAGAGCTTGTTTGGTAAGACACGCAATGGTGTGGGCGGAAAAATAGAGGGCCATTTCTTCCTCAAACCGAATTGGTTTTGGTAGACAATTATGCGCGGCGCATCAAATTGATACATTCTATCATATTCAATTTAAGCACCTTGCGTTAGCACAACTTTGCTTCCGGTTTTGTGTTTAAATCTATGGAGAATGTGGCCGTAAAAGCAGGTTGCATCCAAAGTCTTTTGGACGGTGTCATCACGGCGGTGAGGCATCAGTAGGTTTCAACCGTTTGGCGTAAATCGCGTTCTCCAAACCGAATCTCAGTGGTTTTTCTCGACCGCTGAGACCAGAAGATCCGCCTTTTCGGCTAGTTTTAAGGATTGTTGCAGGTCCCCCTGCTTGACAGCGGTATCCGATTGACTCAAGAACCTTTGCGCGTCGTTCAAGGCGCGCCGGTCCTCACTGGAAAGACCAACATGGCTGAGGTGGCTGATCCGGAGTTGGATGCCCTCCTTCAATGCACTAATTTGCTGTTGAAGAGCCGCTTTCTGTTGCACGCTCGTAAGCGGTTCGAGCTGAGGAGCGCTGGGGGCAGGCAACACTTCGGGCTTGGGAGGGGTGGAATCTCCGGCTTCGCTCCGGTCAACCTTTCGCGGTGGAGTCAGTTTGGGCTCCTCCAACACTGCAGGGCGAGCTTCCTGCGGCTTTGAACGTCGGGTTTCCGGCTGAGGTGGCGCAGGTTCCTGAATGATGAACACGTTGCCTTGTTCCGCCACAGGCGAACTTGGCGCCGGGGGTGGGGCGGGCGTATAAACGAGCCGCACCGTTGTCGGCCGCTTGGCGCAACCGGCAAGCGTCAGAATGATACTTGTAATGATGGAAAATCCTGCTATCTTCAAGCTGATTTCCATTCTAACATCAAGCCGCACGGTCAACCCACGCCCTGCACCGGCCGTAGGTCTAAGATGGGACCGTCACCCACGCTAACCGATTGATCAACAAGACCGAGGCGCATTGCGGGTGAGCTATTCCCAAGTTATAGTAAGTATATCTCCAAGAGGTGGACAACCTGTTCCCAAGCGATTGAATCGAAAAAACGTATTTAAACTCTCGTTTTTTCAGGTGGGTTTTATGAAAAGAATGGGCAAGAGCTTTATGGGGGTTCCTTTGGCGTTGATCTTGCTTTGCAGTGCCTGCTCGCATGCTCCGAATGATCAGCAGATTGTCTCGTCTATCCAGGCGGGACTATATCAAAACCCGGATTTAAAAGCACTCTCGATCAACGTCACTTCGGACCATGGAGTGGTGACGTTAAGCGGCACGGTGAATGCTCCCCTGGAAAGGTTGGCCGTCGAAGACTTGGCCCAGAAAGCCCCGGGCGTGAAGCGTGTTATTGATCAGATCACGGTTGCCTCTGCTTCTGCTTCGAGCATGCCAACCGCGAGCGCGGAAACTTCCCCCCAGGCAACTCGCGACACTACTGGGCAGCCCGCTCCTGTGTCTCATGTCGCGCATCGTCGTCGCCAGAAGAGGCACGCAGAACAATACGCCGATGCCAGCGCTCCGCAAGTGTCAAATCAGGAGGAGGAGCCTTCCGGATCGTCTGAGCCTGCAAACTCCGCCTCCAAAATAGCTGAGTCAAGCCCGGCTCCTTCAACCCAACAAGCGCAGCAGCCTTCTTCGCCACCTCCTCCGCCACAGCCGGTGCATGTGACCATCCCCTCGGGAACTGTGGTGACTGTGCGGATGATTGATCCGATCAGCTCGCAAACGGCGCAGGCAGGGCAGGTATTTGCCGCGAGTGTCTTTTCGCCCATCGTGGTCGGTAATCGTGTCGTCGTCCCACAAGGCGCAGATGCCAAGGTGCGAGTTGTTCAAGTGCGAAGCGCCGGACATTATCAAGGGCAGTCGGAATTAAAACTGGAACTGGTCGCTGTCAACGTGAACGGCGAAGACCTGCCCGTTCAAAGCGGTTATTATGATAAGCTGGGCGCTTCACGAGGTAAGAACAGTGCTGAGAAGATTGGAGGGGGCGCCGGCTTGGGAGCGTTGATCGGTGGACTGATTGGCCACGGAAAGGGAGCTGGCATCGGCGCCGCAATTGGTGCGGCGGGCGGGGCAGTAACTCAAGAAGCCACTCATGGCCAACAAGTGACGATTCCCTCTGAAGCCAGGATTGACTTTGTGCTGAGAAGCCCAGCCACCGTAACTCTCAATCCCCAGCAGTGATCCGGGGGCGATTGAGCGTTTTCAGGCTGTCTTGTACTCGTTTGCCGCACAGGACTCGAAAAAAGCAGAGGATTTTCCTGCTTCAAGCCGGATGGGATTCTTGATATGAGAGAGAGGCCATGCCGATCCCTGATCACTTCACACCACTTGCACCCTTCAGAATCCTGACACGAACGGCTGCCAGTTTATCGGAATTGCCCAACCTCGATGTGGTGATCCGGCAGAACCTGACGGGTCTCGGGCTGCCGCCTGAGCGCCTGTCCGGTCGGCGTATTGCCGTCACGGCTGGCAGTCGCGGCATTGCCAGCTTAAAAGAGATTGTTCGCGCCGTCTGCCAGTGGCTCCGTGACCAGGGCGCTCAACCTTTTGTCATTCCAGCCATGGGAAGTCATGGGGGAGCAACGGCGGAGGGCCAGCGCCGTATTCTCGAAGAGTATGGCATCTGCCAGGACGCTGTCGGCGCGGAAATCCTCTCTTCGATGGAAACTGTCTGTCTGGGTGAGACGCAGAATGGATTTCGAGCCTTCATGGATCGCTGCGCCTGGGAAGCCGATGGCGTGCTGGTCATGAACCGCGTCAAGCCACATACGGACTTCACAGGAAAAATCGAAAGCGGGCGGCTGAAAATGATTGCCGTCGGGCTGGGTAAGCGTCAGGGCGCTGAGGAAGTTCACCGATGGGCCCGAAAGTATGGCTACGAGACGGTGATCCGGGAGGTCAGCGAGAGGATTTTGGCCAGCGGTAAGATCCTGGGTGGATTGGCTGTGGTGGAGAATGAAACGCATCGGATTTGCCAGGTTCGGGCGGCGCGTCCGGAAGAATTGGTAGCGCAGGAAGAAGAGACTCTCGCGCTTGCCCGGCAGCTTGTCCCGAGGCTTCCTTTTTCCCGGGTTCAATTGCTTGTCGTCGATGAGATGGGTAAGAACATCAGCGGGACGGGAATGGATACTAAAATCATTGGGCGCGGTGTGGAACTCCCGGCCGGGGAGGCCCCGGCTATTAACCTGATTTATGTTCGAGATCTCACCCCTGAGAGTGGCGGCAACGCGGTGGGCATGGGGAATGCCGATCTGGTCCACGAACATTTCTATCGCAAGGTGGATCTGCAAAGAACTTATATCAACGCGCAGACCTCATTAAAGCCCGGCAGCGTTCGCCTTCCCATGTATTTGCCTTCGGACCAGGCAGCGCTGAACTTTGCACTGCGAAGTCTGGGTTCTCCCGGTCCTGAAGAGCAGCGCGTCGCCTGGATTCATAATACGCTTGACCTCAGCCGGATTGCGATTTCGGAGTCTCTCGCCAGCGAAGCGGCAAATCTCCCACGATGGCAATTATCGCCAGAGACTTTTCAGCCGTGTTTTGACGCTGAAGGAAACTTCGCCACGGAACCCCTCCACAATGGCGGTTGCAGTTGAGGCATGAAAAGGAATGCGGAGACCATTCGCTGCGCCTACGGGGATAGGGCCCTTGACCTGGTTAATCGGTTTTCGCTACGCCACACGGACAAATGGCAACTCAAGACCCACGATTCCGCGTGGCGCACAGGGAACTCCGGCGCAAAAGGCCCGCTCTGACGGGATTCCCACTTCGGGCGAGTCCCTGTTCCGGATGGTGTTTTCTCTATGACAAAAGCCGGCCGGCTGGTTGGCCTCATACGGCCCTACATTCCGCGTTTTATTCTGG
>Ga0209581_1000655_pt1 | contig 59922 bp, 48 predicted proteins | sample Coa_R2_FD_187160 | JGI IMG/M metagenome (GOLD analysis project Ga0209581, IMG submission 187160) | Surface soil microbial communities from Centralia Pennsylvania, which are recovering from an underground coalmine fire - Coalmine... | ecosystem: Environmental > Terrestrial > Soil > Unclassified ...
TCCCAACAAGCGTTTTGATGTGATTTTTGGGACGGTGCAGCCTGGGAGCGATCAATTGTATGTGTCGGGTGTGCAGGGGCCTGGAGGGGCGTTTACGCAGGATTTCTGCGATCTGAATCCGCCTTCGCCCGGCTCGCGCAGCTACACTTGCGCAGGTGGGCCAACACCGACGCCAACACCAACACCTACACCCACGGCGACACCGACGCCAACACCTACACCCACGGCGACACCGACGCCGACGCCGACGCCGACGCCGCGGCTTACGCCTACACCACGTCCGCGCGGCACACCGCGACCCCGGCCGACGCCGTAAGGGCAGGGGGGAGAAGTTAAAAAAGTGACAAGTTAAAAAGGTCACTTAAGGTTCAACGGGAACTCGCGAAGGCAGCCTTCGCGAGTTCCCTTGTTTTTGCCGCACGCGCGCGCGGCGTCTGCCAGGTTTGTGTGCGGCATTTGTCGAGTGGCGCAGAGCTGTGTCTGGCGAGAACAGTTCGCTAAAGCCAGGCGCTGGGGTCAGCAGCAGGGAATGGGGCTAAAAAATTCTCTTGCCAATCATTGCGATTCTGTAATGATCGCCAGCCATTATGATAAAAGCTCCACCTTCCCGCGGAACAGGACGAGGGTACCGGACATTTTCGGATTTATGCGCGTGCGCGTGCCTGATGTTTTTGGCATTTGCAAGCTCCGCCATCGCGCAAGTCTCCACGCAGGAGGAAATCGTGGTCAGAGGCGAGGAAGTTCCCAGCGCCTATGGCGCGCCGCCGGCGTTTTCACGAAGCCGTTTTTCCAACTTGACCCAGGCTTACGTGCTGCCGCCGTGGGCATTTTTCTTCGGCGAACTGTATGAGGGTCAGGCGTTCGATGACGGACCGCCGGATCATCTCTTTACCCAAGAAATCGAAATGGGATTGCCGTACCGTTTCGGCATCGCGGCGGAAGCGCAGTTCGAACGTTTTAATGGCGGGGGCGGCGCGCGTTCCGTGAGCCTGGAAGCGCGATGGGCTCTTGCCGACTGGAACAAGATTCCATTGAACCCAACGCTCTTCGCCGAATACAAATTCGGCGTGGGCACCATCAGGCACGAGGAAGTGCCGCCACCGCCCGGCGAAGGCGAGGAAGAGGAAGAAAGCGGTCCGCCAAAAGTTCCTGATGCGTACGAGTTTCGCCTGCTTCTTGCCCAGGATTTCTTCGAGCGCATCGAATGGGCCATGAACTGGTTTTTTGAAAAGGAAAACACCGGCGATCGCGGTCGGGAATGGGGTTTCGCCCAAAGTGTGATGACTCCCATCCTGCTGCCGAACGAACGGCTAAAGGTTGGTCTCGAAATGCAGTACAAAAATCTGACCGTCAAGGATACGCGCGGTAATCCCGAGAACATTTTCGTTATCGGCCCGGCGGTCGCGTGGAAACCGACGCCCGGCACGCGAATAGACATATCGCCGTTGTTCGGTTGCACGGACGACTCACCTGTCGCCGACGTCTTTGTGGCCTTCTCCTGGCTGTTTGGTGGCGAGCGCGCAGAAGCCGAAGCGCCTGTTTCGACGCGTTTCCGCTACTACCGCGATGTGGCATATTCCAGCAAAGATTCAGCCAAGGAAGTGAAGCAGGTTGCGCCGGCGCCATGCCCGCAATGGTACGGCGACCGCGAATGGAACGTGAATCTCTGGGGCACCTACACGTTCACCAACACGGAGTTTGCACCAAATCCTTCCTTGGTGGACATCGTGCAGAGCACCAGCGAAGGCAATCCGGTCCTCGGCACGTACGATCGTTATATTGGCGGCGATCATGCGTGGGGCGGAGGTGGCGACCTAAAATATTTCTTCTGCCGATATGTCGGTCTGGGTGTTGAAGGCTTCGCTCTGGACGCGCACAAGCCCGGCTTCGACATTTTCGAAGACCCCACGGTGCCAATTTTCGTCCACAAAAGAATCAATCACGATCATACGGTTGGTTCCGTGCTGGGAACCGTCACGTTTCGTTACCCTGTGGCCTGCACCCGATTCGCGCCGTACGCCTGGGCCGGCATCGGCGCGATTTTTGGCGGCGGCGAGAGAGAGACTCTTCGCACACAAGGACCCCCCGATGCCTTCGCTGTGCATGCGGAAACCGAGCATTTCGGCGCCGAAACGAAATTGCTTGGCCAATTCGGCGCAGGCTTGGAATTCAGAATCGCGCAGCACATCGGCTGGACGAACGACTTGAGCTTCAGCGTAATCGACGGGCCCCGCAACAATTTTGGAATGTTCCGCAGCGGCCTCAACTTCGCGTTCTAGGAAAAGCCGTGCGTTACTCCAAAGCCGAGAGCTTCAGGGCTGACAACTCCGAACCCGTCCGGAGTTGCTGAAGTGGAGAGGCCGCAGCCCGGTGGAGCGGGCTGCGGCTCTACTTCATCCACAGCATTTTATCGCGCGGGGGATGAAGTTCCGCGACACGTGATCCACCGGCCGTCCGACGCTCCTGCATTTAGCTCGCGCGTTCAGTTAGATCTTGCCAGCCAGGAATGACCGCTCGGTCTCGCGCGATTGCTTCGCGTTTCTTGACCATTCCCGCTGCACCGATAGTTTGGCTCGTGAAAGGAGTCGTACGGTGAAAACCGAGGTGTCGATAGAATATTGCGTCGTTTGAAACTACACGCCCAAGGCCGTCAGTTTGGCGGCCAAAATTCTCGAGCTCGGCGAGCGCATCAAATCGCTTACGCTGATTCCTTCGAGCGGCGGCGCCTTTGAGATCCGCGCAAATGGCAGGCTACTCCATTCCAAGCTCGACACCGGTGAATGGCCGGATTTCGACGCCATCGTGGCGACGATCAAAAAAATCAAGTAACCATACCAGCCCTGCTCTGTACACGTTACAGTCGCCGACGTCGCTCCAAAAGCAGTCGCCAGTTTTCCTCCGTCAACGCTCCATCTGCGCTCGGAAGATTCAAAGCGCAGTCTGCGACGGAAAATCCCCAAGCCGGAGAGTGAAGGGTGCCTGGTGGCCCTCGCGGTCTTCAAAACCGTTGTCGGCTCCGCATAACCGGAGCCGAGATAGGTTCGATTCCTATCCTCTCCGCATTTCAAACAGAGGCTGCACAAGGTGCCCGCCACGGCAGAGGCCTGGCAAAAGACAAACTGGCAAGACACTGATTCCCGCCTGTCTTTTCGCCATCGAAAGCTGTCCTCTGCCCCGCAGGTTGAAAGGGGGTGACCCCGATGTCGCGTGAGCAAATCCGCAGACTCACGTCGCTCTCATCATGCGCCGGTTGAGCTTCCAAGTTGAGCCAAAAGGCCCTGCGACAAGTTTTGCCGCAGTTATCGCTCCCGCTCGACCGAAGAGTCGTCGTAAACTCCGCTACGTTTGATGACGCCGGCGTTTACCGTCTCGACCCGCCTTCGCCGAAGTTACGACGGGCAAGCGTTCAGCGCGCTCTCGTGCAGACCGTGGACTTTTTCACCCCAATCGTGGACGACCCGTTTTCCTACGGACAAATCGCCGCGGCAAATTCACTCTCCGATATCTTCGCCATGGGCGGCCGACCGCTGACTGCGCTTAACATTGTCGGCTTTCCCACCGATCTGATAGGCCCGCGCGTGATCGCGGCGATTTTGCGCGGCGGTCTGGCAAAAGCGGCCGAAGTCGGTTGCTCAATCATCGGTGGGCATACCATTCGCAATCCCGAGCCCCTTTATGGGCTGGCCGTCACCGGTCTTGTTGATTTGCGCAAACTCACCACAAACGCCAATGCGCGTCCCGGCGATCTGCTGGTGTTGACCAAGCCGCTCGGGACCGGCATCGCCACAACAGCCATTAAACGCGGCCTCGCCTCGCGCGCCCTCCAGCGAAAAGCGATCGCTATCATGTCGCAGGTCAACAGCGTGGGGGCCGAGCTGGCCGAACGTGGTTTGGTGCGCGCTGCCACGGACGTCACAGGCTTTGGATTGATGGGACATCTCACTTCGCTCTGTCGCGCGAGCGACGTGTCTGCCGAAATCAATTCCAACGCCGTGCCGGTGATCAGTGATGAAATCGCCGATTTGATCGATCAAGGCTGCGTCCCTGGTGGCAGTCGCGACAACCTCGCGGCGGCCACGAGAACTGTTGAATGGAGAAACACCGCCGAATCGCGCCGAATCCTTTTAACCGACGCGCAGACCAGCGGCGGGTTGCTTCTCTGCGTTGCGAAGAAAAACCTCGAGCCGGCGCTGAAGATTTTGCGCCAGGCCAATACCCCATGCTCCGCGATTATCGGACGCATTGGGGCGCGGCGGCGACGTCATCCCTTGATATGCGTCACGGCTTAGACATTTCCACGCGCCGGCAAATCCCGGCTGTGCACAAAGTCGTCGATTCATTAGGCGTAGTCGATTTGCCGCGGCCGCTCATCGTTGATCTGGTCCGTCGCGAGCTTTCGGCGATTCGAACCGAAACGGGTCCGGCCGATTTCGACTCGATCCTCGGACGCGTGCGCTGCGCTATTGAAGCTGTTCGCGCCAGCCGGCTTCAGCCAATCGTCAACGGCACGGGCATTTTGATTCACACAAATTTTGGTCGCGCCCCGCTGCCCCAGGAAGCGAATCGAGCGCTGGCTGAAATCGCGTCGAGTTATTCCAATCTCGAATACGACGTTGCCAAAGGCGAGCGCGGTCACCGCGGGCATTACATCGAGCGCGCGCTGGCGCTCTTGTGCCAGGCGGAGGCGGCGACTGTTGTAAATAACTGCGCGGCGGCCGTGGTTCTGATCGTTAAACATTTCACGGCCTCCAAACCCGAAGTAATGATCTCGCGAGGTGAGCTGGTGCAGATCGGCGGCGGGTTTCGGATCGGAGAAATCGTTGAGGCAACCGGAGCGCGGCTGCGCGAAGTCGGCGCCACGAATAAGACAATGCTGAACGATTATGCGCAAGCTCTTAACCGCAATACGGCGATGATTCTCAAGGTTCATCGCAGTAACTTTTCCATGAGCGGTTTTGTCGAGTCGCCTGCCACGGCGGCAATCGCAGCGCTGGCTCGGAAAAAACGGATTCCGTTTGTCGAAGATTTGGGGAGCGGCGCCGTAGTCGCGACAGAACACTTCGGGATTGCCGACCACGAGCCGACGCCCGTCGAAAGCCTGAAAGCCGGCGCGGATTTGGTCTGCTTTAGCGGCGACAAATTATTCGGTGGCCCGCAGGCTGGAATCATTACCGGCAAAAAGCGTTTCGTTTCCGCGTTGAAACGCCATCCATTGTTTCGCGCGCTGCGCTGTGACAAGCTCTGTCTCGCCGCGTTGCAAGCGACCGTCGATCTCCATCTCAATCAAAGGACAACCGCAATACCGGCGTTGACGCTGTTGCAGACTTCAGAGGATGAATTGCGCGCTCGCGCCACAGCGATCAGTTCACAACTGCAAGGTTTGCCGCTGCAAGCTACCGTGGGCCGCGGTTTAGCCAAAGCCGGCGGTGGCGCGCTGCCGAAATCCAACATGCCGTCAGTCACGGTTGATCTGGTTCCAGAAAATTCGTCGCTGGCGGATTTTGCCGCCACGTTGCGCGGATGGAATCCGCCGGTGATCGGTTACATTGCCAACGGACGCTTGAAACTGGATCTGCGCACCATTTTTCCCCAGCAGGACGACATTGTGATTCAAGCCATTCGCGCCGCCGCCGTCGCCACGTGAGCGTTCGTCATTTCATCATTGGCACTGCCGGGCACGTCGATCACGGCAAAAGCGCGCTGGTCAAAGCGTTGACGGGAACAGACCCGGATCGACTGCCCGAAGAAAAGAAAAGGCAGATCACCATTGACCTCGGGTTCGCCGAATTGAATCTCGCTGCGCCAAACGGCGAGAGGATTCACGCCGGCATTGTGGACGTGCCCGGTCACGAAGATTTTGTGCGCAACATGATCGCCGGCGTGGGCTCGATCGATCTGGCGCTGTTTGCGATCGCTGCCGACGACGGCTGGATGCCGCAAACCGAGGAACACCTTCAGATTTTGACTTATCTTGGAGCGCAGCACGCCGTCATCGCGCTCACCAAAAGCGATCTGGGCCGGCTCGATGCGGTTCGCCACGAGATTCACAACCACTTGCGAGACACGCCCTTCGCGAATTCCCCAACCGTCGCCACATCCGCGCGCACCGGCGAGGGCATCGAAAACCTGAAAGACGCTCTAGCCTCTGCGCTGAGCGCGATTCCGCCGCAACGCGACATCGCCAAGCCGCGTTTGTTCGTGGATCGCGCCTTCGCGCTGCGCGGAATCGGCACGGTTGTCACCGGCACATTGACCGGCGGCCGGCTTCGCCGCGGCCAGGAAGTCGTCGTTCAACCGGCTAATCTTCAGACCCGTATCCGTTCCATCCAATGTCACGGCCTGGATGTGGAAAGCGCGCAACCGGGCATGCGCACCGCATTGAACCTTCCCGACCTAGGCATCGCACAGATCAGACGCGGTGACGCGATCACCATCCCCGGATTGGGCAAAACCACCTCCGCTTTGGTCGCGCTTGTGGAAAAATCTGCGCGCCTGAATGCCGAGAGTCCCGCCGGTCGCCCGCTGAAGAATGGCGCCTCGGTGTACGTCCACCACGGAACATCGCGGGTCGCGGCGAAGATCCTTTTCTCACACGATCGCCTTGAGCGTGGCAAAAAAATTCTCGCCAGGTTGGACCTTGCATCGCCGATTCTCGCTTTTGTGGGGGATCGTTTTGTTTTACGCGATCCCGGGCAGCGACACACTGTTGCCGGCGGAATGGTGCTTGCGACCGAGGAAACCGCAGAGATTTTTCGCGACACGGCCAGACGCAACGCTTTGGCAGCGCGGGCTTCGGCGCCGGGTAATGTGGATGTGTGCGTGCGCACAGAAATCGCCCTGCGCGGCGGGATTGCAGAGTCGCAAACAATTCTGACTCAATCGCGCTTTGGAGCCGAGGAGATTTCCGAGGCGCTGCTGCGTTCACAGCGCGACGGCGCAATCATTCTTCGCGGGAAGATCGCCGCGGACGGCGCCCTCTGGCAAAAACTGCGCAGCCAGGCGATGACGCTGATTGACGAGGCGCACCGGCAAAAGCCACAGCAGGCCGGCCTTGAACTGACCGAACTGCGTTCGCGCATGGGGATCCAAGCGCCGAATGTATTTGAAGCCATAATAGAGGACCTGTGCGCAGGCGATTTTGTTCGCGCAGGATCGGCTGTGGCTCGCGCGTCGCATCGGCCGGCACTCCCCGCTGCACTGCAACCGCTTGCGGAAAAAATTCGCGCAGCACTCGCGCGGAAACCATTCGACCCGCCGCCGCGCAGAGAGTTCGAGACGGACCCGCGCGCGCGGGAGGTGTTGCACTTTTTGATTGAAAGCGGCAATCTGATCGAGATTTCGCCGGAGGTTGTTTTGCTGCCGGAAACCTTTGAGCGCATAAAATCGCAAATCGCCGAGTTCATTTCCAAAAACGGACCGGCAACAGTGAGCGAGCTGCGCCAGGTGGTGGGCAGTTCGCGACGCGTAATGGTGCCGTTGTTAGAAAAACTGGATCGCCACGGCTTCACGCGGCGTTTGGGCGACAGACGAAAGCTTGCGTCGCCTTAGCTCCCAACCCTCCATGAGCGTTTCTCTCCATCTGGCTCTCTCATTCGCCGACGCATGGGAGAGCGTTCTTTTACCCTGGTTTGAAACGGCAACGCCGGCTGCGCGCGAAAATCGCGCTCCGGTTGCGGTGGTCACACCGTACCGGAGCCACGCCCAGTTGTTGCGCAAAAAACTGCTGGAGCAAGGCATTTCCCTGCTTGGTGTGCGATTTTTTACTCCGCCTCAATTGCGCGAGGTGCTCCAGGGCAGCCACACACCAGCCGCGCCGTTGCGCGAACATCTTCGCCTGTTTTTGTCTGTAGCAGCGAACCGGTGCGCAGTGGACTTTGAAACAGCCGGCAGCACGGAAGCGGTTCGCATAGCGCGAGCCGTCGCGCGTGATCCCGATGCGCTGCTGCGAGCCATTGATGACGCGGCCTCGGCCGGCGCGACTTTTGCCGAGCTGACCTCGCCTGCGCTTGGAGAAATTGCCAGACGATTCGAAGAGATTTTGAAGCGCAGCAATTGCGCGCTCCTATCGGAAACTGACCGGCGCCTGTTGGAGGGCGCCGGCGCCAGCGAACAGTTTTCGCGCTTGTTGATCAGCGGTTTTGACGCCGCGCACTGGCCACTGTGGCCGCTGCTGCGGGCTGCGGCGCAGTCCTCGCAAAACGCAACCGTGATCTTGCGCCAGCCGCGCGATCAAGCTGCCGAGCTGGACCGAGTTTGGATCAGCACATGGGAGGAGGCATTCGGCCCGGCGCGACAGCTGCCGCCACCCGTTGCAGAGTCGGGCTTCGAACGGCTGCTTACTTTTCCCGAAACACTGAAGGAGGTCGAAGCGCGACAAAAAAACCCGGCGCCTGATGTGCACTTCGCCATTGGACACGACAGTGCCGAACAGGCCCGCGCTGTCGTGGCAATGGCGGTTGCCTTCCTGAATGAACCGTCGTGCGAGCGCCTGGCGATCCTGCTGCCCGGGCCGGGAGCTGTGGCGCGCCTCGTGGCCGACGGATTGAAGCGCCTCGGCATTCCTCACAACGACGGCGTCGCGCATCCTCTTCGCGGCCCGCTCGACGACGAAGAATGGCGCGCGTGGCTGGAATTGCAGGAACAACCGCGGCTTGCTCCGCTGCTGCGGTTCTTGAGTCAATCGCGCGAGGCCAGCTCGTTTTTCGCGCCGTTGTCGTTCCGTGGGATTCAAGAAACTTTGCAGCGCGCATTTGGCGACATTTTGATCGACGCAGTCGATGTGCTGCGTGAATATTGCCGGTCGCACCCGGACGACGACAAATACGCCGCGGCCCTCTCCGGTCTGGAGGCGATCCAGTTTTTGCCCCCCCACGCAACGTTCCACCAGTTTGCGCAGGAGACCAATCGGATCTTTCGCCAGCTGAAATGGACTGAGCGAGAAGCGGAATTGAAACGATTCAGCAGCGGGTGGAGCGCGAATTTCTCCGATGAATTTCCCCGCGAATTTTTCCTGCGTTGGATGCGGGAGATATTCGCTGATTCTTCGCTGCTGCGCGATCCCGAAGGCGATCATTCCTACGCGCGGGTACAGTTGCTGCCGTACGAGCATGCCGAAAGCGAAGTCTGGTCGCACGCGATTTTTGCCGGGTTGAATGAAGGCGTCTGGCCGCCGAGCCAGGATGAATCGCCTTTTCTGCCGGATGCGGCCATTGCCGCGTTGAACAGGCGGAACCAGCAGGAGAGCCACCGGTTCGGTGAAGGTCAACGCGTGGCGCGCGAGGGCGCAGCGCTTTGCATGAGCGCCGGCGAGCGCCGCGCGCTGGCCCTGCAAAAGTTGTTAAATGTCATCGACCGGACCATGCATGGAATTGGCGTGGCCGCCGAGCGCCATGCGCAGAGGCCGCGCGAACAGGCGGTCAATCCCAGCGATTTTTTTGCGCGTCTCTATTTTAGTGCCTGCGGTCGCGTGTTGTCGCAACGCGAGATCGACATGCTGCACGCGCGCACGCGTGACTGGCTCGCCGACTGCGAGTTTTTGAAACCGGCCGACGCTGATGATGGTCAACTGAAACAAACGGTCATCGCATATCGCGCACGGCGAGAACCGGGCGCGTTCGGCGAATACGAGTTTGCCTTCCGCAAAGGATCTCCGCCGGCGCGCTCCATTTGCCTCTCTGCAACGGATATCGCCAGCATGTTGCAACGCCCTGCTCTGGTATGGATGAAGCACTTCCTCGGCGTGCGACCGGAAGAGGAAAACCGCGGTTCCTGGGATCTGGCGACCGGCTTGTGGGTCCATGGTTGGATGGCGACCATCGGCTCACTGAACGAGAACCAGTTTGTGCCGAAGCCTTCCGCGGAAGAAACGGTAAAGCGCGTGACAGACGCGGCGGATGCGTTTCGCGCCAAAGTCGTGGCCATTATCCAGAGATGCGGCCGGAATCGCGAACCGGACTGGTGGCACTCGGGCTGGCTCAACGCCCGCCATTTGGCCGAGCAATTCGCGCGTCAACTGGCTGCCGTTCAGGATTGCCCGCAACTGGCAACGGAATGGAAACTGGATTCGCCGCACGTGATTCAACTGGATAACGACCATCAGATTTACGTGCGCGGACGGGTTGATCTCATCCTCGCCCGCGACCCGGATTCTGAAGAGATCTGGATCGTCGATTACAAAACGGGCCAGGCCGATCCGCTCAAATCCAGTTCTGAGGAGCTGCGTAAACAACTCATCGCGGGCAATGGCGTTCAGCTTTGTGTTTATGCGCTGGCTCTCTCTCGCGATTTCCGCAACATCCAGGCCAGTCTCCTTACCCGCGAAGGCGCCCTGTCGCCGCAGGTAGCGCTGAACGAAATCCTCCGCCAGCATGAAATCTGGAAAGAAATCGCGCGAATGCAGCGGACCGGAATTTTTGGAATGCTGGGAGAAATCCGCTCCGAATTCACGTTTACCGGCACCTATCCACTGGCGACGCTGGCCATTGATAAAGAGTTGCTCAAAGAGAAATGGCGGCTCACGCATCCCGCCTTCGGCCCAGAGAAAATCGAATGAAACCGTTTCCCGGTGATCAACAGGCGCGCGAGCGATTCGCCGCGGAGTTACACCGCAACTTCTCTGTCGTTGCGGCGGCGGGAACGGGCAAGACGGCGGCAATTGCTGCGCGCATCGCAAAAATCGCGCAGGCCGATGCCGAGCGGATCCGGCGCGGGGAAGCGCCCGAAGCTCTGCCGCGCCTGGTGGTGGTAACCTTTACCAATCGCGCCGCGGACGAAATGCAGCAGCGCGCGCGGCAGCAAATTTTTGAGCGCCGCCCGCCGCTCGAGGTGGTGGCGGCATTCAATCAAGCTTTCTTCGGCACCATCCACAGCTTCTGCGCCAAACTGCTGGCGCAACACGGCCATTATCTGGGATTGCCCTCGCGTCTGGAGGTCGTCGGCGATGACCAGCAATTATGGAATGATTTCGTGCAGGAAACCGCGTCGATTGGCGAAAGTTTGTCTCCAGAGAATCGCAGAAAGTTGTTCCGGCACGTTGCCTTGCGCGAACTGCTGGAGCTGGCCCGGCTTCGTCCCTTGCCGTTCTTCCCAGAGCAGGATGATTCGCCGTATCCGCGCGCCATCGATATTCATCCCGCGATCACCTATCGCGGCAGCGGCGACCGCATCAAACGCGACAAAGAGAGGCTGCAAAAATGGAAGGAACTGCTCGAGAGCAGCTCTGATTTCGTGCCGCTAATTGAACCGACAAGCGGGGCGACGGGATTTGGCGAGTGCTGGGAAGGAACATTTCGGAAGCTCAACCGTTGGTTGAGCGACTGCGCCTTGAAGGTCGCCGCTGAGATTCAGGCCAAATACCGGCAGTTTCGCGTCGAGCGTGGAGTTGTCACTTTTGATGACCAGATCGCCTTTGCGCTGCAATTGATTGAAAACCGCGAAACGATTTCGCGGATCAGAGCCCGCAACTACATCGTCATTCTGGATGAAGCGCAGGATACCGATCCGCAGCAATTCGATATCCTGACGGAGATCGCACGCCCGCCGGCGGCAGAAGGCCGCTGGATCGAGACTCAGAACGACCCTCCCGGACCGGGCCGGTTTTGCATGGTCGGAGACTTCCAGCAATCGATCTACGGCACGCGCGCCGATTTGAAGCATTATCAAAGAGTTCATCATGCGCTGGTGGCGAGCAATGCGGGAGAAGAGTTGCAGTTTTCGGTCACGTTCCGGCTCGACAGGGAACAAATCGATTTCGTTAACAAATGTTTTCCCTCAATCCTCACAGGGTGCGACGGCCAGGTGACATTTATCCCTCTGGAGGCGCACCCTGAAACGTTGCCCGGCCAGGTGATTCGCCTCGATGTGGCAGCCGGGCAGCTGCCTGCCGATGCGTCGGAAATCCAAAAGGCGCGGGCCGAAGCAGCGCAACTGGCCCGCTGGATCAAGGAGACGAACCTGGAAAACTTTCGCGCCCGTTCCTGGGATCAGGTGGCGATTTTGTCTCCGCGCAGGCGATGGCTGGGGTTGATCGCCAACGCGCTTCGAGCTGAGCAAATCGATTCGCAGATTCACTCGGAAATTGACTTGAAAGGCGACAGTCCGGCGCATGCCTGGTTCACGGCGCTGCTGACCATCATGACCCAACCATGGTCCAGTTTCGAAATCGTCGGCGTTCTGAGAGAAGTTTTTGGAATATCCGACCACGATCTGGCAACGTTCGCCCATGAAAAGGGCGGGCGGTTCCAGATCCAATATGAAACGCAGGGATCCGATGTCGTTTCAAAAACGCTAAATCTCCTCGCGGCCATCCACGCGGAAATCTTGGACAAACCGCTTTTCACTGCCGTCGCCCGAATGGCCGAAGTAACCCAACTGCGCGAGCGCCTGCAAAAACTGCCGAGTCGGGATTTTGACGACCTCGATCGCGAAGTGGGCGTCCTCGTGCAAGCGGCGGCCAGCGCCGAGGCCGAAGGCCAAACCCTGGAAGATTTCGCAGAACGATTGCGGGCCGATTTCGCCGCGCCGCGCGAAGCAACCGCGCCGCGCCGGGACGCGATTCAATTGATCACCTGTCAGAAGGCGAAGGGACTGGAATGGGACGCAGTGATCGTGCCGTTTTTCTGCCGCAAAATCTATACGAGCGACGATAATTTCCCGCGCGTCCTTGTCGTTCCGCAGGCGGATGAGGTGATTGCCGCCTTTGGCAAAAGCGCGGTCCCCGCGCACGCCAGAGATGCGATCAAGCAGGCGCAGCGCCGCGAGATGGAACGCATTCTGTATGTGGCCATGACACGGGCGCGACATACCCTGGTGCTCGCTGCCGACCGCGCGTTGTTCGCCAAGGCTGACGGAACAGCCCCTGATGCGTCGCTGATGAAATGGTTTCGCTCAGACCAAGGTCAGGAAAACGCGTCGCACCTGGCCGGCCTCAAGACGAGGGCCGCCGGCTGCCGCACAACTCGCGAGCACCATCGAAATCTCGCGCACCGCGAGGATGAAGCCGGCCAGAGCGTCTCTCTGCCCAGCCCTGCGCTGGACACCGCCATCGCGCGCGCCTCAGACTTTCTGCTGCAACTGAACCCCAGCGAATTTCTCAGCTGCGACCCCCGCATTGGGCCGACCGACGCGCAAATCTGGAAGGAGACCGATATTGAGTTTCGCGCACGAACCCTACCCAGCGCGGCAACGCGATATGGCGTCTGGTGGCACGAGTTGATGCGCAAGCTTCCCTGGCACGCCGAGCCGGCCATGTGGCAGGCAATCTTTGATGAAAGCCTGGCCAGCTCTCCCGATTCCTCGCGCTCGAAACACGAATGGCAATTGTTCAACCAATACGTTGTCCGGAACCGGGATTTTTTTGCGGGCAACATCCTCACTGAGATGCCGTTTTTCTGGCGCATCAACGACCGGGAATGCGTGGAGGGAGTCGTCGATCTTGCCTGCTTTAATCCCCTGAAAAAGCAATGGCTCCTGCTGGATTGGAAGACCAATCAGATCACGCCGGGCGAGACCGACAGATTGCGTCTGTTTTATCTGCCGCAGATGGCTGCGTACTCGAAAGCTGTCGCCGAAGTGACGAAACAACCGGTTAGCACAATGATTTATTCGACCGCCACGGGGCGGTCTCTTTTTTACGACGCGGAGCAACTCGATCGCGAATGGGAACGGCTGCGCGCTCTAACGTAGAGCGTCGAGCGCGAAGCCAGTCAGCTTTCGCGTTCGCCGCGGATGAATTGCTCCACGCAGCGGTACGCTTCGTCGTCGGTCATTTGCACCGGCGGATGTTTGGCAAAATAGGCCGAAGCCGAGTGCAACACGCCGCCGATCCCGCGGTCCAGGGCCAGTTTGCAACAACGGATGGCGTCGATGGCCACGCCCGCGGAGTTTGGCGAATCTTCCACCGAAAGTTTCACGTCGATTTCCATGGGCACGTCGCCGAAGATTCGGCCTTCCACTCGGATAAAGGCGATCTTGTTATCGAGTTGCCAGGGCACATAATCGCTGGGGCCGATGTGGATGTTTTCATCTGCCAGCCGTTCGCCGGTCACCGATTGCACGGCTTCTGTCTTTGAGGTTTTCTTGGACGCCAGCCGTGTGCGATTGAGCATATTCAGGAAATCGGTGTTGCCGCCGGTGTTCAATTGGTAGGTGCGGACGAGTTTGACTCCCCGTTTGCGGAACAGATCCACCAGAGCTCGGTGCACGATGGTGGCCCCTACCTGGGCCTTGATATCGTCGCCGATCACCGGGAGATTTTTTTCCGCGAAGCGCTTCGCCCACTTGGGATCGCTGGCGATAAAAACCGGAATGTTATTTACGAAACCCAAGCCCGCTTCCAGAGCGCAACTGGCGTAAAAACGCGTCGCTTCCTCCGAGCCGACCGGCAGATAGTTGACCATTAACTCGGCGGAAGAGTTTTTCAGTTCGGCGATGATTTGCTCCCGGGTGGATTCTTTTTCCAGAGGCAGAAAAGTGCGCAGCGGATCATGATCGCGCATGTGCGGCGGGTAACCGTCCAGCACGCATCCCATTTTGACGATTGCGCCGGTGAGTTTCACGCGGTCGCAAAAGACCTTGGTGCAATTGGGCGGCGAAAAGATTGCTTTACTGACGTCCAGGCCGACTTTTCGCCGGTCGATATCAAACGCCGCGACAATTTCGATGTCGTTTGGCCGATAGCCGCCGATCTGCCGGTGCATGAGCCCCACTATGCTGTCACCGGATGCCGAGCCGTCGTAGAAATTGATCCCCTGAACGAGTGAACTGGCGCAGTTACCAACGCCCACAATGGCGATTCTTATTTTTCTCATTGCTAAACTGTTAAAGCTGGAAAGCTATCCGAAATAATTTAATCGGAGCAAGAGCCAAGTTAGGCCGTTTTCCCGGCGGCGCGTTGCGCTCCTCCTGCGCCTGGCGGCTCCTGATTCGCAGGCGCGGAATTCTGTCCGAAGTCGCCGCAGCTTGCAAGACCTGATATAAAGGCAAAAGTCTGGGGCATTCCCGGAAGCCCCTCTCCAAAGGAAACCGACGAAATGCGCTTCAAGCTGGCAGCCATCGGCCTTCTCATCGCTGCAGCCTCGCTCATCTCGACTGGGACCTGCGGCGAAGTGCCTACTTACACCATCGACCAGGCGGTTGCCTTCGCCCAGGAGCATAATCCCGAAATCGCGATTGCCCGAAAGAAAGTCCAGGCAGCGCGCGGGAGCTGGGTGGAAGCGCGCGCCGGCTTTCTCCCGTCGCTAAGCTCGAGCGGTTTGTACGACAAACGACAGACCCAAACCGCGACCCGGCTCCGCGAAGAAGATTACAACGCGATCTTGCGATTGGAACAAAATCTCTACACCGGCGGACAAGTCACCAGCCAGCTGGCCATCGCCCGGTTGAACATCGAAAAGCAAAATTACGAGCTGCAGGAGATTGCCAGTCGCGTGGCAATGGATGTGCGAATCGCGTTCAACGAGCTGCTGTTGAACCGAGCCAAGGTGCGGGTGCGCCAGGATTCCGTACGCGTGCTGGAAGAGGAACTCAAAACCCAGCAACAAAATTTCAACGCCGGCCTCGCGGGAAAGTTGAATGTGCAACGCGCTGAAGTGGCGCTGGCCAATGAGCGGCCGGAACTTTTCAATGCGCAAACGCAACTCAAAAACGCGTACCTCCGCTTGGCCGACCTCTTCGGCTTGGAAACCCGCCCCGGCGAGGCTGTCGCGCCTTTTGACGTTTCAGGCGAATTGCAATACCAGCCGGGTCATCCGGAGCTGAGAGATTGTCTCGCGCGGGCCGACGCGAACCGGGCGGTGATCAAAGCCCGGCAAAAGGACGTCGAGATCGAGGAGCAGCAATACATTCTGGACCGCAGCGCGCTGCGCCCCCATATCCGGGCGTTTTCCGGTTACGAGGTGTACAGCGAGCGCGACCCGGCCGTCGGCCAGGAGTTCAATTACGGCGGCGTGATAGGAATAAACGCCACCTGGGACATCTTTGACGGCTTTGCCACCAAGGGGCGCATGCAGGCGACGCGCGCCCGGCGCGAAGCGGCTGTGCAAGCGCTGGCAGCAGCGCGGCGCTCGGTTGCCTCGGAAGTGCGCAGCGCTTTTTTCGACCTCGAACAGGCAGACCGCGTGTTGGAAAACGAGACGAAAAATGTGCAAACGGCCGATGAAGCTCTCGCAATTGCCAAGAGCAACTTTGCCGCAGGACTGGGCACCCAGCTGGATATTCTGCAGGCGGCCTCGGACGTGACGCGGACCCGCACCACGCGGCTCACGGCGATTTTCATGCACAACGCCGCTCTGGCACGTCTGGCCCACGCCTGCGGGAGTTCGGTGGAGGACTTGAATTTCGGCCTAAAAACGAACCGCGCCAATAATCAGGGTCGCTCCATGGCACGAGCCAGCGATGTGGCCAGGCCGCCCGCGAAATTGAGCCAGCGATGAATGCACGATCTGTTTTTCCAGAAAGAACAGGATGCGCATCCGACGCATCCTGTCCCGGGCGAAGCGCCCCACAGGTTGAAAACGCCACCTCGTGCAGGCGGCGGCGCCCGGCGAATCACGTGGCAACGCTACTCTTCGGGACGGTCTTGGCCGTTTGGGCCGCCTTTCCGCCGCTCTCCCGCGCTATTACTCTGGAAAGCGCCCTCAAAACCACGCTGGAAAAAAACCCCGCGATTCTTGAGGCAAAAGCGGGCCTTGAACAAGCTGCCGGCGAGCGGTTGGTCTTTCGTTCCGTGGCGTGGCCTGAGGTTGAACTGGGCGTGCCCGCCGGCATGCAATATGGCCACCGCGCAGGCGAAAGCGGAGTAAAAGGATTTGGTGTAGGCCGCGGCTCGCTCGACCAGGCATTGTTCCAGATGAAACTGCCTGCCTCACTGCGACGCGGAGACGTTGCGGTGTTGATCGCGCAACAGCAGTTGAACGTTGCTGTGGTGGAGCAACTGCACGCCGCGCGGCTGGCTTTTTACGCTGCGCTCTATGATCGCTCGCTGGAATCGATCCGCGCCGAACAGCGTCGCCGGTTGGAAGAAAACATGGCCACTCAACGCTCCCGCTTCGACGCCGGGCTCACTGACCGGGCGGCGTTGGCCAGCGCCTCGATTCAGGTCTCGGACATCCAACCGCAAATTGAGGCGGCACATCGCGCCTGTCTGGATGCCCAATTGCAACTGGCGCAGGCAATGGCAATTGATCCAGCAACGGGCCAATTGCCCGAACCGGAAGGCGAACTGCGATTTGCTCCCAAACAAATCGATCTCGCCTCAGAAACGGTCGCGGCTCTCCAACGCAGGCCCGATGTGAGACTGGCCCGGTTGTTCGTCCAGGCTGCCAACGAAGACCAGCGAATCATTGCAGCCGACTACTATCCGGCTGTGGTCGGCGGCATTCGGGGGGAGTACGTCCCTGTTACGGGAATTCATCGCCAGGGATCCACCAGCAGAACACAGGATTTCATTAGCTCGGAGATCCGGGAGAGAGCAGCATACACGTGGCGGGTTATCGACAATGGCAAGGTGGGTGGCGCTGTCCTCCAGGCCCGCTCAGCCAAAGAAATCAACGAACTGACCTGTCGCAAACTGGAGGCAGACATTCAGCGGGAGCTTGCCCGCATCGCCGAATGGCTGCGGGCGACGGAAGAACGCGAGCGATCGCTGGCCAGCGCGTCGCAGTCGGCAGAGGAAAGCGCGCGCGTGATCCAGCAAAATGTGGCGAGCGGGCTCGCCTCGCCTCTTGAGTACCGCATCACTCAAAACGAGTATCTCCAGAGTAAAAGCGGGTTGCTGGAGGCCATCTATCAGCATAATCTGGCAGTCGCAGAATGGGAACGAGCAACGGGGCGCTATTTTCAATATTCGTATTCATCTGCAACAGTCGGGAATCATTAAGGCTGCCCGGCTGCAGGGCATGACAAGGTGCCGGTCCCGGCAATGCATAACTCGTTGCAGCCAAGACGTTGCCCATTGGCACCCCGAGACGCTCATTTCGCTCGCGCAACTCCGATACACAGATTCGAACAAGATTTCTGTTCCGGTGTCTGGACAATGATGGCTTCGAATGTCTATCAGAAGGCCGCGCCTGCTGCCCTGGCAGACGCGCGCCCGGCCATTGCAAAGGCGAGTGACGAACGCGACACTCCAAAATTGAGATTGCCAAAATCCAGAGGAATTTTGTGGGCGGGCGGCGCGGTCCTCCTGCTCGTGTTCGCTGCAGCCTACTATTTGCTGATGCCGGTGGCAGAGGTAGCCGCGGTGCGGCGCGGCACGGCGATCTCCGCGGTTTACGGCACAGTGCGAATCGAACCGGCTTTCGTCGTTCGCGTTCGCGCGCAGAACGACGGGTTCATCCGGCTGGCTGAACCTTTTTCCGCGGGCCGCGGCGCGATAGGGAAAAACGTGGAGAAAGGGCAGTTGCTGGCAACCATTGCCGATGAAGAGACGTCCCGGGAATTGAAGCAGGCCCGAGCCGATTTGCAGGCTGCGATTGACCGGGCCGCGCTGCCGCTCCCTTCGTCGGAACTGCTGAAAGCGGCCGAAGACAATCTTCAACGTCTGGAAAAAGTGGTTTCCTCCGGCAATGTGCCGGTCGTCGAATACGAAAAGGCAAAAAGCGAGGTGAACCGGCTGCGGGGCGCAGTGGAGACGGAGCGGATCGAGAGAGACCGAAATCTCAATTCGCTGGAGGCGACTGCAAAGAAACTGGAGGCGCAGATGAAGAACGCCGAAGTGCGCTCGCCCATTGACGGTATCCTGACCAATGTTCAGACGATTGACGGCGAACTGGTCTCCGACGGCAACGAGCTGTTTACGGTTTCTTCCCGCAAGACGTACGTGCGCGGGGAAGTCAACGAGGAAGACGTGGGCGAGGTAAAGCCGGGCATGAAAGCCAGAGTGCAGTTATACGCCTACCGGACGCGCACCTTTACCGCGCGGGTGACTTCTGTGCAGCCGGCAGCTGACCCCACCACGCAGCGCTACACCGTCGTGCTGGAGATGGAGAATCCGCCCGACAATTTGATGGTGGGAATGACTGGCGAAATGAACATCGTCACCGGCGCGCATCAAAACGCGCTTCTGGTGCCGACCCGCGCTCTGCTGGTGGATCAGGCTCTGGTGGTGGAGCGCGGAATTGTTCAGCCGCGAACGGTCAAGGTCGGGTATCGAACGCTGGATTTTTCCGAGGCGCTGAGCGGTTTGGCAGAAGGCGATCGGGTTATTATCGCCGATCAGGACAAATTCCGCGCCGGCGAACCGGTGCGGCAACGAGTGGTGAAGCTGCCGGCGCCGCCCGCTGCACCGTGACCCCGACACTCTATATTGCGCTGCGTTTTTTGACCCACCGCAAAAGAGCCCTGCTCTTGAGCTTGAGCGGTGTCGTCTTTGGCGTGGCGATTTTTATCTGCACTCAGGCGCAGACTCAGGGGTTCTCCAGTTACTTCATCAATTCGACCATTGGGAGCAACGGCGCGCTCGTGGTGCGTTCACGGTTTCGGCCCCGTTACGAGCCGCTGATGGTTTCGGCCAAAGATTCCAAGGGCGAGGTGAAACGGCGCCAATATTTCGAAGGGATCACCAACGCCAGCGAGATCATGCGGGTGAGCAGACAGTTCCCAAACGTCGTTTCCTGCTCGCCCGTCTTGCGCGGCACGGTGAGCGCCCGCGCCGGCTTTGAAAACGCCACGGTTGATCTATTCGGCATCGACCCGGCTTTGCACGCGCAGACCACCGATATTCTGCAGAAACTAATCGCCGGCAATTATGATGATTTTCGAAACAACACCAGTTCCCTCATTTTAGGCTCGCGCCTCGCGGAGGATCTGCTTCAGGTGGGCGTGGGCGACACGGTGCAGTTGCTTGCGCCCAACGGCGAATACTGGCGTTTCACCGTTGCGGCCATCGCTCGCGCGGGAATTGGCTCCATCGACGCGAGCCGCGTTTATTGTCATGCCCGGGTTGCTCAGGCGCTTCTGCAACAGCCCTCCGGCGCTTCGATAATCATTTACAAACTGCGCGATCCGGACCGCGCCCCCGCTCTGGCGCAACATTTCGAGACGCTGTTCCAGCACGGCGCAACCAGCTGGCAGGATCGCGAGGAAAGTACCCTCCAGCTCTTTCTCACGCTGCGGATGTCCGTGGCGATCACCACTTCGCTGATCATCCTGTTGGCGGGGTTCGGTATTTTCAACGTGCTCACCATGTCGGTGCTGTCGAAAATCAAGGAGATCGCGATCCTGCGCTCGATGGGCTATCGCCGAGCGGATATCAGCGCGATTTTTCTGTGGCAAGGCGCGGCCATTGGCGCCGGCGGCGCGCTGATCGGATGTTTGCTGGGCGCATTAATGACGTGGGGGGTGTCGCACATCCCCATTCGGCTTCGCGGCTTGCTGTACACGAATTATTTTTTGGTTACATGGGACTGGCGCCATTACGTTTTCGCAACGTTTTTGGCGCTGCTTGCGGTGTTCATTGCCAGCTACGTCCCGGCGCGCCGGGCTGCAGAATTGCCACCGGTGACAACGATTCGAGGCTCAAGATGAACCCGGCGGTCTGTCTTAGCTGCGAAGGAATCGAGCGCTATCTCGGTGAGGAGGAGGAACGCGTGCACGCCCTGCGCGGCGTTTCCCTCGCCATCGAGAGCGGCAGCATCCACGCGGTGATCGGTCCCTCCGGTTGCGGGAAAAGTTCGCTGCTTTACGTGTTGGGCCTGCTCGATCTTCCCGACGCCGGGCGGGTAACAATCGAGTCCGAGCCGGTAGCGCATTTGAGCGATGATGAGCTGGCGCGCAAGCGGAACAAATTCATCGGTTTCATCTTTCAGTTCCATTTTCTCATGGAAGATTTTACGGCGCAGGAAAACGTGATGATCCCGATGCGCAAGCTCGGCGAACTTTCCGACAGCGAAATGCGGGAACGCGCCGCGCGCCTGCTGGAAGCCGTGGGCCTGGGCGACAAGTTGCGCAGGCCGAGCCGGCACCTTTCCGGAGGCGAGCAACAGCGCGTGGCCATTGCCCGCGCCCTGGCCAACGATCCCAAAGTTATTTTGGCGGATGAACCGACCGGCAATCTCGACACGGCGAATTCCGAACGAGCGTTCGAGTTGCTGCAACGGATGGTGCGCGAGGGAGGCAAAGCTCTGCTCTTGGCCACGCATAATCCCGCCATTGCCGAAGCGTGTGATTGGATTCATGAGATGCGGGATGGTCGTATCATCGCCAGCCGTTCCAGAATGGCGTGAAGTTGCCGACTGATGCCGCGACGCTGAATCAGACGCGTTCTACACGTCGGGTGGGAGCGCGCAGACTCAACGGCTGCAAATGTTCGATCAATTTCTCCGTGTAGTCGGACCAGGATCGGAACCTTCTCGCGCGCGCTTCCGCGCAGAAGCGCGCGTAGGTGTCCCGGTCGGTAAGCAGTTTTTTAATCCCGGCAGCCAGCGCCTCTTCGCTGCGTTGATCGACGACCAGGCATCCGCCTCCGCGCGCCACCTCCCCCAGAGCGCCGTTGCCGCCGCAGATACACGGTTTGCCGTGAAGGAGACTTTCGACAATTGGAAGACCAAAGCCTTCCATGAGCGACGGGTACACCGTGAAGGAACACTCTCGGTAAGCGCGCAGCAGGATCTCGTCGTTGACATGCCGCAGCCAGCGCAACGGACGACCTCGCATTTGTAGCGCCCGGATTTGGCGCACGATTTTGTTCCACGGTGCGCCGACATTTTTTCCGATCAAACACAGCTGAAATCTCAGGCCTTCGTTCCAAAGCTTTTCGGCAGCATGCAGCAACAGGAGATGATTTTTCCGCCCGTGAAACGAACTGACGTACAGAACCGCGCCCTCTCCGCCGCGCGCTGATTCTGGGACCTCGGCCATGGCGACTTGTCGTTCTTCCCCAAAAGCCTCCAGCTCGCATGGCCATGGCTCGACGCAGCTCGCCGTGCGGCGACAGCCATACTTTTTCCAGAAAAAATGCAGATCCTGTTCCGCTTCTTCCGATACGCAAATCACCAGATCGAAAAGCGAGAGCGATTCCAGATAAGGCCGCGATTTTCTGCTGCGATCGCCATAGACTGAGGTGAGCCGCAGATCGGTCGCATCGTGAAAAATTGCCACCTTGCGCGCCGGCGTTTGCCTGAGAAAATCAGCCAGCTTGAGACGCCGAGAATCGCGGTAAATGTCCGGCACGAGAAAGACATCTTCGTCGCCGATCTCTGCCTTAAGATCGATTCGCCGTCTTCCGAGCCAGCGAATGAACTCGGAAAATGGGTCGCGTCCCATCAGATCCGGGCGCGACATGGAACGGGCGCGCACCTGGAAAGGCTTGGTCAGGTAACGCCGCTCGGGTTCGCCCAGCTCAACATAACCCTGGCCAACGCGGTTCCAGCAGATCGGACGAACAGCGATCCCTTGTCGTCGGCTCAGTTCGCCAAAAATTTTGCGGCTCATCCGCTGCATCCCGGTGTTTTGCACCGAGGTGCATGAGCTGGTCACATCCATGAAGATTTTCATTGGGTCGCCGCCTGGGTTGGTTTTTGCATCAGGCGCAACGGAAAGGGACCGTCGGCGCAACGCGGAAGCGCCGCGTGGGAGTGCCCGGTTTCGGAAGGCGTGAGAAAAAGGGTTACGGAGCGCATTTCCGCAGCACGCTGCGCACTTCCAAAAATGTCGGCACATAGTTGGCTGCGGCGAATGCGACCACTGTGCCCGCGATTACGCCCGTGATTCCATACGCTTTGGCAAACGCGATGGACAAAGTCAGATTCAACGCCGCAGTGACGCTCCCATAAACGGTCATGCCTTTGAGATGCCCGGTGGCGTTGAGCAAACAACTGCCCACTAAAAGCGTCGATAACATCAGCCGCCATAACGCCATCCAAAGGATCACTGAAAAGGGCGGCACGGCCTGCGCTCCCGCCCAGAGCCGGATGATGTCGCTGCCGAAAATTGTCAGAAAACCCACAATAATGATCGTCGTAAGGAAGCTGAACTTGAAATTCGATCGCAGCGTTTTGCGAATCCATTCGTAATCGCGCTGGGCATACGCCTCGGTGTACGCCGGCCAGAGATTGGGATATGCCAGCGTTTGCAACCCCGTGGCAATGGCAAAAAGACTAAAAGTAACCGCATAGGGGGTGACCTGCGATGCGCCCAGGAAATGCGCAATCACCATGTTGTCGGTCTGCCAGTTGATCATCCAACCGGCGCCAATAATGAAAAATTTCCAACCGTCGGCAAAAAGCATTTTCACAAATCCCGGATCAACGCTCTTCACACTGGGACGCAACCACGGTTTGTTGAACCCGAACAGCCACAGGGCGCAGGCGAGGTTGGTGACCAATCCCATCCCGAAACATCCAAATACCAGCCAGGGCAACCCTCCACGAAACCAGATCACCGCGAGCAAAGCCGCCAGATTCCCGAGGCTTCCGATCATGTTCCAAAAATTGGCCAGCGCGCTCTCCTGATGCGCAGCCAGCGTCCGTGCGCTGACAAGCAATGGAAGGTTCAGCGCGAAAATCGAGAGCGCGACCATTACCGCGGGAACGCTTTCCGCCCGTGCAACCGGCGACTGGAGATTGGGGAACAAGAGGGCGGCGATGCGCGGCGCCAGAGCGTTGCCCACGATCAAAATCGTTACGGCAATCAGGGAGAGCATGGCCAAAGTCGATGACACAAAGCGCCGCCCGGCTTCGCGAGCGTTTTGCGCCTGCGCTCTGGTCAAGGCATTGGTGAGGCTGGCAGCCAGTCCCAGGTCTGTAATGCTCAGAAACGTGAGGACGCTCACGATCGTCACCCATGCACCATAACGTTCCGCCCCCAAATACCGGATGGTGAGCGGCACCGAGATAACGCTCACGAAAATGGCCAACGCTCGCGCCACCAAGGCGGAGGCGGTGCCCTGGAACAAACCGCGAGCGCGGCGTTCGCGATAATCGCGAGGCGCGCCCCGGCTCAGTGTAACATTGACCCAGCGTTGTAGAGTTGGAGGCAAGGGTGTGATTATATCCCGTTTGGCTGGTTGCGCCGCTTAATGTCTCATGTCACATCGCGGAAATTTCAACCTGCCTCAAGACGAGGCCAGGGGCGACTTCATGCTGTTTCCGAAAGAAAAATCACCCATATCGCTTGCACGAAAAGCCGCTGCCTATTTCGAAATGTGCAGCGTTTGGGAACTGACGATTTCGGCAGTTCTCGTGCTCTTCATGATGGGACTTCGAGTCGCGCATATTTTGCGACACAATTTCGACAGCGATGAGCCGCAATATCTGCATGTCATTTGGGGATGGACACACGGATTAATTCCGTATCGGGACCTGTTCGACAATCACATGCCCCTGTTTTACCTCATGCTCGCGCCCTTTGTTGGCTTGATCGGCGAGCAGGCCACCATCCTTTACCAGATGCGCTTCCTTTTACTGCCGGTTTATCTCGTCGCGGCCTTTTGCACTTATCGAATTGGAGCATCGTTATTTTCCAAGAGGGCCGGTATTTGGGCCGTGATTCTTGTCGGCCTTTATTATCGTTACCATTTTGTTTCACTGGAATTCCGGACCGACAATGTTTGGGCGTTGCTCTGGCTGCTCAGCGTCACAGTGCTGCTCAATGAGGCGTTGACGCCCCAAAGCGCAGTCCGAGCTGGTCTTTTGCTGGGACTTTGCTTTGGCGTCTCAATGAAGTCGTCGCTCTTACTGCTCGCGATTGCGATGGCTGCGCCGACCGCGTTGCTGCTCATCGGTCGGAGCCGGCTGGGATATTCCTGGAGCTATCTGATGCGGTGTAGCGGCGGCTTCCTTTTCTCTGTGGCGATTGTACCGCTTGCGATAATCGTATTCTTCGCGTTCAAAGGCTTGTGGCGCGATTTTCGATATTGCGTCTTCGATTTCAATTTCCTGGCGCGCGGCGCGGGCGACACGAGTTCCGTGTATAAGAGTCATCCCGCGTTCACGCTCACCCTGGCGATTCTGATCATTGGCGGCCTGGCTTGGAAATTAACACGCAACGTCGAAGATGCGGGCCGAGCTTTCCGGCGTGTGTTCGTGCTCATTCTATGCGCCGTGTATTTTTTGACGGTCAAAGTTTTATGGCCCGTAAGCAACCGCAGTTACTATTTGCCATTTTACCCGCTTGCGGCCGTCCTGGTGAGTGGCGCGCTCCTGGCTCTGGGCCGACAAAGCGTGCGCATCGGCCGTGGTTGGCGACGGATCTTTGCTCTGACACCGTTGCCAGCGCTTGTAGCGGTTGGCGAACTGATTCTTCTTGTTGTAAGCCAACCAGTCTGGAAAGACCGAACGCGACAGGAAACCGATTTGCTGCGCAACGTCCTGGCCCTTTTGAAACCAGAAGATTACGTTCTTGACTGCAAAGGCGAAACGGTTTTTCGCCGACGCTGCGTGCGATTGGTGTTTGAAACGATTACTACATCCGCCATTCAGCGCGGCTTGATAGCGGACGACACGCCCAGGGAATGTGTTCAAACGGGCACATGCGCTGTGGCTACGACGTTGATCAGAAGACTCCCGCCAGAGACACGTCGCTTTGTGAAGCGAAACTACCTCGCGGTGACGAGCAATTTGCGGGTGGCCGGCAAACCATTGAAGGCTCTCTCTGAGAGCGGTCACCGCTACGATTTCGTCGTAACGATTCCGGCCAGCTACAAAATCATTTCCCGGGAGAAACCCGTGTCAGGCACGCTTGATGGCATCCCATACCGAGGGGCGCGGTTTCTCGGCGTTGGGCTGCACAGGTTTGAATCAACAGTGAACGCGGACGACTTGATCCTTCTTTGGGCGCAAGCGGCGGATCGACATTTTATTCCAATGGCGCATCCTTCTCGACGACATGGTTGACTCCCCGCGCCTGATTGACCCCACGGCTGCTCCCGTGTTCCACGCACGTTCGAGATTACTGCTCATCGCGCCGCATCCAGATGATGAAGCCCTGGCCTGTAGCGTTCCGCTCCAGCGGGCCGTTGCGGCTGGCGCGGCTATCCAGGTTGTTTACGCTACGGACGGTGAAGACAATCCCTGGCCGCAGCGCGTCCTGGAACGCAAATGGCGATTAGACTCGGTTGATCGAAAGAGCTGGGCCGTCCTGCGGCGTACGGAGGCAATCGCTGCGCTGCGGACGCTTGGGGTTGATGATTCTGGCGCTCGTTTCCTTGGTTTTCCCGATCAAGGACTGACCAGGCTGCTGGTCACCGGTTGTGAGTCCGCTCTCGAAAAACTGGCCGCCACAATAATCGACTGGAATCCAACGGACCTCCTGGTGCCAACAGTCCACGACACACATCCCGACCATAGCGCGCTGGGTGTAATGTTGCGTCTCGTTCTCGCGCAATTGTGGGAGATGCGACCTGCGATGTCAGTTTGGGCTTACCTTGTCCACGGACAAAGCAAAGCTTTTGCCGCCCGAGCGCACGAGCTTTCACAACGCGATGCAGAAAGCGTCGCGAAGAAAGACGCAATCGGTTGCCATAAGACGCAACTGAAGCTGTCTCGCCGAAGGTTTTTGGCGTATGCGCTGCGGCCGGAACGCCTGCTTCGAGTCGTGCCACACGAGACATCCTTTCTCGAAAAGCCAGTTCAATCGGTTTCCCGACAATCCGACACCCTCCACTTCCGGTTTGTCTCATCACCGAAATTCGCGCCGGTTCCAAATCCGACGCTCTTCATCTTGGGTCGCGAAGAGGGTGGGCGAATTTGCTGTCTGCGCATGTCGATCCCCCGGCGTTCCTCAACGGTTGCAGTGTTTGACTGTCGTCGAGGCGAACCGGTGTGTCTGGCGCAATATCGAGGGGTCAGATTCGCAGGCGAGTTTACAGTCCCCCTGCAAATGTTTTCTCCAGAGAGCCTCCTCTTCGTCAAACTGGAACGTCGTTTGTTGTTTTTTGATGAGACCGGCTGGTTCGAAGTTCCCCCCTGCCCGACGAAACTAATCCAGCGGTCTACGGACCGGGCAGAATGCGAAGTGGAAATGCAACTGGTTTCTTGAGTACAGCGATCTGCAATACATCCGCCAACGGCAGCTCGAGCTTCGAGATGCAGGCTAAACTCGCTCTGATTTTCATCGCCGCGTTTGTCCTTTACCTGGTCTCGCGCTCGCCCGCCCTGGACGAGTGGGACTCCGTGCAATTCGCGCTGGGCTTGCGTGAGTTTAACCTTTGGAAACATCAGCCGCATCCGCCCGGTTATCCGCTCTATATTTTTCTGGGCCGTGTTGGAACGCGCTGGTTTGGTTGGAGCCCGGAGTTCGCTTTGGAGTCTGTCAGTTGCGCCGGCGGCGCGCTTTTCGTGGCGGCATGGTTTTGCATCGTTCGTCTCCAATTTGGCGAGCGCTTTGCCTGGCTGCTGGCTGGAACGCTCGCGGTTACACCAGTCGTCTGGATGACCGCGACGCGGGCACTCACTGACGGTCTCGCATCGGGTCTGTTGAGCGCCGAACTCTACTGGTCGTTACGCTTGCGAACCCGCCCCTCTTGCAAACAGTTGACCGCCGCCGCGCTATTCGCAGCGGCTGCTACGGGCGCACGCCCGCAACTTTTGCCAGTAGCTCTTCTGATTCTCCTCGCCCCGCTCCGGCGAACGAGCGCAAAATTTCGGCTCACCGGCGGCGCAATTTTCATTGCGGGATGCCTGGTTTGGCTGTTGCCCACCTGGTACAGCCAATCGGTGCTGCCGGGGCCGGTGTCTGGCTGGCGTTCGTATCCGGCGCAACTCTATTCGCAATGGCGCTGGCGCTTCGATCATCCGGGCGTTTTCATCGGGAACGAGGTTTCGCCAACGAACATTGCCAGCCGTTTCGCCGTGCACATCCTCGGCTGGTTCGGAATCGGTTTGGGGTTGCTTTGGTCCCCCTGGGTGCTCGTCGCGGGCGCGCTGCTTGCCGCCTGCGGGTTGGTGCTCTATGTCGCGCGTTTCGATGCGCGCGACGGCGATTTTTGGAAAATACACTGGAGCTGGGCGGCGCTGCTTTGCGCAATAGTTTTCTGCTTTCTGCCCGGAGATCAGCGATACTATATGCCGATAATGCCGCTGTTGCTCGTGGCAGTTCTGCGCGGCCTGTTTCAACTTCCGGGGGCGCTGCGTTTTGGCGCGCTTTTGCTGCCAGCATTCCTGATGAGTGTCTCGGTGCCGGCGGCGATGGAGAGCCACCGCGAGCCGGCGCCGCCAATCAGGCTTCTGCAGTTTCTTGAGCGACGGTATCCGCCGGAACAGCGGCGTAATGTTGTTTTATTGCTCAGTCATTGCCAGAGGCATTTCAAATGGTATGCGCCGGATTTTACGGTTTATGAAAATACGCCTTTGTCAGCAGTGCCAGCAGAAATTCTGGCGGCGGCCAAGGCCATCTACACCGACGAGCCGCGGCAGACGCGCGCCCGCGGCTGGCAGCTTGTGCTCGATGTGGAATTCTCGCGCTCCGTGGTGATTTACGGAAAGCACCATGATGTGCGGCTGTTTCGGGTGCAAAGGATCAATGAACCATGAAAAAGGTTTTCATTACCGGAGCCAGCTCGGGGATCGGTCTGGCCATTGGCCAATCGCTCGTGGCGCATGGGCATGAAGTATGGGGCACGTCGCGCAACCCCGAGCGGATTCCCAAATTGCCGCACTGGCACGCCGTGCGCCTTGATCTGGCCAATCCGCTTTCAGTGGAGCAGGGATTCAATGCTGCTTTGGCGGAAGCGGTACGCTTCGACGTGCTGATCAACAACGCTGGAGCGGGTCACTTCGGGCCTGCTGAATTTCTCTCGGCAGAAACGCTCGCGCACCAGTTTCAGGTTCTGGTGTTCGGTCAAATCCAGCTGATGCAGCTGGTGTTGCGCGGGATGCGGGCTAGCGGAGAGGGTCTGATTATAAATGTCAGTTCGCTGGCTTCCCGACTTCCGGTGCCTTTTATGGCAGCTTACAATGCATCCAAGGCCGCGCTCGCCTCCTTCACCATGTCGTTGCAACTTGAGCTGTCCAATTCTCAGGTGCGAGTGGTGGATCTTCAGCCGGCTGATATTTGCACGGCGTTTAACCAAAGCGTGATCAGACATTCCCAAACGCAACGCCCCTACGAAGCAAAAATTGCCAGGACATGGGATACCGTCGAGCGCAACATGAAAAAGGCGCCGCCGCCGGAACTTGTCGCGAAACGGGTTTTGAAGCTAATTCGAGCAGCCGACCCGCCGCCGCGGGTTACCGTTGGCGACGCGTTTCAATCCAAAATTGCCCCGCTGATTTTCAGGTTTCTTCCCCAGCGCGTCCGGCTGTGGGGTCTGAAGAAATATTACGGAATATGACGCCTATAGCTGAAGCGGTTGTTTTACTGGCCGGCGAAGGTTCGCGATTGCGCGGTGCGGATATGACCGTTCTCAAGCCATTTGTGCCAGTGCTCGGGCAGCCGCTGATTTCCCATACGATCGACGCGCTGATCCGAGCCGGGATTCAAAAGTTCCGGTTCGTGGTCGGATATGAAAGCAAGCGCGTGATTGCGGAAACACGGCGGCTGCTGAACGCCAGTCTTGACGCGTCCTTCATTGAAAACCGCGATTGGCAAAAGCAAAACGGCATTTCATTACTCGCGGCCGCTGATTGCGTGGCGACGCCTTTTCTTCTCACAATGGGCGATCATTTGTTCGACGAGGCCGTGATCCGTCTTCTCCTCGACCGCGCCCAGCCGGACTTGCTCAACATCGCGGTAGACCGGAAACTGGATTCGATTTTTGATTTGCAGGATGCGATGAAAGTCCAGACGCAAGGAAGCCAGGTAAGAGCGATCGGGAAACACCTGACGGACTATGATGCGATTGATACCGGATTGTTCGTAAGCCCCAGGGAAATATTCAATTACCTGGAGGAAGCCAGGTCCCGCAATCCCGTCGGCGACTGCAGCCTGGCCGACGGCATCAGGTTGATGGCCGGTTCGGGCAAGGTTCGCGCCATCGATATCGGCGATAGCTGGTGGCAGGACGTGGACACGCCGCAGATGCTGTTCCACGCAGAAGAGAAATTGCAGGGCCTCAACTACAGCCCGAAGCCGGGTTGAGCGCGCCAATTATCGAGCTGGCTGGCGGAACGGGCACAGCCGATCGTACAGGTGGCGTGGCAGGATTTGTACTGGTAAAACTGCTCTCGCAAATCATCAAAGGTGTAATCCATCAAACTCTTCGACCACAAGCGCCTCGTTTGCGAGCACCAACTCACCTGTCCATACTCATCCACGTAAAGATAACGGCTGCCCGCCCGGCATTTGAATGGCGCAACACCCTCCAAAACCAGTCGTCTTCGATAACTCGAAAAGTCCACAAGCCTCTTTGGCACCTCGCCGAGGATCTTCTCAAACGCCATGACTTCGGCCCTGTCTGCTTTCAGCCGACCGCTGTCATCATGAAGAAGCAGAACGCGTGGGGTAAAACCTATTTGCCTGGCAAAAGCCAGAACCGCTTCGGCTTCGTGCGGCGGGCTCGCGCCAAGAACACCACTCACGACCACGCGAAAATTCGCGTGCTCCCGCAACCATTCCAGGCGTTTCTTCAAGTTCGTCAAAACCTTCTGGGTCGTCTCATTGGCGTGAACGCCATCGATGGAAATCTGCATTTCCTGGAGCCCGGCCCTATTCAGCGCCTGGATCAGATTAGGCTGCAAAAGAAAGCCGTTGGAAATCATACCAGTGCGAAAGAAACCAAGCCGACGACAAACGCGGATCAGATCCGGGAGCCGAGGATGTAGAGTTGGCTCCCCGCCCGTCAAAGAGACGCCAAGAGTACCCAGGCTTTTCAACTTCCACAGACGCTTCTCCAAAATTTCGAAGGCGATTGGATCGCTCGTCCTGTCATACTCCGAGCAATAGCTGCACGACAAATTGCATCGGCGAATGATTACCACCTGCGCAAGAAAGGGGCTGTAACGCAGTCGCGAAAAAATTCCTGGCATACGCTCAGGCTCTATCCACTCAAATTATCTGCCGGGTCGAACGGATACTTTCCCACGGGATGCAAAATGTAGCCACCCGAATTTGGAGAGCGACCCTCCCCCAACGATCTTTGGGAGGATTCTGACCGTTGCTGGACGCGCTTCCATGTTCAATCTTCAATCTTCACGACCATGGTTCATGAGTGCCTCATTTTGGCAGATAGCCCCCGTGCCCTCACGGAGTTTTGTGGCATTTCCACTCTGGAGCGCCTGCTGCGTACACTGCACCGTTGTGGAATCGAACGCGCAACGGTTCTTTCCAGCACACCCGACGCAATTGCCAAAGAGCTGGCACGCCCCTCATGGGCGCGAGCCGGGTTGGATGTAACCCTTCGCTCGCGTCCGCCCGGACCAGTTACGCTCGATCAGATCGTCAAGGTTTGGCCCCGCAATTCCGAGCTGAGCCCGCTTTTGCTCCTTATTCCAGCCGATGCCGTATTCGATCCCAGGCTGGTGCGCGCGCTTGTGGCCCTGGAAACGCCCGCGGCTCTGGTCGATTCCGGTTTGCGGCGGCGCGGGCTCCAGACCCTGATCGCATCGGCGCCGGAAACTGTGCGAGGAAAATTATGCGGACCCGCTCTCTTGGAATACAAGTGGGCCACGAGTCAAAACAGCCTTCTTACGGACGCGCTGCGCGATGGGGTCGAGCAAAATACACTGGCAGCGCTCGATGTTTCGGATCAGCCGCTCTACTACGTCTCGATGCGGCGTAAACTCCGACCATTCTGGTTTCCGGCACCCTCGCCCGAAAACCTCAAACTGGCCAAACGCATCCTGTTCGATTCCATCCAGAAAGGCACGCTCGATATCCCCGCCTGGTTCCACGCGCCGATTGAAACCTTTCTTGTCTCGCGTCTTTGCGAGACTCGCATCACGCCCAATCAGCTCACTCTGTTTTGCAATCTTGTGGCCTGGACGGTAACGGCGCTGCTGGCCACGGGACACCTGGGATGGGGGCTGGGCCTTGCTCTTGCGGTGGGTGTGCTGGATGGACTGGACGGAAAACAGGCGCGCTTGAAAGTGGAGACGACCCGGCGCGGAAAGATCGAGCATTGGTTCGATGCCGTGTTCGAGATGTCGTGGTGGATCGCCCTGGCCTGGCATTTTCGTGTTTCCGGCCAGTTGCCAAACGCCTTTGGGTACCTGCTGCTCTTGCTCGTGGCCGAAGGCGTCGATGGCCTGGCCAAGGGAAGCGTCTATTTTACCACCGGTAAACTCATCGACGAGCTCGGAGCTTTCGAGCGGTTTGTACGCCTCGTGGGCGGACGCCGCAACGTTTACATTTGGATTTTGACCCTTGCCTTTTTGCTCGGGGCGCCAGCCAAAGGTTTTATTTTCATGGCGTGGCTGCAGGTGGCCACGGCAATCGTGCATTTGCCGAGCGCGATAGCAAATTTCATTCGCAACGGCCACATGTTCAGCATCCGTTTACGCGATTGATTTGCTGTAGATGCGCCAGGTTTTGTAATGCTGGGCACCGATGGCTTGCAGAAAACGGTTGATCAGGACGTTGTCATCGAGGGTCATGGAGAGTTCGCCACTGATGCCGCGTTTCACCATTGTTTCCTCCATCACGCGCAACACCAGCATCTCCCCTACGCCGGTTCGGCGATGTTTTGGCACTACGCCCAGCGCGATCAACCGTCCTCGTTTAAGACGCTTGCCACAGAGCAACAGTTTGATCAGGCCGATTGGCAGACCAAAGCGCGTCAGTCGCCCGTTCAATTCCCGCAGAATCACGTTGATATCCGGCAGACATAGCGTGAACCCGACGGGCTGACCTTTCGCCTCCGCAACCCATGCAAATTCCGGTATCAGGAACGGTTTTAGTTCCCGAGCCATAAACTCAATCTCAGCCTCGCTGAATGGCACAAACCCCCAGTTTTTTTGCCAGGCCTCATTAAAAATCTGGCGGAGCCGGTTCGCTTCGCTCGAGAGGTGCCTCAGATCGGCCGGGCGGATGACCACGTCGGAACCGCGCTTTTGAAAGCGCTCGGCAATTCTGCGCAAATTATCTCTGGCTCGCGACGGATCAGCAAACCACCAGCCATACCAATCCTTTGCCTTGGCCAAACCGCAGCTCTCCACGAGGTCCCGATAATAGGGCGGATTATGCGCGGTCAATATCGCGGGTGGAAACTGGAATCCGTCGATCAACAGTCCACAAACGTAATTGGTGGAATAATCAATCGGCCCCATCATCTCGCCGCGGCCTCTGTTGCGAAGCCAGCCCTCTGCCGTTTCAAACAAGGCTCGCGCTACGCGCCGGTCGTTCACGCATTCAAAAAGCCCGAAACACCCGACATTCGACTCGTGCAGAGCATTGTAGTTCCGGTCGTCGCAGGCCATGATGCGGCCAACGACACTTCCGGCGTTACGCGCCACAAATAACGCGGCGTCGCCATGTTGGTAGAAGGGATGGCGTTTGCGATCGAGGAAACGTTTGCGCTCAATGATCAACGGCGGCACCCAGGCGGGGTCGCCGGCGTAAATTTGCCACGGGAATTTAATGAACGCGTCGCGCTCCCGGGCGGTAACGACTTCGGAGATTTCGATGTTGGACACAGGTGCAAAAAATAACCAAATCCACGAGGCGCGGTCGCGGGCGCAAACTTAGGTCTTATTTTTTTCGCGGCTCCGCCGGCGACAACTGCAAGGGCGGTTTCGTTTCTTCATGTGAGGATCGCGCAGCTTGAATCCGTTATGCAGGATGAGTCTGCGCCTGCAACATGCGCAGCGAAGTCTCCGCCAGCTTTCGCTGCCGGCCAAGGAGATGAACCAGCAAAAGATTGAGCGGACCCAGTTCGAACCAAAAATACCAAACTGGCTGACCGATGAACAAAAGAAAAAACAAAACCAGCATGCGCGTGTTGGTCATCAGCAGACCCCACTCTTTCAACGAGGGAGCGGCCAATTCTCGATAACGTTCCCGGAACCAGCCGGGGCACCGGCTGCCGGAAAGTCGCCCGAGCGCGTCGCGCAGATTTTTCAAACGCGGCGCAATCAGTTCCTGTTGGCGGGTAAAACTCAAATACAGAGCGAGCAAAAGTTTTTTCCACAAAGCGCGGCGCCAGGAGCGGCTCTGCAATTCCAGCCGCAGTTGTGCCGAAGAATCAAAGCCGCTGCGCAAGCCGGCCACCACATGAAGATATGTCGTGCGATAATAATCCGCGGCGGCGCCCTGTAATGCGTGACTGATCGCCGCCGCCAGCGCCAGCAGAAACACGGCGAACGACGCGCCTCCCATCCAACACCGCAATGCCAGGTGCAGATAGACGCTGGCGAACACGAGGTGATCGCAAATGCTGTCCACGATACGCCCCTCGCGGCTTTCTCGGTGGGTCAGGCGGGCGAGCTGGCCATCGGCATTGTCGAGCGCGTTGGCGCACACATGAAGCGCCATGCCGGCGATGTTGACGCGCAAGTCGCGATAGTAATAAAGGTGTCCCGCAGCGACCCCGCATATACCGGCTAGCACGCTCACCCGGCTCGGAGTCAACTTCAGCTTTGCAAAAAGTTGGGCCAAACGAAATCCTATTGGCCGGTAGAAATAAAGGTCCAGCACGCCTTCCACTTCGCGCGCTTTGAATGTGGCTTCAATTGGCGGAGAAGATGTCCCGATCTCCTGCGACATTGATTTAGGCCAGGGTGCGGCAATCCTGCAACGCAACCATTTTGTTTGTGGCTCGCTCAGGCGCTCTGCTTCTGCAACAGCGCCGGCAGCAGCGTGTCTTCCAGGATGTTGAGCGCTTCGTCCAGGTCCGCGCGCGTGTGTTTGGCGGTGACGCAGGCGCGGAAGCAGATCCGATTTTGGGGAACCGCAGGGTAATCCACCGGCGCAACCCAGAGGCCGCGTCGCCGCAGTTCGTGGCCCAGTCGATACATGCGTTCGCGATCGCCGATGATGATCGGCATCACGTAGGTATTGGAGTTCCCGGTGTCGAGACCCAGCTGGTTCAGCTCTCCATGAAAGTAACTCGCATTCTCCCAAAGTTGGACGCGCAGCTCGGGATGAGCCGTAGCCAGCTCCAGCGCCTTGAGAATGGCCGCCACCACAACGGGCGGCAGGGCGCACGAATAGACATACGGATGCGCATAAAACCGCAGATATTGCAACGTCTCCTTTGAACCGGCGACAAAACCACCCAGCGCACCAAACGCTTTCGAAAATGTCCCATAAACGAGCGGGAACCGTTCTTCCACGCCGAAATGTTCCGCTGCCCCGCGGCCGTGTTCACCGCAGCCCAGCATCGAATGCGCTTCATCAATAAAAACGCTGGCGCCGTGCGAATCGGCGACCTCGAGCAGTTCCCGCAAATTTCCAAAATCGCCGTCCATGGAGTAAATGCCTTCCACCACTACGAGCTGACGCCGGCCCTTGTGGCGGCTCAAGGCGGCGTCGAGCGATATCGGGTCGTTATGTTCGAATTTTTCCGCGCGACAACGCGAGAGCAGCGCGCCGTCGCGAAGACTGAGGTGCGATCGATTGTCCAGAATGGCCACGTCGCTTTTTCGCAGCAAGCCGGAGATGGTGCCCAGCGCGCCGCCGAAGCCGCTGTTGAAAATCATCGCATCCTCGCGGCGGAGAAATTGCGCCACACGCCGTTCCAATTCGCGATGCAGATCGGTCATGCCCGAGAGCATGGGCGAGCCGCACGCTCCCATGCCGTGCGTTCGCAAGGCCTCATGCGCGGCGGCCAAGACTTCGGGATGATTGGCCAGACCCAGGTAATTGTACGAGGCAAGATTGATGACCGGCCGCGGTTTGCCACCGTAATTGATCGTCGTGCGCGCATCTGCGCTGGCCAGCATTTCCGGCTCGTACAATTCCACCGCCCAGGCGCCGAGCCGTATCCAGTTGATAAAGCTGGGCGGCGGCTCGAGCGGGTCGTTGCTCTCCCCCGCCAGAAAATTGCTTAGACTGAGTTTTGCCGGGTCCTCAACGTTCATCGAACCGTACTGTGTGTTTGGCTCGTTCGCTCTCACACGGACGCTGTTTTCCAGCAAGATTGAGGGGTTTGTCCTTCACACCGGTTTTTCTTACGACGCTTTGCGCTGCATCAACAAACGAATCGGGTCGTATCGGAGCAGCCAATCTATTGATTTTCGCAGTTTGGGACAAGCCTTTAGTACGGCCGCCAGGCTCCGGGGGCGAGATTCTTACCGGCGCGTAGTCCGGAAAACGTAGTCCCAAAGGGGGGAGCTGATTCCAAACCCAGCGTTTGCGTCCCGATAATGGTGGCGCAGATGATACTGCTTCAGCCAGAGCCACGCTCCGTGCTTCATCGGAAAATGGTGAATGGCGTAATGGAGCGTGTCGTAGCAGACGTAACCGAACACCAGCCCGGCAAACGCAGCGGATGCGAAGCGTCCAAAGGTCAGCAGGAACAACACGTAGAAAAACAACGCCAGCGGGACGCTCACACTGGGCGGCATAACGAGCCTTTTGGCGTCATTAGGGTAGTCGTGATGCACCCCGTGAATGATGTAATGCAATCGTTTCCCGGGCCCGCTCTTGGGCTCATAATGAAAAATGTAGCGATGGATGAGATATTCCAGCAGGGTCCACAGCAGCACGCCGAGCACAAAAAAACCGGCGACGACCATCACCGACAATTTTTGTTGCCACAGGGCCAGGTAAAGCATGTAACCGACAACCGGCACGTAGAGGATGAGCGGCGTCGCCGGATGCACACGCGAAAAGAACTCCAAAAAATCGCTCTCGAACAGGCGCACCGTTTCGTTCTTGTTCGAAACGTAAGGCTTTTTGCCCGCCGCGAGATTCGCCATGGCTAAAAATTAATGGGGCGCGCACTCAGATCAAGATGCAGCCGCGGGCTCTGCGCACGCGCTGCGGATGCGCTCTGCGCCAAAGAGGCCTGTCCGTTGTTGTCCGGGCTCGGCTCGCACGGCTGCGGCGCCATTTGTTTCATCCGTTCCACTCGCGAGTAGAGACTGTAGCGCTTGTCAAAAATGAACTGCAAAAGCAACCGGCTCCAGGACGAGTGATATTTTAAATTGTCGTAGAACTCCGGCGCCATGGCGCGCAGCCTGGGCAGGTTGTTCCACGGAATCGAGGGCAGATCGTGATGTTCATTGTGATAACCCATGTTCAGCGCCACGCGGTTGATCGGCCCGTAGTAACTGAACGTCTCCTGATCAAAATCGTACGTGTAATGCTCCTGAATCCAGCGCGCCCCCACCGGATGCAGCCCAATGGAAAAGAAAAACGCGAACGCCAGATAGAGAAACCCGGCCCAGCCGCAGAGATAAACGATGGCCGCGTCGTAGGCGATCGCGCACGCCAGATTCAGCGTAAACCAGCGGTCCCACATCCTGATCGCTTTCAGCCGCGGCGGACGCGTTATCTGGAAAAATGGAAAGAGCATCAGCCAGATCGCTTTCCGGTACCATTTGTTGCCCACCAGACGCGCTTCCCAGTGGTTTGCGAGGTCCGCGTCCCACTCGTAATCGCCCTGATGCGAATGATGTTTCAGGTGATAAACGCGAAAACCCATCGCTCCCGGCGCAAGGTTGGGCAGATCGGCGAGGATCGCCACCATCTTGTTCCAGCCGGGGTTGCGGAAAATGAGATTGTGCGTCGCGTCGTGAATGATCACGTAATTGGCATGATTAGCGAACGCGCCGACGCAAAACGCGATGAGCAGACTCAACCACCAGTAATGAAATCCCAGCGCGCCCATTCCAAACGCGATGGCCGTTTGCAAAGCCACGATCGCCACTGCGATGAGCGCCGTCCACGGATTGCGCACCATCAACTGGCGAACTTCCGGATGCGCTTTGAGGATGGCGCGCGCCCGCGCCGGATGCGGATGCTCGAACCCTGACTGGTAAAACCCCGACTGCATCGCGCCGCAAACTTACTCAATCGCCGCCGCCTCCTCAAACTCCGTTTTTGATGGCACGCCGCACAGGCGCGCATTCTGCCGGCAATTGTCACCCCTCACTCGCTTCGACGCGAAAAAATGCAATACTTCAGCCGCCTCTGCTCCGATTCGATGGAGCGGAGCGGCTGGCGGATGGAATTGCTCAACAGAGAAGTCACAGCGATCGGCGCGCTCTTTGCCGCGATAACGCTGGCCCTTGGAACTGCAAGCCCGACTCCCCCGCAGGCATCCCACGAAAACGATTCCGCCGCCATTCCCGGGCCAATGATCGCCTCGCGTGCTCTGGCGATGCTGTGGCAGGTGGTGAAGCAACTGGAGAATTTCGTGCGCGACAAAAACCTCGCTGCCATTCACAACGAAGACCTTATCCTGGGCGCAGCGGCGAACGAACTGTTGGCCGAAGCTGGAAAGAGCCTCCCGGACCGGAGCGACGATTTCAAGGCCAGATTGACGGCATTTTGCTCGCAGGTGAGCGCGCTCCATCTGGTGGCCGATTTGAATCAGCAGGCCGCTTCGGAAGTCGAGCTGGGCAAGGTTTTAGAGTCCTTTGAAAAGTTGAAGGCAGACTTTCCGAAGGAGGTCGTGGCCAGGTCGCAACAATACCTCGAAGTTTTCAGGTGCCCGATGCACAGGGATGTGATTGGCAAACGGAACGATATCTGTCCCAAATGCGGCATGCCGCTGGATCAAATGGTGCGCGTTTTGCCCTCCGCCTCCGCTCCATCTTCCTCCGGGCAGCAAACGGTCCGCGCCTCGGTCAAGACGGCGGCACCATTGATCGCAGGCAAGCCGGTGACAGCGCTTTTAAGATTGCAGCGAGCAAACGGCGACCCGGTGCCTGCTTCGGAGTTGATCGAAACGCACACAAAAAAGGTCCACCTGCTGATCGTGGACAACAGTCTGACGGATTACCATCATCAACATCCAGAACCCACGCACAACCCCGGAGAGTACGCTTTCACCTTCACCCCGAACAAACCCGGGAGTTACCGTCTCTGGGCAGACATCAGACCGCTCCCCCTCGGCCTGGAGGAATATGTGATGACGGACATTCCGGCGGCCACGGTGGGAGAACCTTTGCGAGATCGTGCCGTCAGTTTAAGAGCAACGGTGGATGGATTGAATTACGACCTGATTCTCCCGCAAACAATCCAGGCAGGCCGGCCCGCGGCGGTCCGACTGCGAATCACCACTCCCGACGGAAAAGGTTTTACCCAATTGGAACCATTCATGGGAGCGTTCGCGCACCTTGTTGGATTTAATGAGGACCGCAGCACCGTGATGCACATCCACCCCAAAGGCCCTCCGGCGCTGGATCCCGCGGCGCGCAGCGGACCTGAACTGGAGTTTCAAATTTACGCACCGCGACCCGGCTTTGTTCGTCTCTTCGCTCAAGTGCAAATCGGCGGCCGCACCCGATCCGTTCCGTTTGGCATCCAGGTTTCCCCATGAAAAAACGCGACCCTAACGGGATTCGAACCCGTGTTTTCGCCTTGAAAGAGCGATGTCCTGGGCCTCTAGACGATAGGGTCGATAAAGCCGGGCAATTTCACGATTGCCTGCCATTGGCGCAAGGCAAATCGCGTATCGCATGAAAAAGCCGTCGCGGCGGCGGCCGCCGCCGGAGAGAGAAAAGTTCCGCTCCTCACGGGACTGCTAAAGTTTGTGGACCAGCGCGGCCGTGCGCTCCGCCGCGCCGCGATGCTGGTTCAGCACTCGACGCGCATTCTCAACCAAGTGCCGCCGAAATTCTTCATCGCGCAGCAATTCCTCCATTGCGCGCTCAAGCGAATCAAAGTCGCGAACCTGGAGCGCGCCCTGCCCGGAGACCAATGCCGTGGCAAGAGCAGCGAAGTTCTCCATGTGCGGGCCGAAAACGACAGGTTTACCCGCCAGAATCGGCTCAACGGGATTCTGACCGCCGCGGGCGGTGAGACTTTTCCCGATAAACACTACTGTGGCGACAGCGTACCAACGGTGGAGTTCGCCGGTTGTATCGAGAATGACACAGTCGGCATCTCCAAACTGAGAACCGATTTGGGTCGTCAATGCGACACGCAAATGCAGAGAATCCAGTCGCGCCCGGATTTCCCGCAGCCGTTCCACATGACGAGGCGCGATGAACAAGCGCAACGTGGGAAATTGCCGGCGCAGCCGAAGAAAAACTCTGGCCAGAATCTCTTCTTCGCCTCGATGAGTGCTGCCGCCAAAAAGAACCGGATATTCAAGCTCGTTCGTGCTGGCCTCCGCCAGAGGCTTCGCCGCATCGTCGCCTGGCGACTGAACACCTGCAACCGGACCAACGGAAGCGGGATCGAACTTGATGCTGCCGGTGACACGGATTCGATCCGCCGAAATGCCAAGCGCCTTCCAGTGTTCGACATCTTCCAGCTCCGGCACGCACACCAAATCAAGAAGCCGAAAAACCGGCGCGACCAGAAATTTGAAGCGGCGAAACTTCTTCTCAGATCGCGGCGACAATCGGGCATTCACAAGCGCGACGGGAATTCTGCGCGCATGCGCGAAAGCGACGAGGTTTGGCCATACCTCCGCTTCCACCAGCAGAATTCGCGCGGGGCGAATCACGGCAAAAGCACGGCGCATGATGGGCCAGTAATCCAGCGGCGCGTAAAGCACCTGGATCCAGGACGGCGCATTTTTGTTTGCCAGGGCGAACCCGGTGGTGGTGGTGGTGGTCAGCACGCAATACAGATCCGGCTCAAGCGCGCGCAGAGCGTTCGCCAGTTTAAGCGCAACATTCACTTCGCCCACGCTGACCGCATGCAGCCATGTCGCTGTGTGCCTCGACAGGCCCGCGATTACGTCGCCACTGTAGATTGCCAGGCGTTGTCCAAAATTTTTGCGGTAACCACCGCGGCGAACCATCTTCCGCAGATAACCCGGAAGAAAAAATACAAGGCCAATGGGCCAGAGAAGATTGTAAATGAAACGACTCACAAAAGTTTCACTTTTCACCCGGCCATTTCGTGATGTCGAGCCAGATGGCGATATTCCGCAAATTCTTTTCCAGCCATGGTTAACCGGCTGCCGATAGGAAAAGAACTTCCGTGGCACCGTAGGTTTTCCGACGATCGACGCGCCACCGGTCGGTTTTTGGCAGTGCCGTCCGCGGTGGCTTTTCCAAAATGAACACGCCGCCTGGCGCAAGCCATCTCGGCAGCAGTTCGTTGCTCAGGAGTTTCTCAGAATAACCTGCGCTGCGTCTCGTCTTTTCATAGGGCGGATCGGCAAAAATAATTTGGAATCTTTCACCGGGTGTGACGTTTGAGAGAAAGTCGAAAACGTCCTGCTGTCGAACGCTTCCAGGCAGGTTGGTCCGGGCAAGGTTGTGCTCGATGACCTCCACCGATCGCCGATCCGCATCCACAAAAACAGCAGACGCCGCGCCGCGGCTCAGCGCCTCAATTCCCAGCGCGCCGCTCCCGGCGAATAAATCGAGAACGCGCGCGCCGATGACAGCGTCGCCCAGGCTGGAGAAAATCGCCGCTTTCACCCGGTCCATCGTGGGGCGCACCCCGTGCCTGGGAACTGCAAGCCGGATGCCGCCGGCGCTGCCGGCGATCACTCTCATGGCGGCGAAGCGACCGTTCCCGGCGTCTGGAGCGGCGTCGCTTCTGGCGAAGCGAGCGATGATGGCGCCGCCGGCGCCGGTTCTTCCAACTGTTTCTTTTTCTCTCTGGTTCGCTGCTTTTTTCCGCCAAGCAGGCTGTCGAGAACGCTGCTCAGATCGCGGCCGACCAGTTTGTCCACCAAGTTTGTGCTGGGCCGCTCGAGTGTGCCACCTATTTGAAAATTGACAGCCGAATAACCGGCTTCGCCGGCAGGCTGAAAATTCTGGCGGAGCGGCCTGAAAAGCCGGTCGCGAATTTTATCGCTGATGGCCAGTTGCGATTGGAGTTTCAACCTGCCGTCGAAGGCCACAGTGCCCGACGCTGTGAGCCGGAGGTTTGGCGAACGCAAAACCAGCTCGTCGATGCGAGCCAAACCCGGTTTTAAGTGAAACCTGGCGTCCGCCTGTTCGAGGTGCAGCTCTCGCAGCTCCTCAATTTGAAGAACCTCTCCCAATAACATCAACAGGCTGTACTGCTGCACCCGACCCTCGCGCAGAGAAATTTCGCCGCTGCCCATCAGCGATTCCGGGCCCGTGGTTTTGCCCGAGGCGCGAAATTTCCCCTCTAATTTGCCATGCACGATCTCCCGTCGGCCGCCGGCGTTGGCGACTATCTCGTCCGCGCGGACATCGTGAAATTCCAGGCTGGTTGTGAAGGGAGAATCTTCCGCTTCAAGTTGCATGGCGAAATAGCCATTGACCACGCCGTGCGCGATGCGCGCGGAAATCCTCGACAGTTCCAGCACGTCCGGCTCGTATCGCAACGGCGAACGCAGTTGCTCCAGAAAAAAGCGATCGCGCAGCGAAACTTTGGCCACCTTTGCGTCGCCTCGAAGGGCCAGTGCGCTGCGGAGACTGGTGCGAAATTCTACGCCGCTAAAGCTCGCCAGCAGCGCGCCGGCCTGGTCCAGAAACGTGAAATTTCCGTTCTTAATGCTGAAGCGGCGCACTTCGGGCGCCATCGGCCCCGCGCTCCCTTCCGGCGGTTCAGTCTTGGAGGCGATTTGCTTTGCCCACGAAGAGGGAGTAAGGCTTTCGCCTGAAGTGGAAGCCGGAGGCGCGGCGGATGGTTCCTCTTCTCTCCACGACGGGGATGCAATTGAAGCTTCCTCTGGCGATTTCTTCGCCTTGGGCAAACGCCATTTTCCCTCCGCGTCCTGCGGCCAAACGACGGTCGGATTAATCAGGGCCACCTCCTTGATCACCATGCGCCGGGAGAACAGGGACAGGAAATTGACTCGCAGACGAAACGTTTTCGCTTCCAGAAAATGCCCCGGCGCCCCTGGCGAAGCCTGAGGAATGGCGATCCCGCTTAATTGAAGCCCGCCCCAAGGCGTTACGCTCATGCTTCGGATTGTGAGTGGAGCGCCCAGGCGACGGCTCAGCTCCTGCTGTATCCTGGCTTGTGTGCCTTGCGATTGCACATAAAGGTTTACCCCCGTCAGCGCCCCGGCGGCCAGCGCGATCACGGCCGCGCAGGCGATCCAGGCAAACCGCCACAATTTTTTCACTTTGAGACGTTACGCACTCGGCGTTTGAAGCAAACACCAAACCCTGCTGCTATCTTTTGGCTGTGACAGACACCGTTGTGATTCTCAACCCGGCTGCGGGCAACCCTGAAAGCTCGCGCCGCTGGCAGGAACGCATCGAGCCGCTCACGCGCGGATGCCCGATTTGGGCGACTTCACAGACTGGCGAAGCAGAGCTGCTGGCCCGTCGCGCTGTAGGTGCTGGCTTCCGCCGAATCGTCGCTGCCGGCGGCGACGGGACGGTAAATCAGGTGGCCAACGGCCTGGCCGGGAGCAATGCTGCGCTGGGATTGCTTCCCATCGGGACTGTCAATGTTTTCGCCATGGAACTCGGTCTGCCCTTGCACAACCTCGACCTTTGCTGGGATATCATCAAAAACGGAAACACGCGTCTGATGGACTTACCGCGCGCAAACGGGAAACATTTTGTCCAGCTCGGCGGCGTGGGACTCGACGCTCAGGTGGTCCAGGAGACGAGCCTGGCTTTCAAGCGCAGTTTCGGGCCGCTCAGTTACCTGATCTCGGCTGCGCAAATTGCCGCAAGGGAACCACCGAAACTTTTCATCGAATCGGAAAATGCTTTCGCAGGCGAAGGCTCCTTTGTGCTGATCGGCAATGGCCGGCTCTACGGCGGTCCATTCCCGTTCTTCAAGCGAGCCGTGCCGGATGACGGACTGCTGGACGTGATCGTATTCAGGCGGCTCGGTTACCTGGAGATCGTCCGCTGCCTGGCCGACGTCCTTTTCAGCTCCGAAATACGCGCTCCGGAAATTGAATATTTTCAAACACGCCGCCTGCGTGTGACCAGCCAACAGGATGTGCCGCTCGAGCTGGATGGCGAACTGGCAGGGCGCTGTCCCGTTGATTTCGAAATTCAAGAACGATCGCTTCACGTTCTAACCCCGCCTCCTTCGACGTGATTGGGCCCGGATCATTTTAAAACAGATTCGCGGCGAAAAATCTTTCGTTTCGGCAAAGGAAGCGCCCGGTGGCAACTGGCTTTTGGGCAAATCGACGCCATGTTCTGCGCGATGCAGAATGGTGCGCGCTGGATTCGGGATAAGGCCGCAAACTCGCTCAATCCGGCGCAAGTCGAGACGGCACTGATGCGGCTCGCCAACGCCTGGCGGCCGGATGCTCCGCCACTCGTTGAGGTGATCGAGCACCTGCCATTGGGCGAAGCCGCTCTGCTGCATCTTCTGGCGGTTTCCAGCGTTTGCGCCACGCGGCTGACGCAGTATCCGGAACACCTTCTCTGGCTTTGCAGTCCGGAAATTTGTAACGCGCCGCGCAGCTATGCGGAGATGCTGAATGATCTCCACCAGTTCGTTGCGAAACAACGGCAGATTCCCGCAATTGAAAACGCCGAAGACGCCGTCGTGGACCGCCATTTCTCCGCGCTTCGCCTCTGGAAAGGACGCGAAATGATCCGGATCGCTCTGCGCGAAGTGGCCGGCGCCGCACCGCTGGAAGAAACAACCGGCGAACTTTCACAGATCGCAGAGATCTGTATCCGCCGCATCTTTGCGTATTGGGACGCGGAGCTGCGGGGCCGCTACGGCTCGCCAAAAGCGGAATTCGCGATTCTGGGGCTGGGAAAACTGGGCGGCGGCGAGCTCAATCACAGTTCGGACGTCGATCTGCTGTTCCTGTACGATCAGGAAGGGCAGCTTGGCTCGCAAATCTCCTATCACGAGTTTTTCAATCGGCTGGCGAACAGGATCCTGCAGACGTTTTCCACCCCGCATCCGGCGGGATCACTCTTTCGAGTGGATCTTCGCCTGCGCCCGGAAGGCTCGGCCGGGCCGCTTGCCCGCTCGCTGGAGAGCATGGAGAATTATTATGCCGGGTTTGGCGAAACCTGGGAACGTCTGGCGCTGATCAAGGCGCGCTGGATCGCAGGCAGCCGCGAACTGGCCTACGAATTTCTGCGGCAACTGCAATCTTTCATCTATCCCAGGAGCGCGTCGCCCGATCTGCTGGATGAGATCGCGCGGCTCAAGCGCCGCATCGAACTCGAAATGGTGGGCGCGGAGAAACTGGAGCGGGACGTGAAACTCGGGCGCGGCGGCATTCGGGAAATTGAATTCATCGTGCAGACCCTTCAGCTCATTCACGGATCGCGCCACCCGTTTTTGCAGGAGCCAAACATGCTCAAGGCCCTGCGCGCGCTGCGGCAACTGGACCTTTTGCCGCGGCATGAAGTCCTTACTCTGGATAACGCGTATCGGTTTCTCCGCAGCGTGGAACACCGCCTGCAAATAGAAGCCGAACAGCAAACGCACACCGTGCCTCGCGACCCCGTGGCCTTGCGGCGGCTGGCGCTCAGCCTGGGTTTCGCGTCCCAAGAAGATTTCGTCGCGGCTTTGCGGCAAAAAATGCGCGCCGTGCGGCCAATTTTCGAGCGCATTGTGTCGGGAGCTTCTGCAAATGGCGCGGGATCGCTCAAGCCGGATGACCTGGCTATTTTTGCCGATCCGAAACGGGCGGCCAAAGCGCTAACCGATCTGGCCGAGGGATCGACGGGATTCCATATAGCGCCGCGAACGCGACAAATTTTTCGCAAGCTCCGCCCGCTGTTGCTTGGGTGGCTGGGCACGGCGGCAGACCCGGATGCGACCCTGAACCAATTTGTGAGGTTCGTGGAAAGCTACGGACTGCGCAGCTTGTTCCTCGAACTTCTGGTGGTGAATCAGCGATTGCTGGAGCTGCTGGTAAAAACTTTTGACGCCAGCCGGTTCGCCAGCGAGTTGCTGATTCGTCAGCCGCAACTGTTGGAAGACATCACTCGCGACCCGACTTTCGGACAGCCGCGATCTGTGGCCGAACATTTGCAGCGGCTCGGGTCGTTTGGCGCCAATGCGCAAAATCTCGACCCCGTGCGTGCTTATCGGCAACGACAACTCCTGCGCATCATTTTGCGCGACATCCTTGCGCTCGCCGAGCCGCAGGCCATCCTGACGGAGATTTCCGACCTCGCCCAGGCCTGTCTTGTTTTCACCGCTCAACTGCTCGGCGCCGACCAAATCACCGTGGTGGCGCTGGGAAAATTCGGCGGACAAGAGCTGAGCTACGGCGCCGATCTGGACGTCGTGTTCGCCGGCAACGACGCACGCGCCGCGCAGCAACTGGTCATTGCCATGGCCCAGTCAACCCCCGATGGCAACATCTGGGCGCTGGATACGCGGCTGCGACCAGAAGGCGAAAGCGGGCCCCTGATCTGTTCCCTGGAAACCTACAAGGCCTATTACGCCGGACGCGCGCAGTTGTGGGAGTGCCAGGCGCTCACGCGGGCGCGCGCCCTCTGCGGGCCTTCGAAAAATGAATTCATGGAAATTGCCAAATCCGCGTGGCGTCGGGCAGGTCGGGACCGCGATTTCTTTGAGAAGATCGACAGCATGCTCGAGCGGATTCGGCGAGAACGCGGCACCGGATCGGATTTTCTCGATCTAAAAACCGGCCGGGGAGGAATCATCGAGGCGGAATTTCTGGTGCAGGCTCTGCAGATGCGAGAAGACATCTGGGAACAAAACTGGGAACGCGCTCTCAACTTGCTTCAAGAGCGCGGAGCGACGAGCCAGTCAGATGCGGCGAAGCTCCAAAGCGCCTACCTCCTGCTGAGGCGCTGCGAATTGGCATTGCGACGGTACGAAAACCGCGGCGTCTCAACGCTTCCAAGTCAAAGCGCTGAACAACGCAAACTCGCGATTCGGCTCGGCTACCAACAGTTGGACGCTTTTCACCGGGACTACGTCCATGCGCGCAAGACAATCCACGCGTTGTACACCAGGCATATTACGCCGGCTTCACAGCGGTGACGATCAGCGTGCGCCCCAGCAGCAATTTCGGAGAGTTCATGAGCCGAACAATCCAGGCGTTCCTCTCATCCACCGTGGCGTATGTGCGCCTGTCACGACGGTTGACGAACCAGTTGGCAACGCTGATCGGGCCGACAAGGAATGGAAAAGCCAGGAGCGAACGCCGCTGAAGTTTGTCAACCGTTACGTCCAGATTGCAAAAGCCGGTGCTCAACAATGCATGCGCGAGGTAGAACCAGCTCACCGGACTTAGATGACCGCGCGTGCTTTCAACCTCCGTTTCGCCAGGCAAAAGCGGCCCAAACAAATTGTAAAAACCGGATGAGAGATAACGCAGCCGGGAACGCAAATTCAGAATGTTTGGCGTGGAAAAAATCGCAACGCCGCCTGGCTGCAGGACACGGTAAACTTCGCGAATGACGGCACGATAATTCTCCAAATGCTCAATTGTCTCCACGCACGTTACAAGGGCAAACCGATTGGCGGCGTAGGGAAGCGGTTGGCGATTGAGATCGACCGTCTCAACGCTGAGCCCCGGGACAGAGAGTAGTTTGCTGGTGTAATCGCAGCCGAAAGGACGGAACGAATAATGCCTTTGGACAAGGCGCATCAATTCCCCGGTCCCGCTCCCGACGTCGAGATAATCGCCCTGCCTCAGCGAGGCGGCCGCTATGGCCCCGAGTACTGCGCGATGAATCGCTGAAGTGCTCAGCGCGTGAGGCTCAGACGGGCGCCAGCGTTTTTTCCAAAAAATTAGCCGGTTAAATTTTTTGACGAGCCGTCGGGTGCGCAAAAGCGGGTCGAGTCGTAGATAGCCGGGGCGGGATCAGTGGCCTTCGCCATTGAAAATTAACCGGGAATATTTTTGAGCATTTCGGCATTGGTCGGGAATTTTTTGACAAACATGAGCAGGCGTTGAATCGCTTCCTCCGGTTTGTGACCGGCCAGGCCGCGGCGAATAAGGTTGATTTTTTCCAGTTCCCACGGCTGCAACAGCAGTTCTTCCCGCCGGGTGCCGGACAGGAAAATGTCGATGGCGGGATAAATGCGCTGGTCGCTGATTTTGCGATCCAGCACCATCTCCATGTTCCCAGTGCCCTTGAACTCCTGAAAAATTAACTCATCCATCCGGCTGCCGGTTTCGATCAATGCCGTGGCGACGATGGTGAGAGATCCCGCTTCCTCGGTGTTCCGGGCGGCGGCGAAAATTTTGCGTGGGATTTCCATCGCGCGGGCGTCGATACCGCCGCTCATGGTGCGGCCGCCGCCGGCCAGCGCATTGTTAAAGGCGCGTGCCGTGCGGGTGATGGAGTCGAGCAGGATGAACACATGTTTGCCCGCTTCCACCAGGCGTTTGGCCCGTTCGATGGCCAGTTGCGAGATGCGGGTATGGCTCTTGATGTCGGCATCGTTGGAGCTGGCCATCAACTCCGCAGTGGGATGCGATCGACGAAAATCAGTCACTTCTTCCGGCCGCTCATCAACGAGCAAAATAATGAGGATCATTTCCGGGTGATTTTTTGCCACGGCATCGGCGATGTGATGCAGCAGGGTTGTCTTGCCGGTGCGCGGCGGGGCTACAATCAACCCGCGCTGACCCATTCCCAGCGGCGTCATCAAATCCATGATCCGCGTTGTGTAACGATCGGGCACGGTCTCGAGTTTGATGCGTTTGTTTGGATTGATGGTGGTCAGCTCTTCAAATGGCCTCAGCCCCTGATATTTTGCCGGGTCCTCGCCGTTAATGGTAAGCAGCTTGAGTAGCTGGGGACCGCGACTGCCGCGACGCGTTTCGCCGTAGATCCACATGCCGTCGCGCAGGCCGTAGCGGCGCACAATCTCCGGAGTCACGAAAATATCCTGGGGCGCCTGGGCGAAATTGCGTTTGGGATCGCGAAGGAAGCCAAAGCCTTTTCCGGAAATTTCAATGATTCCCTCGCCAAATTCCGGTTCCGCCTGAACCGTCTCCGCCGTGTCGCCGGCGGCATCCGCAGTCTGGCTTTCGCTGGAAGCCGGGCGATTTGCTGTCTGGAGCTCGGCATCTGCAAGGGGCGGATCCTCCGTCGTGGATGAATTAGGCGAGCCCTCGGCGTCATCCCGGCTCGACCGGTCGCTTCGGTAGCGTCTGCGCTGGAACCTGCGGCGGGATCGATGCGGGCGTTGCTCCGGCGCGGCAGACTCGGTCGGTACAGGTTGACTTTCGTTTTCTTCGTTCATACAGGCTAAGTTCAGATTATTCGGGGCAGCGCACCTGAATGCGCTTGGTGCAGATAATAGGTTTTCAGGCCGGCAACTTCGCCAGCAGCTCGTCGGGAATATCTAGATTTGAATAGACGTTTTGAACGTCGTCGTCCTCCTCCAGCGCGTCACATAGTCGCAGCACTTGGTGCGCGACGGTCTCGTCCCTGACCGCGACTGTGGTATCCGGAATAAAGGTAAACTTTTGCCCATCGGTGGTGACGCCTGCTTTTTTAAGCGCCTCAGCTACGGCGTAGAGCTGATCGTGGGAAGTAGTGATAACATACTGATCCTCCTCGGTTGTCAACTCCTCAGCCCCGGCTTCCAACGCAATCTCCAACAGCCGGTCCTCATCGATGCTGGCGCGGGGAACGGTGATCTGGCCTTTTCTGCGGAACATGTAGGAAACGCTTCCGCTGGAGGCCAGGTTGCCATGGTGCTGGGAAAAAATTCGCCGAATCTCCGCTCCTGTGCGATTCCGGTTGTCCGTGGCCGTTTCCACCATCAGGGCAACCCCGCCTGGCCCGTAGCCTTCATAAACGATTTCCTCCAGTTGCTCGCCGTCTCGCGACTCGCCCGTGCCGCGTTTGATGGCGCGCTCGATGTTTTCGTTAGGCATGCTCTGCGCTCGCGCAGCCTGGATGGCGCTGCGCAGACGCGGATTCCCACTCGGGTCGCCGCCGCCAATCCTGGCGGCAATGGTGATTTCTTTTGATAACTTGCTGAAGATCTTGCCGCGTTTGGCGTCGATGGCGCCTTTGAACCGTTTGACCTTCGACCACTTGCTATGCCCCGCCATAGATGCGGACTCCTCGTCCAAATGCTGATTGAACCTGCGAATTTTCTGAAATAACGACCCGCCTTGAGAATGTGGCGGGCGAGAATTACGAACGTTATTTACAGGCAACTCCGCCCATTGTCAACGGCAGCACCGCGGGCCGCCGGAGATTGTTGTTCGCATCAGGTCGGCTGTAACCACCACCCATTCGCCTTTATTCGGCAAAGCGCGAAGCGCGCGATTTGCGAGCGGTCTGGCGAATGGTCAGCGTGGGATGGCCATCCACCGTGGCGTATGTCGCTTCGGCCCCGCCGTCCCTTCTGACAAAACGGCGGGGGGTTGAGGCTGCCGCGGGCGACCATGCGGCGCCGCCGGCATTCGCCTGCAAAAACCTCGCGATCTCTCGTTCGCTTAGACCAGCGCCATTCACACGCGAATATCGCTCGAGAACGCTGCGGCGATTTACAAAAACGACAAAGTAGAGATAGCGGCCCTTTTGATAAAGAACGCTGACGCTTCCATCGTCGCGCAAATGCCGCTCCAGCACGTTCCCATACATGTCGTCGATCTTCTCATCACTGTCGCCGAGCCCGGCCCATGCCCAAGCCACGCCGGCAAGAATCAAAGCGACAATGGGGACTAAGCGCTTCATCGCTTGAAGTTCACTCAATTTTCGAGGCAGGCGCAATCGACAAATCTCAGCTTTACATCGGGGCGTGATTCGGGTCAAAGGCAAGACGCTGCCCGATGATAGGTAAAACCTATGAGAATTAGACGCACAAAGTATTTCAACCAACGCCCGGCTGTGGCCAGTTGATTATCATGAAATCCACAACACCGATCGGACAGCGTATTCGACGCTTCCTGGAGGAACGTTACCTGCACAGGGCACGCCCGGATTATGGGCCGGAGTTTGCTCTGTTCGGCGTGATCTTGTTCCTCGCCGTCTGGCCGATGTTGTCGCTGTTGGCGGGGGCACTGGAAAGGCTCAGGTAGGAAAGCCAGCCTTTCTCGGCGCGCGCATCACGGCGGAACGCTTGAAATAACGCGTCACCGCAGATGCGACTAACCTGTGCGGGGAACAACGCGCCTCTCCTCCTCCGACAAGGCAGCTGCGGCTTCCCGACGGAACGCTGCGGCTGCCTTGCTTTGAAAGCGCAGCGGGTTGTAGAGAAAATTGATCTCCCGTTGCGGCGCCGGCGGAGCGAAAGGCAAAGTGACGCATCCCGGCGTCGTTTGATGTTTCAGCATCATTCGAGGCACAATCGACACGCCGATGCCGGCAGCGACCATGTGCGCAATCGTCGTAAGCTGGCTCCCCGCCAGCGCAATCTGCGGCCGCAACTGGCGCGACTCCAACAGCTGATTCACCTGTTGCGACAGGCAATGCATTTCATGCAGAAGAAGAAACCTGTCCGATTTGAGATCCTCCAAGGCGACAAGATCCTTGCTCGCCAGCGGATGTCCTTCGGGCAGCAGGGCCAGCAAAGGTTCGTGACTGAGGAACTCCCGCCGCAACGCGGGACTGGGCTGACACGTGGACGCCAGGGCAACATCCAGTTCACCGGATTCAATTCGCCGCGTGATGCCCTCGGTCACGTCTTCCACAATCTCAAGTTTCACTGCGGGATAATCGCTCTGGAATTTCACGACAAGCTCTGGGAGAATGTAGGGCGCAATGGTGGGAATAGCGCCTACCGCCAGTCCGCCAGCGGTTTCGTTCCGGAGGCTGTCCACGCAGCGGCGGGCATCGCCAATTGACGCCAAAATTTGTCGCGCATACTCAATGAAGCAGCGACCCGCCTCGGTAAGTACCACCGAACGCGGCAGGCGATCGAAAAGCGGCTGGCCAACTTCTGCTTCCAATTTTCGGATTTGCTGGCTCAGTGAAGGCTGTGCCACACGCACCTTTGCAGCGGCGCGTGAAAAGCTGCCCTCCTCCGCCACGGCCACGAAATAGCGCAACTGATGGATCTCCATGGTGTATCCCCTGAAACCAGGCCGGCAATGTAACGTGGGCCCTGCCGATTTGAAACTCGTTCAGTACTCAGCCCATCCAAACCAGGGCGGCACACACGCACGCGTGCGTCAGGGCGCGTGAGGACCTGGATCTCGCTCGGCCTTTATTTTCCGTCTTCGGGAACAAGCACGATTTTCCCGAGCGCTCCCGGCTCCATGACCGCGCGATGCGCCCGCGGCGCTTCCGCCAAAGGAAATTGTTTGCCGATCACGGGACGCAACGTTCCTGTCTCCAGGCCAGCCGCCAGCGCAGCATGAATGCTCGCCAGATCTTCCGGTGGCGTATTGGGCAGCAGCATTCCCCGAATATCGGCTTCGCGCTGCATCGTATCGCGGGGATCGATTTCTACTCGCCCCCGGCTGCCGACCACGATGACGCGACCTCCTTTGGCAAGAATGCCCAGGTCTTTTCCCAGATTAACATTGGCGAGCATCTCCAAGATCACAGCAACGCCCCGTCCGGTGGTAGCCTTGCTGATCTGCTCAAGGTGATCAGCAGCGCGATGATCGAAAACTTCGTCGGCGCCCTGTTCGCGCAATAGTTTCATCCCCGCTTCGCTGCCCGCGGTACCGAGCACGCGCAACCCGGCAGCGCGCGCCAACTGCACGGCCGCGATACCAACACCACCGCTGGCACCATGAATGAGGACTGTTTCGCCGGGCCTGGCGTGAGCGCGCTGGAACAATCCCCGATATGCGGTCGCATAAGGCGTTCCGACGGCGGCCCCCTGCGCAAAGGAGACATTGGCCGGCAGTCGATGAACCTGATCGGTTCTGCACAACGCGAACTCGGCATATGTCCCACTGACAGATCCCGACGTATAAACGCGGTCGCCGGCTCTGAACCCTGTAACACCCGCACCCGTCTCCTCAATGACGCCCGCCCCGTCGTTTCCCGGCGTGTAAGGCAGGGTCGGCTTTCTCGCGTACCTTCCCGAGCGAATATAAGTCTCGACAGGATTCACACCGATGGCGCGCATTCTAACCAGCACTTCGCCCGGTCCTGGCTGTAATGCCGCCACTTCCTCCAAGCGAAGAACCTCCGGCTCGCCAAATTCGCGCACTCGAATCGCCCTCACAGCACTCTGTTTTAGTCGGCTGGCCGGAATCTGCAACGTAGCACAGCGGCAGAATGCGCGTCGCAGATGCTGCGCGCCTGCGGCTTCCGCAACTCGCTCCGGCCGATGCAGGTTGGTTTTCCGGAGGTTCTGGTTCCGCCCGTCCCCCTGGCCCCGCCCCCAAAATGCCGTATCCAGCTATGGTGCGCCGGGCTTTTTCTCCAAAAGCGGCAGATACGCTTCGTATCCTCTGGCTTTCATTTCCTCAATGGGGATGAAGTGAAGCGCAGCAGAGTTAATGGAATAACGCAGTCCGGTGGGCGATTGCGGATCGGGAAAGACGTGGCCAAGGTGGGCGTTGCTGCGCCGGGCGCGCACTTCGGTGCGCTGCATATCGTGCGAAGTGTCGAGCGCTTCCACCAGCAGATCTTTTGAAATTGGTTTGGTAAACGTGGGAAAACCAATACCGGCATCGTACTTGTCCAAAGAGCTAAAGAGCGGTTCGCCCGTAATAACATCCACGTAAATGCCGGTACGCTGATTATTCCAGTATTCGTTTTGAAACGCCCTCTGGGTTCCGCCCTGGCGCACCACAAAAAATTCCTCAGCCGTTAATCGGTGTTTCAAGACCGCGTCGCTTGGCACCGGTCGGTTAGGGTCGAACGTTGTGGTTTCTCTCTTCTCTTTCTGGGCGAGAAAAAAGACATACAGCGCGCCGGCAATCAGCACCACAGCGATGGCCACGCCGACGTATGTGCTGATGCCAGTCTTTTCTTCGCTGGTAATTCGACCGCCGCGCATTGAAGGGTTACCGCTCTACTCGATATATTCGATAAGAGATGGCCCGCATGGCGGTCAAGGAGAACAAAATCGAGAATCGGGAGGAACATGCGTCGAGGAGAATTGTAATGACAAGCCGGCGGAAATGCCTAGGTTGAGAGTCATGACCAAACTCATCGCATTACTAACGCTGGGACTTTTTGCCGCAGGAACGATGTTTGCCGGCGAACACGGCAACTGCGCAAAGCAAGTCGGCAATGAAACGAAAGCGGCGTGTCAGGTTTCCCTGGCCAGTTTAAACCTCACGCCTGAGCAAAAGACGAAAATGGACGCTGTCATGGCCGAGCATCACAAAGCCGGTTGCTCCAAGGAAAGCGAAGCCAAATACATGCAGGAGGCCAAAGCGATCCTCACCAAGGAACAGTGGCAGAAATTCAAAGCCGAATGCAAAAAGGGCAAAAACGCCCCGTCCCAGACCTGATCCCGCATCTCCAGACGCACAATCAACGCTTGGCGCCGAGAAAAGAGCTCGGCGCAAGCTTTGTACGGGTTGTTGCTTGATTAACCACAAAGCCTCCTGAGCCCTAGCCGTAATGCTCCCGCCGCCATTGTCGAGTCAAAAACCTTTTCCATGGATTCCCTACTGGATCGTTTTAGCGTTCATCGCTTTGGTGACGCTGGCGCCGATCGCGTCGGTCGCGGCATGTAGTGTGATCGCCAACATGTACGGCTGCCACGTGGATGAGGGATCTGTGCACCCATGCCTCATTCACGGACGCGATTACGGCTCGCTCCTTTACACCCTTGGCGTGTCAGGCTGGTTTATGCTCCTTACGATTCCCGGAGGCGCCTGCGCATTTGTAATCTGGTTAATCATCCTCATCTTGCACCGGGAACGCTGGCGCAAACGAATTCTGCCGGGGCTTTAATGCAACCGGTTGAAAAATGCTCAATGGTTCTGGCCGCGGCTGTAAATGATTCTGCCGCCAACAATCGTGGTTAAAATGGTGACGTCGCGAATGGCGTCCGGCTTGAGATCAAAAATGTTGTCGCTCAAAATCACCAGATCGGCCAGTTTGCCGGGCGTAATTGATCCTTTGTCGCGCTCCTGGAATTCGGCAAATGCCGATCCCATCGTGTAGGCTTCCACCGCTTCGGGCAGCGTGATTTTTTCTTCGGGGAACCAGCCGCCCGGGTTTTTCCCATCGAGCGTAGCGCGGGTAACAGCGGCGTATAACCCCAGCAGGGGATTGAGCGGCGCCACCGGCCAATCGGTGCCGAAGGCCAGCGCGACGTGGTGTTTAAGAAAACTGCGCCAGGCGTAACTGTACCGGGCGCGGTCATGTCCCAGGCGTTTTTCCGCCCAGCGACCGTCGTCGATGGCGTGATACGGTTGCATGGATGCGATGACGTGAAGTTGCGCGAAGCGTTGGAAATCCTTTTGCGCCACGTGTTGGGCATGCTCGATGGTGAAGCGCCGGTCGCGATAACCGTGCGCTTTCTCGATATCGGCGAAAATGTCGAGCATCATGGAGATGGCGCGATCGCCGATGGCGTGGATCCGCAGTTGCAGACCGGCCGCGTCGGCTCGCATCAGCCGTTCGCGCATGCCGCCCAGCATCTCGTCGCTTAACAAACCGCGGTTGCCGGGGTCATCGCTAAATGGTTCAAACATGTACGCGGTGCGCGAGCCCAAAGAGCCGTCGGCGTATCCCTTCACGGCGCCCAGCCGCAAATAGCTTGACCCCCACGCGCGGCGAATCCCAACTTTCGCCTGGTCCTGCCAGTGCGTTTCCATGGGCGCCGCATAGATGCGGGTCGTCAGCTCACCTTTTTCGGCCAGCTCGGAATACACTTCCACATCGGCAAATTCCGGATTCATGTGTTGCGCGCTCGTGACGCCCAGCGACGCGGCGTGTTCGAGCGCCCGGCGAACAGCGCGCAAGCGGCGCTCATGCGACATGGGCGGGATCGCTCTGCGAATCAGCTCCTGCGCCGCATCCTTGAAAATGCCCGTGGGATTTCCATTCGCGTCGCGCACGATAACGCCGCCAGGCACATCGGCAGTCTTCGCGTCCACGCCGGCCAGCTTCATTGCCGCCGAATTGGCCAGCGACAGATGTCCGTCGTAGCGCTCGACAAAAATTGGCGTGTCACCCGTGACCGGATCGACGAGGTCTTTGGTCGGCAGCTGCGCGTCTGGCCATTTGGTTTCATCCCAGCGGCCGCCCAAAACCCATTCGCCTTTGGGCGTCCTGCGCGCCTCGGTCCCGATGCGCGCGGCAAATTCTCCCGGCGTCGCCGCGTCAGTAAGAATCACCTGATCCAGTTGCGCCCCGCCATCCACAAAATGAACGTGCGCGTCGTTAAATCCCGGCAAGACCAGCCGGCCGCCGGCATCGATCACTTTTGTCTCCGGGCCGCGCCATGAATCGATCTCCGCCTGTGAACCGACAGCCACGATGCGGTCGCCCAGAGCCGCCACGGCTTGCGCCCAGGGTTGTCTTTTATCGACCGTATAAATCCGCGCGTTTGTAACAATCAGCGTTGCGGAGGGCCTGGCTTGCCCATTCACTTGAAGGAGGCTCAGCAAAGTTGATAAATAAAGCGCGAGCCTGCGTTTCATCTGAACACGTCCCGATGACATTTGTTCGAGCGCAACGCACCTGGTCAAGATGAAAGCACGCCAAGCATGAGCCGCAGAATCAAAACGCGGGAGTTCCTGATCACTGACTATGCCGGCGCGCTCCGGCTGTGGCGGGGTGTTAAAGGCGTGGAAATTGCCGAGGGCGACGACAAAAAAGGTGTCGCGCAGTTTCTGGCGCGCAACCCGGGGCTGAGCAGAGTTGCGGTGGATGGATCGGCAGTTGTCGGCGTCGTGTTATGTGGCCACGACGGACGCCGCGGGCACATTTACCATCTGGCAGTTGACCCCGCGTATCAGGGTAAGAAACTTGGGAGCCGGCTGGTGGACGAATGCCTCAAAGGATTGCGGCAGACAGGGGTGGAGCGGGCGATCATTCTCGTGGCCGAAGAGAACCTCCAGGGCGTCAAATTTTGGAAACGCCAGGGCTGGGAAGAAATCCGGGGTGCCCTCGCCATGGGAATTGATATCTAGCGCTCCGAGCTAAATTCGCGCCTGATGTCGAATCACGCCCGATGAATGTAAACGGAAAACATTTCCGGACCATCTGGCTGAAGCCGGATGACCAACGCGTGGTCGAATTGATTGACCAGCGATTTCTCCCGCACCGGTTTGCAATCGAACAAGTGCAGACCGTCCAGCAAATGGTCGCAGCCATCCGCGACATGCATGTTCGCGGCGCGGGCTTGATCGGCGCAAGCGCGGGTTACGGAATGTACCTGGCCGCTCTGGAAGCCGCCTCACGCGGTTCGTTCGATGAACACCTGGCCCTAGCCGCGGCGCATCTGAAGGGAACGCGGCCCACCGCGGTGAATCTTTCCCGGGCGGTTGATCGCCAGCTCAAGCATATCGCTGCGGCAAAAACCGCGGATGAAAAAGTCGCGGTCGCGCTGCAAACCGCAAATCGGATCGCCGACGAGGACGCGCAGCATTGCCGCGACATCGGGCAGCACGGCCTGAAGCTGCTCCGAGATGTTGCTCGGAGAAAGGCGGGGGCGCCGGTCCACGTCCTTACGCATTGCAACGCAGGCTGGCTCGCCTTTGTCGATTACGGCTCGGCTACCGCGCCCATCTACGCGGCGCACGACCGCGGCGTTCCTGTCCACGTATGGGTGTGCGAGACCCGACCGCGAAATCAGGGCTCCAAACTCACCGCCTGGGAGCTGAGCCAGCACGGCGTCCCGCACACGCTGATCGCCGACAGCGCCGCTGCGCATGTAATGCAGCGCGGTCAAGTGGACCTGGTGATCGTCGGCACGGATCGCACCACCTGCACCGGCGACGTGGCAAACAAAATCGGAACCTATCCGAAAGCGCTGGCGGCAAAGGACAACAACATCCCGTTTTACGTGGCGCTGCCATCCTCCTCGATCGACTGGACGATGCGCGACGGACTGCGCGAAATTCCCATCGAACAACGTGACGCCGAAGAGTTGACCCACGCCTGCGGCTGGCTCGGCGAACGCGAGATTGCGGTGCGTGTCGCGCCCGAGCGAACGCGGGCTGCTAACTACGGCTTTGACGTCACGCCGCGCCATCTGGTGACTGGCTTGATCACGGAACGCGGCATATGCGCGGCCAATGAGCAGAGCATTCGCGCCCTTTTTCCCGAGGGCGATTCGTGAGCAAATACGTCAAGTTTACATGTGAACGCGCAACTTCGCGCGTCCCGCCATTCGAAGGCCTCGCCGCGCTCAACGCGCACCGGCGAAAACTGCTCGAGCTGCGCCTGATTGGTGTTGATTCCCATGGCATCGGGTTCGGAAACCTCAGCGTGCGAGACGATGCCACCAATAATTTTTACATCACCGGTTCCGCGACTGGCGGCCTCCCCGAACTGACACCGGCAGATTGCGCGAAAGTGGTGGCATACGATTTTGCCAAAAATTGGGTGCGCTACGAAGGCGCGGCCATTCCTTCGTCCGAGTCATTAACCCACGCCGCGGTTTATCAATCGGACGCGGACGCCGGCGCGATCCTTCACTGCCACGACAACGCGCTATGGGAAACGCTTTTGGATCAAGCGCCGGCCACGTCCCAAACGGCCGAGTATGGGACGCCCCAGCTCGCGTATGAAATAATGCAGCTCTTCACTCAGACCGATCTGCGAACCAGAAAGATTCTCGTCATGCAAGGGCACCAAGGCGGCATCGTAACCTTTGGAAAAAATCTTGCGGAAGCTTTTGCCGTTCTCATGCGCGAGCGAAGCAAAGTCTGCCGCTAGATCCTGCTTCGCCGGAGACCAGCCGATCCGCGGACTGAATAACTCGCCTGTTCCCCTGCTGCGGGTGCGCCGACTTCACTCAGACGGATGGCAGCGGCGGCTGCATTGACACCAGGTTGCCTCGAAGTACGCTGGTTGCACATGCGCGAAGAATCGTCTAAACCCAATGGCGAGCACCATGTCAGCCGGCGAGCGTTTCTCGGAACAACGCTCATGACCGGCGCGGTCGTTTTGGCGAAAGGGTCAAACGCGATCCTCGGTGCGCAGGCATCGGCATCCCCCGCGCTGGCGACAAATCCCACTTTCCAGTTAGGCGGCGACCTGACGGTAAATCGGCTTGGGTTTGGCGCAATGCGCATCACCGGAGAAGGGATTTGGGGTTGGCCGCCCGACAGACAAAATGCTCTAAAGGTTTTGCGGCGCGCGGTAGAGCTGGGTGTAAACCTGATCGATACCGCGGACGCCTATGGTCCAAACGTGAGCGAACTGCTGATCGCTGAAGCGCTTTATCCCTACCCAAAAGGGCTCGTCATCGCCACAAAAGGCGGGCTCACTCGCCCCGGCCCGGGTGAATGGGTACCCGACGGACGACCGCAACACCTTAAGGAGGCTGTCGATGGAAGCCTGAAACGATTGCGCCTGGATCGAATCGATCTTTATCAATTGCACCGCATTGACCCAAAAGTGCCGCTGGAAGAATCGATCGGCGCGCTCAAGGAGATGAAGGACGCCGGAAAAATTCGACACATCGGCTTGTCCAATGTGGACGTCGAAGAAATCGAGCGCGCCCGCAAGATTGTCCCCATCGTCAGTGTGCAGAACCGCTACAACGTTGAGGATCGCAAATCGGAAAACGTTTTGCGCTATTGCGAAAAACAGGGTCTCGGTTTTTTGCCCTGGTTTCCCGTGGGCGGCACCCGCGGATTGAAAACGCAGAACGCGCTGAATGCTGCGGCAAAGGCGCACGGGGCGAGCGTTTATCAAGTCGCGCTGGCGTGGCTTCTGGAGCGTTCGCCGGTAATGCTGCCCATCCCGGGAACATCCTCCCTCGCTCATCTGGAGGAAAATGTCGCGGCCGCGAAGCTCAGGTTGACGCCCGAAGAATGGAAAGCCATCGACGCTTTGGCGGCGTAAACGGTCGGCGCAGCGTCACAAACAGGGCGTGTTGAGCCTTGACTGCGGTTGCGGGACTCGCTCACCCTTCACCGCTCTGCGGCACTCTGCCACCAACAAATTGCATGGCTCCTGGCAAAGCAGCGGTACGAAAGTGGGCATCGGGAGATGCGGCGTTTTCACCCGGCGTCCCGGCGCAGCCGCCGCGCGGGCCTGATCGAAATGCGGATCATATTTTTCCTTC
>Ga0209581_1000656_pt1 | contig 59671 bp, 57 predicted proteins | sample Coa_R2_FD_187160 | JGI IMG/M metagenome (GOLD analysis project Ga0209581, IMG submission 187160) | Surface soil microbial communities from Centralia Pennsylvania, which are recovering from an underground coalmine fire - Coalmine... | ecosystem: Environmental > Terrestrial > Soil > Unclassified ...
TCAACGTGCTGCGCAGCTCGGGCTATCCCGACATCGACCGCCAGATCGAGAAGATGGTCGAGGCGGTGCATCGCTTTCCGCCCTTGCCGCAATGGTTCCAGGGGCCGAGCATGGAACTCGTCTTCCGCCTCAAATTCCCCGAAGGCCTGACGCATTAGGAGCGCGCGGTGGCTGAACAGGTCGACCCGATCGTCGTCTCGGTGATCCAGCACCGGCTGCTGGCGATCGTCGAGGAAATGGGCGAGGCGATGCTGCGCACCGCCTATTCGCAGATCCTCAACTCGAGCCGCGACTTCTCGACCGCGATCTGCGACCTCGACGGGCGGTTGATCGCCCAGGCCGAGCACGTGCCGATCCATGTCGGCGCCCTGCCCTTTGCCGCGCGCGCGGTCAGCGAGTTCTTCGCCGGCGAGATCGACAAAGGCGACGTGTTCCTGCTCAACGACCCCTATCACGGCGGCAATCACCTGCCCGACCTGACCGCCTTCGTGCCGATCTTCTGCGGCGACGAGCCGGTGCTGTGGGCGATCAACCGGGCGCATCAGAGCGATATCGGCGGCGCGACGCACGGCGCCTACAACGCCGCCGCGACCGACATCTGGCAGGAAGGCCTCCGCATCACCCCGCTGAAGCTGTACGACCGCGGCACGCTGCGCCGCGACGTGCTGGAGATGATCGCGACCAATGTGCGTCACCCGCGCGACTTCCGCGGCGACCTGGCGGCGATGATCGGCTCCGCTCATGTCGGCGAGCGGCGCTTTCTCGCCCTTGCCGACGAGTTCGGCTGGGCGGTGACGCGCGCCGGCATCGAGGCGGTGCTCGACGGCGCCGAACGCCAGACCCGCGCGGTCATCGCCGAATGGCGCGACGGCACCTTTCGCGGCGAAGCCCTGCTCGACGACGACGGCCGCGGCAATCGCGACATCCACATCCGCGCCACGGTGACCAAATCGGGCAGCGACCTGGTCATCGACCTCAGCGATTCGCACGAGGAGGTCAGGAGCTTCGTCAACTCCTCCTACCCCAACATGTATTCGAGCGTCGTCGTCGCGCTGTCCTACCTGATCGACCCGCACACCCCGAAAAACGACGGCACGTTCCGGCCGATTTCCGTCGTCGCACGTCCGGGCACCGTGGTGTGGGCCAATCCCGGCATGCCGGTGACCCTGGCCACCAATCATTGCGGCCAGGAGATCATCGAGGCGATCATCAAGGCGCTGGCGCCGTCCTGCCCGGAGCGGGCGATGGCCGGCTGGGGGCGGCGCTTCCGCATCGCCATCCAGGGCAAGGATCCGCGCCGCGGCAACCGTCCCTTCATCTGGCATTTCTTTCAGGCGCGGCCGGGCGGCGGCGCCTCGGCGGCGGGCGACGGCTGGCCCGGCGGCGGCGAGTGGCAGGCCGCCGGCGGCATCAAGTTCGGCAGCCTCGAAGTGACCGAGGCGCGCTTTCCGCTGTTCTTCAAGAAACACGAATTCCGCCCCGATTCGGGCGGCGCCGGGCAGTACCGCGGCGGCCCGGGCGGGATCGTCGAGATGGTGGTCGAGACCGCCGAGCCGGCTCTGGCCAACACTGCCGGCGACGGGGTGGTGCACGGCGCCTGCGGCATCCTCGGCGGCGAGGACGGCCGGCCGCACCGCTATGTGCTTTATTCCGGCAACCGCGAGCCGCGGCCGATCCGCACCAAGGAGACCGGCCTCGAAATCCGCTCCGGCGACCGCCTGGTGCTCGAATCGGGCGGCGGCGGCGGCTGGGGCGACCCGGCCCGGCGCGACCCCGCGGCGATCGCCGCCGACCGCGACAGCGGGTTCGTCACGTGAGCTGGCGCATCGGCATCGATGTCGGCGGCACCTTTACCGACCTCGTCGCGATCGACGACGGCGGCACCGCGACCCTGGCGAAGGTGCCCTCGACCCCGGACGACCCGTCCGAGGGCGTGCTTGCCGGGCTCGCCGCCCTGGCCGACCGCCTCGGCCGCGACCGCGCCGGGCTGCTCGCCGACACGGCCCGCATCGTCCACGGCACGACGGTGGCGACCAACGCGCTCATCGAACGCAAGGGCGCGCATACCGGGATGCTGACCACCGCCGGGCACCGCGACGTCGTCGAGATGCGCGAGGGGCTGAAGGACGACCGCTACAACCTGCGCCTGCCGCCGCCCGAGCAGCTCGTGCCCCGCCGCTTGCGCCTGGGGGTGGCCGAGCGGGTGCGCGCCGACGGCCGGATCGAGACGCCGCTCGACCCCGCCTCGCTCGCCGCCGCGCTCGACACCTTGCGGCGCGAGCGGGTCGAGGCGGTAGCGGTCTGCTACCTGCATTCGTGGCGCGACCCGGCGCACGAGCGCGAGACCGCGGCGGCGATCGCGCGCGCCCTGCCCGGCGCCTACGTCTCGCTGTCGTCCGAGGTGCTGCCGCAGATCAAGGAATTCGAGCGGTTCTCGACGACCGTCGTCAACGCCTATGTCGGGCCGGTGCTATCGCGCTATCTGGCGCGGCTGCAAGACCGGCTGCGCGAGGCCGGGTATCGCGGCCCGACCCTGATCATCCAGTCGCATGGCGGGGTGGCGCCGCTCGCCGAGGCCGGCCGGCTCGCCGCCGGGGCGGTGCTGTCGGGGCCGGCCGGGGGCGTCGCCGGCAGCGCCTACGCGGCCAAGCTGGCCGGGATCGGCGACCTGATCCCGTTCGACATGGGCGGCACCTCGACCGATATCTGCCTCGTCGTCGACGGGGCGCCGAACCTCGTCGCCGACCGCAAGATCGGCGGCCACCGCATCGCCCTCAACAGCCTCGACATCGCCTCGATCGGCGCCGGCGGCGGCTCGATCGCGCGGGTCGATGCCGGCGGCATCCTGCATGTCGGGCCGGAGAGCGCCGGCGCGGCGCCCGGTCCCGCCGCCTACGGCCAGGGCGGCACGGCGGCGACGGTGACCGACGCCAACCTGGTGCTCGGCTATCTCGACCCGGACAATTTCCTCGGCGGCGCCCGCCGCCTCGACACCGCCGCGGCGGCGGCGGCAATCGACCGCATCGCGGCGGCGCTCGGCATTTCCCGGCTCGCCGCCGCCGCCGGCATCCACCGCATCGTCAACCTCAACATGGCCGAAGGGGTGCGGCTCGTATCGATCCGGCGCGGCGTCGATCCGCGCCGCTTCGCCCTGTTCGCCTTTGGCGGCGCGGCCGGGCTGCACGCCACCGACATCGCCCGCCAGCTCGGCCTGACGCGGGTGGTCGTACCGCGGGTCGCGGCGGTGCTGTCGGCCTGGGGCATGCTGGCGACCGATCTGCGCTTCGAGACGGCGCGCAGCCATGTCGGCGACACCGGCGCGCTCGACGGCGCCGCGGTCAAGCGCCTGTTCGACGAGCTGGAGGCCGAAGGGCGGGCCCGCCTCGCCCGCTCGTTCGACGGCACGGTGACGGCGAGCCGCGCCGCCGACATGCGCTACGGCGAGCAGGTCTTCGAGATCGCCGTGCCGCTCGACGCGGTCGACTGGGGCGCCGCCGACCCGCTGCCGCAGATCGCCGCGGCCTTCCACCGCCGCCACGAGGCGCTCTACACCTATTCGCTGCCCGAACAGGAGCCGGTGCTGGTCAACGCCCGCGTCGCCGTGTCGGGCCGGCTCGAAACCCTGCCGCAGGAGCCGAGCCTGGCGGCGGCGCCGCCGCAGCCGCCGCGCGCACGCCGCCGCATCCATCTCGGCGACTGGATCGACGCCCCGGTCTACGAATTCGACCGGCTGTCGCGCGGCCAGACCATCGCCGGCCCGGCGATCGTCGAATCGGCGATGACGACGGTGCTGCTGCGCCCCGGCGACGCCGCCGCGGTGACGGCGCAGGGCTGGCTCGACATCGCCGTCCTTCCGCCTGCGGCGGCAGGTGCCGCGCCGGGTCCGTAGCGTCGCGCCGCATGCGGACGACGCCGACAAGGTCCGGTCGATCGCTCAGCGCATCCAAGGCCTCTGACGCAGCGTTTCCCGTCCGCCTCGCAAAACCGGGATCGGCCGATTTGCCGTCAGCGGCCGCGGAACACCGGCTTGCGCTTCTGGTGAAAGGCCTCGACGCCCTCGCGGAAATCGTCGGACGAGCGCAGCCGGCCATAGGCCTGGCCCTCCAGTTCGATCGCCAGCGACAGGGTGGCGTCCTCGGTGTCGTTGAGCAATTTCTTCGCGGTGCGCTGGGCGAGCGGGGGAAAGCCGCGCAGTTCCTCGGCGAGCGCATCGGCGGCGGCGTCGAGCTCGGCGTCCGGCACGCAGTCGGCGGCGATCCCCCATTCGTAGGCCTGGCGCCCGGTCAGCCGGCGCGAGCGCATGACGATATCCTTGGCGCGGGCGATGCCGACCATCTTCTGCAGCCGCGCGGCGCCGCCGGAGCCGGGAATCTGGCCGAGGCGCTGCTCGGGAAGAGCGTAGAGGCAGCTTTCGCCGGCGAGGCGGAAATCGCAGGCCAGCGCCAGCTCGAATCCGACCCCGAAGCAATAGCCGCGCGAGGCGGCGACGACCGGCTTGCGGCAGCGCGCCGGCGCCGCGATGTTCCAGGCGAGGCGCGAGACGTGCTCGGGCGAGGCGGCGAGAAAGCCGCTGATCTCGCCGCCGCTGGAGAAATGCTCGCCGGCGCCGCGCAGCGTGATGACGCGCACCGCCTCGTTGGCATCGAGCGCCTCGAAGGCGGCGCGCAATTCCTCCCGCTCGGCCATCGTGATGACGTTGAGCGGCGGGCGGTCGAGGATCACGTCGGCGCGCTCGCGCGCGGCGTCGATGACGACGCGGAACCCGTCAGGCATGGACCTATTCCTTCTGGTAGTCGCCGGCGACGAGCAGGCGGCGCAAAATCTTGCCGACCGGCGATTTCGGGATGGCCGCGACAAAGATGTAATCGCGCGGCCGCTTGTAGTCCGCCAGGCTCGATTGCCGGCACCACAGATCGAGCGCCGCCGCGTCGACCGGAGCGGAACGGCGGATGAAGGCGGCGACGCGCTGGCCCCAGCGCTCGTCCGGCAGGCCGGCGACGGCGATCTCGGCGACGGCCGGATGCCGCGACAGCACGTTCTCGATCTCGCCGGGGGAGATGTTCTCGCCGCCGCTGACGATCATGTCGTCGACCCGCCCGGTGACGAACAGGTCGCCCTCGGCGTCGATGTAGCCGGTGTCGCCGGTGAAATACCAGCCGCCGCGCAGCGCCTTGGCGTCGGCGTCGGGGCGGTTCCAATAGCCGGCGAAGGCCTCGTCGCCGGCGGAATCGGCGACGATCTCGCCCTCCTCGCCCGGCGCCGCGGGCGCCTCGCCGCCGAGCCGCACCACCCGGATGCGCTGGTTGAGCCCGGCCTTGCCGGCGGAGCCCGGCTTGTTCGCGGCGTTCGGCTCGATCGTAAAGGTGTAGATCTCGGACGAGCCGTAATGGTTGACGAACAGCTCGGGACGGAACGCCGCCTCGACCCGCCGCAACAGCCCGTCCGGCATCGCCGCGCCGGCGAAGCCGAGCTTTCTGACGCTGGAGACGTCGGTGGCGGCAAAGTCGGGGTGCGCGATCAGGTCGTGGTAAAGGGTCGGCACCAGGTAGAGGTTGGTGATCCGCTCGCGCGCGATCAGCGCCAGCGCCGCCGCCGCATCGAAGCGCGGCAGGCAGACGAAGGTACCGTCGACCAGCGCCATCGCCAGCAGCGAGCGCACCCCCATCGTGTGATAGAGCGGCATCACCCCGAGGGTGCGCTCGCCCCGCCGGTAGAGGTTCTGGGCGACATGGGCGAGCGCGGCGGCGCGCTCGGCGCGGTGGCTGCGCGGCACGCCTTTCGGCCGCCCGGTGGTGCCCGAGGTGTAGAGCAGCAGCGACAGGTCGTCGGGTCCGGCCTGTGGCGTCAGGTCCGCGCGGCCCGGCGGCCCGTCGAGCGCGAGGCGCGCTAGGCTGCGCGCCGCGGCGGCGGCGGACACCGCCTCGGCGGCGACCTCGTCGAACATCAGCGCCCGCGCCCCCGCGTCGGCGAGGCAGTAGTCGAGCTCCTCGCTCTTGATGCGCCAGTTGAGCGGCGTCGTCACCAGGCCGAGAAACTGGCAGGCCCAGTGCAGGCTCGCCAGTTCGAGCCGGTTCTGCAGGATCGCGGCAACGCGATCGCCGCGCCGGAGCCCGAGCTGCGCGAGACGGTCGGCGAGGCCGGCAATCTCGCCGAACCATTCGGCGTAGCTCAGCCGCCGCGCCCCGTCGACGACCGCCAGCGCGCCGGGGCTGCGCTCGACGCTGGCGAGGAAGGAGCGGCCCAGATCGAACATCCTCATACCCCCTTGATCATCGCCAAAACCCGGGGCGCGGTCAGCGGCAAGGTCACCTCGGCAACGCCGAGCGCATCGGCGACGGCATTGGCGATGCACACCGGCGTCGACATCGCATTGCCCTCGGCGACGCCCTTGGCGCCGAGCGGCGTCACCGGCGACGGCGTCTCGCGGTGGAGGATCACCGGGTCGGGCAGGTCGCCGGCGCGCGGCACCGCGTAGTCGAGAAAGCTGCCGCTCAAGAATCCGCCATCGGCGGCGTAGACGAACTCCTCCATCAGCGCGGCGCCGAAGCCGTGGGCAAAGCCGCCCCGCACCTGGCCGTCGAACAGGGCGCGGTCGAGGATGCGTCCGGCATCGTGCATCGTCACGTAGCGGTCGATCGCGACTTCGCCGGTGTCGCGGTCGATGGCGACGCCGCAGAAGTCGAAGACAAAGCCGTAGGCGGCCGAACTGTTGATGCGGTCGTCCTCGTCCGGCGGAGCGAGGGTCGGCGGGCTCCAGAACACGGTCTCGCGCAGCGCGTCGCCGGGACCGGCGGGCGCCCAATGCGCGGAACCGGCGAGCCGGGCGAAGCTCAGCGAATTTTCCGGGTTGCCGCGGGCGCCGACCCGGCCCTCGGCAAACACCACCTCGTCCGGCCGCAGGTTGAGCTGGGCGGCGGCGAGCGCGGCGAGCTTGTCGCGCAGCCGCATGGCGGCAAGATGCGCCGCCCCGGCAACCGCGCCGGCAAAGCGGCTGGAATAATTGCCGGCGGCGATCGACCAGGCGTCGCGCGCGGTGTCGAGCGTCGCCTCGACCCGCACCGCCGCCGGGTCGAGGCCGAACGCCGCGGCCACCACCGCGGCGACGACGCTGCGATGACCCTGGCCCTGCGGCACCGAGTCGATCGCCGCCGACACCCCGCCGAGCGGATCGAGCGATACCGTCGCCGCCGCCTGGGCGCCGCTTTTCGCGCCGGCTTCGCGCCGCTCGGCCGGGCTCAGCACGGTGCTGATATAGCCCATGTTGGAGATCGACGGCTCGACCACCGCGGCATAGCCGATACCGTAGAGGCGGCCGGCGGCGCGCGCCGCCGCGCGGCGGCGGTACAGCTCGGCCAGCCCGCCCTGCTCCGCCGCCTCGTCGACGGCGCCGCGGTAGTCGCCGGAATCGAGCACCGCGCCGGCCGGACAGCGGTGGGGAAAGCGCGCGACCAGGTTGCGCCGGATCACCGCCAGCGGGTCCATCCCCAGCGTCGCGGCGATGCGCGCGACCAGCCGCTCCAGCGCAAAATAGACCTGCGGCCCGCCGAACCCGCGCACCAGCCCGCTCGGCGTCTTGTTGGTCAGCACGATGCGGTTGCGCACCGCCAGGTTGGGCACGCGGTAGGCGCCGCTGAGATTGCCGTGCATGCGGTAGAGGGTCGCCGGCTCCGGCGCGCGCAGATAGGCGCCGCAATCCTCGATCTGGTCCCAGTCGAGCGCGGTAATCAGCCCGTCCGCCGCGACCGCGGCGCTCAGCGTGGTCGCGCGGCCGGTCGCCGAGGTCGCCGCGCTGAGGTGCTCGAGCCGGGTCTCGACCCATTTGACCGGCCGCCCCGCCTTGCGGGCCGCCAGCGCCAGCAGCACGACATAGGGAAATACCGCGTGCTTGGCACCGAAGCTGCCGCCGGAATCGGGCGGAGTCCGGAGGCGCAGCCGGTTGGCCGGCACCTTGAGCGCCAGGGCCATCACCGCGTGCATCGCGAACGGGCCCTGGAAATTGGCGGCGACGTCGTAGGACCCGTCGCCCGGACGGTATTCGGCGGTGACGACGAACCCCTCGATCGGCGTCCCGGCATTGCGCGGATAGGTTACCGTCACCGCGACCCGGTGCGGCGCCGCGGCGAAGGCCGCCTCCGGATCGCCGTAGCGGAAGCGGCGGTCGTTGACCGGCGCCGCCCGGCGCGGATCGAGCACCGCCGGCAGCGGCGCATAATCGACGGCGATCGCCTCGATCGCGTCCTCGGCGAGGCGGCGGTCGGCGGCGACGGCAACCGCCACCGGCTCGCCGACATAACGCACCCGGTCGGTCGCCACGCACCACTGCTCGCTCGCGCCTTTCAGCGCCGCCGCGAAGGGCCGCGACCAGCGCCGCGCATCCTCGCCGGTGACGACGCAGGCGACGCCCGGCAGCGCGAGTGCCGCGCCCGCGTCGATGCCGCGCAATTCGGCATGGGCATAAGGCGAACGCAGGATCGCGGCGTGAAGCGTGCCCGGCGGCGCCGCCAGATCGTCGGCGAAGCGGCCGTTGCCGGTGACCAGATCGTAATCCTCGACCCGCCTCATGCGAGCGCCTCGCGCCAGGCGGTCGGCGGGCGCGGATCGAGCACCGCGGCGGGATCTACCGCCTCTTCGCCGGGCACGCGGATGCGCTTGAAGCGCAGCGGCGGCGACCCGATCGGGACCGTCGCGTCGATCCCCATCTTGGCGCCGAGTCCGTCGTCGCTCGACGGGTCGAGCCGCGAACCGTGCGCCCCCGGGATGATGACGACGTCGCGATCGGCCTGCATCCGCGTCGCTACCGCCCACTCGACCTCAACCGGGTTGAAGATGTCGACATCCTCGTCGACGACGATCACCTGCTTCAGGTCGTAATGCCCGGCAAAGGCGCCGAGGATCACGTTCTTCGCCTCGCCCGGATAAGTCTGCTTGAGGCGCACATAGAGGTGATAGCGGGCGGCGCCGCCGAGCGACAGATGCACGTCGTGCACCCCGGGAAAGCTGCGCTGCAGATGCGCCAGCAGGGTCGCCTCGCGCGGGATCGCGCCGAGCAGCAGGTGCTCGAGCCCGCCGCCGGTGATCGTGTGGTAAAGCGCGTCGGCCCGCCGCGTCACCCGCTCGACGGCGATCACCGGCCGCGCCGCCCGCTCGCCATAGGTCTGCGGAAACTCGCCGAACGGCCCTTCCGGCTCGCGCAGGCCGGCGAGAAAGCGGCCCTCGATGACGATCTCGGCCTCGGCCGGCACCAGCAGCTCGCTGCCGAGACACTTGACCAGCGGCAGCGGACGGCCGTGCAGCGCGCCGGCGATCTCGAACTCGCTCTGATCGAGCGGCGCGATCGCCTGCGAAGCGAGCAGGGTCAGGGGATCGACGCCGATCGCCACCGCGACCGGCAGGTCGGCGCCCGCCGCCTCGGCGAGCGCCAGGAAATGCGCGGTCTGGCGGGGCAGTACCAGGGCGCCGAGGCGGTCCGGGCCGCTCAGCTGCAGGCGCAGGATTGCGACGTTCTGCGCCCCCGTTTGCGGGTTGCGGGTGACCACCAGCCCGGCGGTGATGTAGGGCCCGCTGTCGAGCTCGTTATGGGTCGGCAGCGGCAGCAGCCGCGTGAGATCGACGCGCTCCTCGACGACCGCCTGAACCGGCGCCGCGGGGACGGTCTCGCACGGGATCGGGTTGTCCGCCGCCGCCGCGAAGCGGGCGATCATCTCGGCCGGGGCGACGCCCATCGCCTCGGCGATCCAGGCGCGGGCGGCGACGATGCCGGAAACCACCGCGATGCCGTGGCCGCCGGGGGCGGGAAACAGCGTCGCCTTGCTGCCCTCGAAGTGCTTGGCGATCGCCGCCAGTTCGAAGCGCAGCGCGACACCCGGTCGGACGATCGCCAGCCGGTCGCTGGCGGCGAGCCGGTCGAGCCAGGCGCGCAGACTGGTTACCGCAGAATCGTGCATGGTGTGACCGTCGGTTGCATATCCCTCTTTCCAATCGGAATCGGCCAAATTATCTATCATTAACGGCTGGTCCCGCCGGAGCCGTGCCGGCGGCGCATGGGAGAGTGGATCACGCATCTGCGCTGGCGAGAGGAGCCGTCCCGCCATGATCAGATTCCTCGGCATCGCTGTCGCCGTTCTCGTCCTTTTGGCTGCCGCCTACCCGTTCGGTCGCGAAGCCTATCACCGCTACCAGGTGTCGAGCCGGCTCGATTCGGTGATGGATGCGAGCGACCGCGCCGCGCTGAGCCAATGGAACGGCGATGCGCGCTCGTTCGGCAAGACTCTGTTCGATCGCTGCGAGCGCGAGCAGGGCGCCGGGGCGCCGGCCTGCGAGCGCTATCGCTTCGCTTTTCAATAAAGCCGCCGCCGTTCGCGCTCCAGCGCCGCCGTCACCGTCAGCGCGTCGCGCAGCGCGCCGGGGTCGTGGGTGCGGATATAGTCGGCGCCGGCCGCGGCGGCGTGCAGTTCGGCGGCGAGCGTCGCCGGGCCGAGCGCCAGCGGGTCGCGCCGCCCGGTCAGCGCGCCGAGGAAGGATTTGCGCGACACCGAGACCAAGACCGGCAGCCCGAAGCGCGCCTTCAGCCGGGCGATCCCGGCGAGCGCGCGCAGCGACGCCTCGGGCCTGGTGCTGAGAAACAGTCCCATGCCGGGGTCGATGATCAGCCGCCGCCGGGCGATGCCGGCGGCTTCGAGCGCGGCCAGCCGGGCGGCAAAGAAGGCCTCGATATGGCGCCACACCGCGGCGGCTCCGCGCGCCGCCGGGCGCGCCCGGCCGCGGCGATGCGCGCTGTGCATGACGACGAGCCGGCAGCGCGCCGCCGCCAGCGCCGGGTACAGCGCGGCGTCGGCGAACCCGGTGATGTCGTTCAGGTAGGCGACCCCGCGCGCCAGGGCGAAACGCTGCGTTTCCGGGTGGAACGTGTCGACGGACACCGCGATGCCGTCCGCCTCGAGCGCCGGCAGGACGAAGCCGAGGCGGCGGATTTCCTCTTCGGGGGGCACCGGCTGTGCGGCGGCGTTGCTGGCGGCGGCGCCGACATCGATCACGTCGGCGCCCGCCGCGGCAAGGCGCCGAGCCTCCGCCACGGCCGCCGCCGGGTCGAGAAAGCGCCCGCCGTCGGAAAACGAATCCGCGGTGATGTTGAGGATGCCGAACAGGACCGGCCGCGCGCTCACCGTCAGGTCAGGCCGGGCGGCTGCGCTCGAGGGTGGCGCCGACGCCCTCGGCTTCCGGGAAGACTTCGAGCTTCTCCACCGTGGCGCGCACCCGGGCGACGCGGCGGTCGGCCAGGCAGGCGTTGCAGATGCGCTCGGCAAACCCCTCGCACAGGTCGATATGCCCCGAATCGGCGATCGCGCGGATCGCCGCGATGACCCGCTCGTAATTGATCACCTTGCGGCGGTCGTCGCCGGGAAAGGCGGCCTCGGCCGTGGCCGTCAATTCGACCGAGATTCGCACGCGCTGGCGGCGCTCGCGCTCCTCGCGGCGGATGCCGATGCTGCACATCAATTCGAGGCCGCGCACGACGACCGAGTAGTGCGCGGCCGGGTTTTCCGGGGGTGTAACGCCGCTCATCGCTGCGAACATGCCCGAGCCGGGGCGGCGGCGGCAATCGCCGTGATGCGCGCCGCGTCGTCGCGGGCTACACTCGCCGCCCCGGCAACAGCGGAGCAGGGGCGATGTGGCGCGAATTTCGAGACTTCGCGGTGCGCGGCAACGTTGTGGATCTCGCCGTCGGCTTGATCCTCGGCGCTGCGTTCACGACCATCGTGACCTCCCTCGTCAACGACATCATCATGCCGCCGATCGGCCTGTTGCTCGGCGGCATCGATTTTTCCAGCTTCTTCGTCACGCTGAAGGGCGACGGCTCCTACCCCACCCCGGAGGCCGCCAAGGCGGCCGGCGCCGTCACCCTCAATTACGGGCTGTTCATCAACGCCGTCATCAAGTTTGTCATCGTCGCCTTTGCCGTGTTCCTGCTGGTCAAGCAGATCAACCGCCTGAAACTGGATATCGGCCCGGGCGCGGCGGGACCGCCCAAGCAGGAGGTGCTGCTGACCGAAATCCGCGACATCCTGGCGGCGCAGGCGCAGACGCCGCCGGCGGCCGGCGGCGGGCGGCGAGCTAGCGCGACAGCAGCGAAGGGTCGTGCAGGGTAGTGTCCTGGCCGCGCACCGGGTCGGCGATCGCCGCCTCCAGGCTGCGCACCCCTTTCCACTCCTCGGGCGGCCGGGCGCGGCCGTCGCTGCCGATCTGGTCGATGCCCCAATAGATTTCCAGGCGGTGATTGTCCGGGTCGCGGAATTCGACGGCGATCTGGCAGCCGGCGCGGCGCCGCCCGGCGAAATCGACGGTGACGCCGGCCTTGAGCAGGTGGTCGCGCGCCCGCACCACCTCGTCGAGCGTCGCCACCTCGAAGGCGATATGGTTGAGCTCGCGGTTCTCGTTGGCGCCGGTGCGGCCGCCGACCAGCGCGATGCCGTGATGGTCGGGGTTGCAGCGCAAGAACGCCATGCCGCCCGGCACCATCTCTTCGGGATAGATATCGGAGACCTCGAAGCCGAGCACCTCGGTATAGAACCGCACCGAGCGGGCGAGATCGCCGACGTTGAGGACGACGTGCCCGATCTTGCCGATGCGGAAGGGCATGCCGGGCCGGCGGCCGAGACGTTGCAATTCAGCGCGGTCGATCATCGCCACTCTCCTTCCGGGGCGGGTTGCGACGATGCCATAGTGGCGCGGATTTTCAATGGTGTGTGACAGAGAGGCGTCCGCCGTTGACCCGCTTTCGTTGCGCCGCCGCGATCCTCGCCACCCTGCTGTCGCTGGCTTCCGCCGCCCCCGCCGCGCCGCGCTCGCCGTGGCAGGCGGTGCTGGTCGCCGGCGACGACGAGCAGCCGGTATTCGACAACGCGGTCCGCGCGGTGGCCGACTATCTCGAACGGCACGGCATGCCGGCCGCAGCGATCCGCCGCTTCGGCGCCGGCGCCGAGCCCGAGGACCGGCGGATCGAGCCGGCGACCTTATCGCGGCTGCTGCGCGGGATCGCCGACATGCCGGTGCGCCCGGGCGGCGGCTGCTTTGTCTTCATCACCTCGCACGGCGAGCGCGGCCGCGGCATCTATCTCGCCTATGCCGACGAGATCCTGCGGCCGGCGGCATTGGCGCGTGCCCTGTCGGGCAATTGCGCCGCCGTCCCCACCGTGGTCGTCGTCTCGGGCTGCTATTCGGGAGGCTTTGCCGCGCCGCCGATGGCGGCGCCGAACCGCATCGTCATGACCGCGGCGCGCGAGGACCGTCCGTCCTTCGGGTGCCAGGCGGGCCGCGTCTATACCGTGTTCGACGCCTGTTTCCTCAAGGCGTTGCGAGCGCGGCGCTGGCGCGCGGTGTTTGCCGCGACGAGCGCCTGCGTCGCCCGCCGCGAGCGGGCGATGGCGGTCCTGCCGTCGCAGCCGCAGGCCTCGTTCGGGGCGCAGGTGTCGCGCCTCGGGGTCGGGTTTTGAGCCGCGCCGTTGCCGTGCTGCTGCTGTTGCTGAACGGCGGGGCAGCGCACGCGGAATCGGTCGAGGCGATCCGCCAGGGCGTCCGCTGGGGCGAGCCGAGCGCGGCGCTGGCCCGGCAGTTCGGCGCCGCGGCGATGCGCCTGCCGCAGCCGCTCGATTTCGGCGACAGCTATGTCGACCTGGTGGTGCGCGACGCCGAGCTCGGCGGCGTCGGGCTGATCGCCTATTTTCAGATGGACAAGGCGACCGGCGGGCTGAAGCGCATCCAGCTCGAGCGCCCGCGCCACCGGGTCAACCCGCCGGCGTTCCGCGCCGCGCTGGCCGCGCTCGAAGCCGCTTACGGCCAGCCCGACTTGGCCTGCGTCATGCGGCCGGGCGCCGGCAACGGCTACCAGGCGGCGGCGATCCGCATCTGGCGGCGCGGCGGCGACGCGATCCGCGCGATCTTTCGCGATACCTCGATGGAGGCCTATGACGGCTGCTTCTTTCTCGGCACCTGCGGGCTGACCGGACAGTTGCTGATCCGCATCAGCCCGCAAGCCGTCGATGCGAGCGCCGGAGCGCCGCGCTGCGCGGCGCCGCCAGCGCCCCGCGCCGGCCGCTCCTAGGGCGCGAGCTGGCCGCGGATTTCGCCGCCCTTGTTGGCGGCGGTGTGGATGTTGACGTAGCACTTGCCGGCGCTGAGATCGGCAAGCTGGGCGTCGGTCATCGCGGCCGAGCCCTTGATCGGGCTGGCGAGGTTGCTGCCGAGGCTGACCGCGACCCCGGCATTGGCGCCGGCGGCGGCGCCGCAATGGATATGCGCCGCGGCGGCCGGGCCGCTGAGCCCGCTGTAGGTAACGGTCCAGCTCACCTGCTTGGTCGCCGGATCGGCGGTGACGGTGGCGCTGCCCGAGCCGTTTCCGGCAACCGGCGGAACCTCCGATTTGCCCGACAGCGTCGCCTTGTAGGTGGTCTGCGCCGCCTGGCCGGCATGCCAGGCGACCGCACCGGCCAGCAGCCCGGCGGCGATCAGCGTGCTCTTGCGCATGGTTCCCTCCGTTTCGCGCCCTTGGGGTGCGACAAACTAGCCAAAGCGGCACCCGGCCAGAAGCCGAAATCGCCCGCGCTGCCCGGCAATCGCTTCAAATTCCGGTGACGACGCGATTCCCGCCTTCGCCTATGCTGCGGTGATGCAGGGGGCAGGGTCCGAGACCGCATCGGCCGATCGCTATGCCGGGTGGACCGCCGCGGCGATCGCGGGCCTGACCGCGCTGCGCCTCCTCTGGCTGGCGCTGTCGCCCGCCGACCTCTATCCCGACGAGGCGCAATACTGGTTCTGGGCCAAGCATCTCGCCTTCGGCTATTATTCCAAGCCGCCGCTCGTCGCCTGGCTGATCGCGCTGACCACGGCGCTGTTCGGCGACGGCGAGTTCGCCGTGCGCCTGGCCGCGCCGCTGCTCCATGCCGCGGCCGCCGCCCTCGTCTATGCGATCGCGGCGCGGCTGTACGACCGTCGCGTTGCGATGTGGGCGGCGGCGGCCTACGCCACCTTGCCCGGCACCTCGATCTCGGCCTTCATCATCTCGACGGACGCGGTACTGATGCCATGCTGGGCGGCGGCGCTTTACGGCTTCGTCCGCGCCCGCGAGCCGGGCGGCGGGGGCTGGTGGGCGCTGGTCGGCATCGCCTTCGGGCTCGGCCTGCTCGCCAAATATGCGATGGCCTATTGGCCGATCTGCGCCGTGCTCGCCCTCGCCTGGAACCGAGCCCGGCCGCGCGACTATGCCGGGCTCGGCGCCGCATTGCTGCTCGGGATCGCCCTGTATTTGCCCAATCTGTGGTGGAATTGGAGCCACGGCTTTGTCAGCTATCTGCATGTCCGCGACAACGCGGCGCTCGGCCGCAGCCTGTTCCACCCGCAATCGCTGGCCGCTTTCGTCGCCGCGCAGTTCGGCGTGTTCGGGCCGGTCTTTTTCGCCGGCCTGGTCGCGCTCGCCGCCGCGCCGCGCAACCTTGCCGAACCGCGGGCCCGCCTCCTCGCCTGCTTCGCCTTTCCGGTGCTGGCGCTGCTCGCGCTCGTCGCCCTCGCCTCGCACGCCGAGCCGAACTGGGCCGCCCCCGCCTATGTCGCGGCGAGCCCGCTGGTCGTCGCCTGGGGCCTGCGCCGCGGCTGGCGGCGCGCGGTCGCCGCGTCGATCGCGCTCAACCTAGCCGCCGCGCTCGTCGTCTTCGGCCTCGGCCCCGCCGCCGCCGCGCTCGGCCATCCGCTGCCGGGCAAAACCGACCCGCTGCACCGGCTCTATGGCTGGCGCCGGCTGGGCGAGCAGGTGTCGGCCCGGCTCGCTGCGCACCTGGGCGCCAAGCTGCTCGCCGATGACCGCGAAGTCCTCGCCGCGCTGATCTACTATGTGCGCCCGCACCCGTTCGACGCGGCGATCTGGGAGCCGCTCGGCAATGTTCCCGACCAATGGGCCTTGACCAATAATCTGGCCAGCCACATCGGCGAGGACTTCCTGGCGGTGACCGATCTCGGCCACGGCGACCTGATGGCGCGCGAGTTCGCTGAGTTCACCCCGCTCGGCACGATCACCATCTCACCCGGGCCGGGCGGCCGGCGCACCTACCGGCTCTATCTCGGCCGGGGCTATCGCGGAAAGTAATCGGCCGCGCGCGCCGCGTGGCAGGCGACGAGGTTGAACGTCGCCCGGATTTCCCCGCGCGCCTCGCCGTCAAACGGCTGCAACGCGATCGTGCCGTGCCCGCCTTCGCCCCGGCGGCGCCAGAGCGGCCGGAAAAACCGATAGCCCAGTCCCGCCAGCAGCCGGATCGGAGCAAGCATCGCCGCCGCATCGTCCGGCCGGTACCAGCTCTCCAGGAAGATCAGCGGGCGGTGCCGCGCGATCAGGTCGAGCCCGCCGCGCAGCACCGCAGCCTCGTGTCCCTCGACATCGATCTTGATCAGGTCGGGCGGCGGCAGGGCGAGACTGTCGAGCCGGCGAACGGCGACCGTATCGCCGGATTCGGCGATGCCGGCGAGATAGGAGTGCCGCGTGCGGCGCAGAAAGGCGGTGCCGTCGCGGTCGGACAGCCCGAAACCGTGCACCCGGACCCGCCGGCCGAGCCCGGCGCCGGCGACGACGCGGCGCAGATCCTCGGCCGTGCGCGGCGCGACCTCGAAGGCCTCGACGGCGCCGCCAAACCGCGGATCGGTACCCAGCATCAGCGGGTAATAACCCCAGTTGGCGCCGATGTCGTAGACCGTGCCGAGGCGCCCCGCGAGATGCGTGAACAGCCCGGCAAGCTCCGGCTCGAAGCCGTCGAACGCGCGGCTGCGCCGGGCATAGTCGAGAAAGCCGGTGTTGCGGCAATCGACGACGAACCCGCCGGCGGCGCCGGCCGGGGTCAGCAGCGCCGGCGCGGCAATGCCGAGGCGGCGGTGCACGAGACCGAACAGCGCGGCCGCCGCCTTGCGCCGCAGCCGGCCGAGCCCGCGCGGCTTGCCGTCGCCGAGCAGGGCGCGGGCGAGCGGCGCGCGGATGTCGATCGTGCACGGACGGCGCAGCGCCACCGCGATCGACACCGCGGCGCATTCGCCGCCGGTCATGGCAGCAGCCGGTAGCCCCCCGGCTCGGTGACCAGGATCTCGGCCCGCGCCGGGTCGCGTTCGATCTTCTGGCGCAGGCGATAGACATGGGTTTCGAGCGTGTGCGTCGTGACCCCGGCGTTGTAGCCCCACACCTCGCCCAGCAGGGTTTCGCGCGCGATCGCCCGGTCGCCGGCACGGTAGAGGTATTTGAGGATCGCGGTCTCCTTTTCGGTGAGCCGCACCTTTTTGCGGCCGCCCGCCTCGACCAGCAGCTTGGCGCTGGGCTGAAAGGTGTAGGGGCCGATTGCGAACACCGCGTCGTCGCTGTGCTCGCTCTGGCGCAGATGGGCGCGCAGCCGCGCCAACAGGACGCTGAGACGGAACGGCTTGGTGACGTAGTCGTTGGCCCCCGCGTCGAGGCCGCAGACCATGTCGGCCTCGCTGTCCGCCGCGGTCAGCATCAGGATCGGCGCGGAGATGCCGGCCTCGCGCATTTTGCGGCAGACTTCGCGCCCATCCATGTCGGGCAGCCCGATATCGAGCAGGATCGCATCGAAGCGCTCCTTGCCGACCGTCGCCAGGGCGGCGGCGCCGGTACTGCATTCGGCGCTGGCGAACTCGGCGTGGCGCTCGAGCTGCTCGGCGAGCGACTGGCGCAGCGCATCGTCGTCGTCGACGATCAGGATTCTGCGGCTGGCGCGCATTCCTACCCCCGTTTCACCGTGCTCCATTCTAAGCAGTTTTCGTGCCGCGCGATATCGGCGCGCTTGCGCATCGGTTCCCGCTATACGGTAATGGCGGCGCGGCAGGCATGCGCGGGCGGGGCTGGCGCTGCGGCGGCGGCGGCCTAGAATGGCGCAACGAGAGGTGAGGCTTGGTGGAACGGACGAAATCGGCGCAGCTCGACGAGGCGATAACCGCGTTCCGCCGCGGCGACCCGGTGCTGCTTTCCGCGCGCGGCGGCGCGGTCGTCGCAATCGCCGCCGAATTGGCGAGCGAGGCGGGCCTCGAACGCCTGCGCCAGATCTCCGACCGGCCGCTCGCCGTCGTCGTCACCCGGCGCCGCGCCGTCGCGCTCGGCCTGGCGCCGCGCGCCGCGCTGTCGGGGGTGGCGGCGATCGCGGTGGCGCCCGATCTGCCGGCCGCGGTGATCCGCAACCTCGCCGATCCCGCCGCCTCGCTCGGCGCCGAGCCGCCCGGGCTGGCCCCGGCGCCGCAGGATGCCGAAGCCGGCATGCTCGCCGCCGTCACCCTGGCCAAGCTCGCCGCGCTGCTGCCCGCGGCGGTGGTGCTGAGCCTGGGTCCCGCCGCCGCGGCGCTGGCCCGGCGCCGCGCCGATTTCGCGGTGGTCGACGCCGAGGCGGTGATGCGCCGGCGCGCGGCGATGGCCGGGCTCGCCCGCGTCACCGAGGCGCGCGTGCCGCTGCAAGGGGCCGAGGATGCCCGCCTCGTCGCCTTTCGCCCCGGCGACGGCGGCAGCGAGCACCTCGCGATCCTGATCGGCACGCCCGACGGCGACGCCCCGGTCCTGGTGCGACTGCATTCCGAATGCTTCACCGGCGACCGGCTCGGCAGCCTGCGCTGCGATTGCGGCGAGCAGTTGCGCGGCGCCATCGCGGCGATCGCCGAGGCGGGCGGCGGCGTTCTGCTCTATCTCGCGCAGGAGGGCCGCGGCATCGGCCTGGTCAACAAGCTGCGCGCCTACCAGCTCCAGGATGCCGGGTTCGACACGATCGACGCCAACGAGCAGCTCGGCTTCGACGCCGACGAGCGGGTCTATCTCCCGGCGGCGGAGATGCTGCGCCAGCTCGGCTTCACCGCGGTGCGGCTGTTGACCAACAACCCCGACAAGGTCGCCGCGCTCGAACGCCACGGCATCGCCGTCGTCGAGCGGGTACCGCATGTGTTTCCCGCCAACGGGCATAACGAGCGGTACCTGCGCACCAAGGCGACGCGCAGCGGGCACCTGCTTTAGTCTAGTCCCGGACTAAGCCGCCACAAAATTCTGGCGCGCGCCGAATATCGCCGTGCCGACCCGCACATGGGTGGCGCCGAAACGGATCGCCGCCTCGTAATCGGCGCTCATCCCCATGCTGAGCCCGGGGAGGCCGTTGCGCCGGGCGATCTCGCGCAGCAGGGCGAAAAAAGGCTCGGGCGCCGCGTCGGCCGGCGGGATGCACATCAGTCCGACCAGCGGCAGGCCGAACCGGTCGCGGCAGTCGGCGATAAAGGCGTCGGCATGTTCGGGCAACACCCCCGCCTTCTGCGGCTCCTCGCCGATATTGACCTCGACGAAGCAGGGCGGCCGGCGGCCGCTGCGCGCCATCTCGCGCGCCAGCGCCTCGGCGAGACGCGGCCGGTCGACGGTCTCGATCGCGTCGAAATGCGCCACCGCATCGCGCACCTTGTTGGTCTGCAGCGGCCCGATCAGGTGCAGTTCGAGATCGGGGAACTCGCCGCGCAAGGCCGGATACTTGGCGAGCGCCTCCTGCACCCGGTTCTCGCCGAAGACGCGCTGGCCGGCGGCGAGCGCCGCGCGCACCGCGGCGGCCGGCTGGGTCTTGCTGACCGCGACCAGCGTCACCGCTTGCGGCGCCCGTCCGGCGGCCTCTGCCGCCGCCGCGATCCGGCCGCCGACCGCGGCGAGGTTGGCGGCAATCACCCCTTCCATAAAATCTCCATTCCTGGCACAACCGCTTGCGCAATGAGCTTGCCTTATTACCGCCTGTCGCCCGCGCTTGTCGCAAGCGTTTCGTTGCTGGTCGCCGCGTGCGGCTCGCGCCACGACGAGGCCGCCGCCCCGACCGCCGCGGTGCCGGCCAACAGCGAGGCGGCGAGCCCGCCCGGCGAGATCGACACCGAATCGACGCTGTGGACGATCCTCGGCCTGGCCAAGAAGCCGTCGCAGCGCGAGCAGGGCCCGCATACCGGGCCGCAGGTCAGCCCGGTCTTGTGGCAGGCGGCGCACGACGCGCTCGATTTCGTCCCGATCACCTCCGAAGACCCGGAGACGGGGGTGCTGGAGACCGACTGGTACTCGCCGCCGGGCAAGCCGAACGAGCGGATGCGCGTCGCCGTGTTCATCCTCGCCCGGGCCTTGCGCTCGACCTCGGTGGCGGTGACGATCGACCGCCAGGAACGCTCGGGCCCCGGCGCCCCGTGGCAGCCGAGCACGGTCGCCCGCGAGACGGTGGCCGACCTCGAAACCGCGATCCTGCTGCGCGCGCGCCAGATCCATGCCGCGCGCTATCGCAACATGATGTAGCGCCGCCGCGCGAGGACCCCCGATGTCACGCTACAACTTCCGGGAAACCGAAGCCAAATGGCAGGCGCTGTGGCGCGAACGGGAGTGCTTTGCCGCGCGCGAGGACGCGGCGCGGCCGAAATACTACGTGCTCGAGATGTTTCCCTACCCCTCGGGCAAGCTCCATGTCGGGCACGTGCGCAACTACACGATGGGCGACCTGGTCGCGCGCTACCGCCGCGCCCAGGGGTTCAACGTGCTCCACCCGATGGGCTGGGACGCCTTCGGCCTGCCGGCGGAGAACGCCGCCATCGCCGGGCACGTGCACCCGGCAACGTGGACCCGCGACAATATCGCGACGATGCGGGCGCAGCTCCAGCGCATGGGGTTCGCCTACGACTGGGCGCGCGAGATCGCGACCTGCCATCCGGAATACTACCGGCACGAGCAGAAGATGTTTCTCGACTTCCTCGCCGCCGGGCTCGCCTATCGCAAGGAGTCATGGGTCAACTGGGACCCGGTCGAAAACACCGTACTGGCCAACGAGCAGGTTATCGACGGGCGCGGCTGGCGCTCCGGCGCCCCGGTCGAAAAGCGCCTCTTATCGCAATGGTTCCTGCGCATCACCGCCTATGCCGACGAGCTGCTCGAGGCGCTCGGCGGGCTGGAGCGCTGGCCGGAGCGGGTGCGGCTGATGCAGGAGAACTGGATCGGCCGCTCGGAAGGCGCGCGGGTCCGGTTCCGCCTGGCCGGCCGCGACGACCGCATCGAGGTGTTCACCACCCGCCCGGACACGCTGTTCGGTGCTTCGTTCCTCGCCTTGTCGCCGCACCACCCGCTGGCCCAGCAGCTTGCCGAGCGCGATCCGGCCCTGGCCGAGTTCATCGCCGAGTGCGACCGGCTCGGCACCAGCGAGGCGGCGATCGAGGCGGCGGAAAAGCGCGGCTTTTGCACCGGGCTCGAGGCGCTCCATCCCTTCGCCGCGGAACGCCGTGTGCCGGTCTATGTCGCCAATTTCGTGCTGATGGAGTACGGCACCGGGGCGATCTTCGGCTGCCCGGCGCACGACCAGCGCGACCTCGATTTCGCGCGCAAATACGGGTTGCCGGTGATCCCGGTGATCCTGCCGCCCGGCGCCGACCCGGCGAGTTTCGCGATCGGCGACACCGCCTATGTCGATGACGGCACCGCCTACAATTCCGGCTTTCTCGACGGGCTGGCCGTGGCCGAGGCGAAACGCGCCGCCGGCGAGCGGCTCGAAGCGCTCGGCGCCGGCGAGCGCACCGTCGCCTACCGGCTGCGCGACTGGGGGGTGTCGCGGCAGCGCTATTGGGGCTGCCCGATCCCGGTCATCCACTGCCCCGATTGCGGCATCGTGCCGGTGCCGGAGGCGGACCTGCCGGTCGAATTGCCGGCGGATGTGGATTTCGACAAGCCGGGCAACCCGCTCGCCAACCACCCGAGCTGGAAGCATGTCGCCTGCCCCGCCTGCCGCGGCCCGGCGCAGCGCGAAACCGACACGTTCGACACCTTTTTCGAATCGTCGTGGTATTTCCTGCGCTTCTGCTCGGCCCGCGCGGCGGTCGCCTACGACCCGGAGGCGGCGGCCTACTGGATGCCGGTCGACCAGTATATCGGCGGGGTCGAGCACGCGGTGCTGCACCTGCTCTATTCGCGCTTCTTTACTCGGGCGCTGAAGCAGTGCGGCTACGTCGCGGTCGACGAGCCGTTCGCGGGACTGTTCACCCAGGGCATGGTGCTGCACCAGACCTACCAGAATGACGCCGAGGAATGGCTGTTTCCGAAGGAGGTCCACGCCGGGCCGGACGGCCGCCTGTGCGACGCCGCGGGCCGCCCGGTTTCCGTCGGCCGGCTCGAAAAGATGAGCAAGTCGAAGCGCAACGTCGTCGATCTCGACGACATCGTCGACACCTACGGCGCCGACACCGCGCGGCTCTACCTGATGTCCGACAGCCCGCCCGAGCGCGACCTCGAATGGACCGAGACCGGGATCGAGGGCATCTGGCGCTACGTCAACCGGCTGTGGCGCATGGTCAGCGAGCCGGCGGCGGAGCTGCCGCCGGCCGGAGCGGCGATGCCGGCCGGGCTCGGCCCGGCGTTGGTCGCGCTGCGCCGGCAGATCCACAAGACGATCGCCGCGGTGACCGACGATCTCGACAAGTTCCGCTTCAACCGCGCGGTCGCCCGGATTCGCGAATTGACCAACGCGCTCGACGACCTGCCCGCCGGCGAGGCGGGCGCCGGCGCGGTACTGCGCGAAGGGCTGGAGACCGCCGCGCTGCTGCTCGGCCCGATGATGCCGCATCTCGCCGAGGAGATGTGGCAGAGCCTCGGCCACCGGAGCCTCGTCGCCGAAACCGCTTGGCCCAAGGCCGATCCGGTGCTCGCCCGCGACGAGCAGGTGACGATCGCGGTGCAGGTCAACGGCAAATTGCGCGCCACCATCGATCTGCCGCGCGACGCCGCCGCCGCCGATATCGAGCATGCCGCGCTCGACCTGCCGCAGGTGGCGCGCCTGCTCGACGGCAAGGCGCCGCGCAAGGTTGTCGTCGTGCCCAACCGCATCGTCAACGTGGTCGCCTGAGATGGCGCCGCGGCGCCTCCTGCTCGCGGCGCTCGCCGCGACGCCGCTGTTCGCCGGCTGCGGCTGGACCCCGCTCTACGCCGACCGCGAGAGCGGCCCGGCCGACGAGGATTTGCGCGCGATCCGCGTCGCGCCGATCCCCGAGCGGATCGGCCAGCGCCTGGAGATCGCCTTGCGGGATTCGCTCAACCCGGAGGGGCGGCCGGCGCCGCAGCGCTATCTGCTGCAGACGACGCTACAAACCGTGCTCGGCAATCTCGGCGTGCAGTCGCAGGGCCTCGGGACGCGCGGCAAGCTCGACGTCGTCGCCACCTATGTCCTGACCGACATTGCCAGCAATGCCGTGCTGCTGAGAAACACGATCCATGTCGCCGATTCGTTCGACATCCTCGCCAACGAATACGCCACGGTCGTCGCCGAAGACGACGCCCGCACCCGCGCGGTCGAGGAATTGCGCCGCGAGATCGTCGCCCGGCTGACCATGTTCATGCAGCGCCGCCGCGGCGGGACCGTCGCCGCGACATGAAACTGGCGCCGGCGCGGATCGACGGGTTTCTGCGCCGCCCCGACCCGGAGGTGCGCGCCGTGCTGTGCTACGGGCCGGATGCCGGGCTGGTGCGGGAGCGTGCCGATGCGCTGGCGCGCAGCGTTGCGCCGGATCTGCGCGACCCGTTCCGCGTCGCCGACCTCGCCGCCGCCGACCTCGCCGCCGACCCGGCACGGCTCGCCGACGAGGCGGCGCAGATCAGCCTGATGGGCGGCCGCCGCGTCGTCCGCATCCGCGACGCCGGCGAGGCGGTGGCGGCCATCTTCGCACGTTTCCTCGCCAGCCCCGCCGGCGACGCGCTGGTCGTGGCCGAGGCCGGCGAATTGTCCGGCCGCTCCGGCCTGCGCCGCGCCTTCGAGGATGCGCCTCTCGCCGTGGCGATCGGCTGCTACCCCGACACCGCCCGCGACCTCGCCGCGGTGATCCGCGACAGCCTGGCCGCGCACCGGATCGGCGTCAGCCGCGACGCGGTCGAATACCTGGTGCAGAACCTCGGCGGCGACCGGCTGCTGACCCGCTCCGAACTCGACAAGCTCGCCCTCTACGCCGGACCCGGCGGTACGGTCGAGCTCGACGACGCCCGTGCCGCCGTTGCCGACACCGCCGCCCTGGCGCTCGACGACGCCGTTCTCGCCGCGGCCGAGGGCGATGCCGCGGCGCTCGACCGCGCGCTGACCCGGGTGTTTCACGAGGGCGAAGCGCCGGTCGCGGTAATCCGCGCGACGCTGCGCCACCTGCAGCGGCTGCACGCCCTCGCCCTCCAGGTCGCTGCCGGCGCCGCGCCCGAGGCGGCGATCCGCGCCAGCCGGCCGCCGATTTTCTTCAAGCACCACGACAGCTTTCTGCGCCAGCTCCGCCGCTGGCGGGAACCGGCGCTGCGCCGCCAGCTCGCTGCGCTCGACGAAGCGGAAGCGCAGATGAAGACGACGGGACTGCCGGCGGAGACAATCTGCCGCGACGCATTGCTTGGTCTGGCTAAGGCCTAAGTCGCCCTCAGCAAAGCCAGCACCCGGTCGAGCTGATCGAGGCTTTTGTAATGCAGGCTCAGCGTGCCGCCGCGTCGCCCGGCGGCGATACTGACGCGCAGCCCGAGCGCGGCGCTCAGCTCGCGCTCCAGCGCCACCGCATCGGCGTCCCGCGCCTGCTGCCGGCTCGGCCGCGGCGGTGCGGCACGGCGCCGCACCAGGGCCTCGGTGGCGCGGACATTGAGCCCGCGGCGGACGATCTCGGCGGCGAGCGCGGCGGGATCGTCGGCCCCGAGCAGCGCGCGGGCGTGGCCGGGCGTCAGTTGCCCCTCGGCGAGCTGGCGCCGCACCGGCGCGGGCAGCGCCAGGAGCCGGATGGTGTTGGCGACATGGCTGCGGCTCTTGCCGACCGCATCGGCGATCGCCGCCTGGCTGCGGGCGAATTCGCGCACCAGCCGGCTGTACGCCTCCGCCTCGTCGAGCGCCGACAGGTCTTCGCGCTGCAGGTTCTCGACCAGAGCGATTTCCAGCGCCTCGCGGTCGGCAAACTCGCGCACCGCGACCGGCACCTCGTGCAGGCCGGCGCGCTGCGCCGCCCGCCAGCGCCGCTCGCCGGCGACCAGCTCGTAGCGCGCCTCGCCCGCGGCGGCCGGCCGCACCAGCAGCGGCTGCAGGATCCCCTTTTCGCGGATCGACTGCGCCAGCGCTTCGATCTCGGCCTCGGCAAAGTGGCGACGCGGCTGCAGCGGCGACGGGCGGACCGCTTCGATCGGCACGGTGCGGACCGCCGCCGCCGGCGCCGCCGGCGCGGCGCCCGCCGCCTCGCCGAACAGGGCCGCGAGCCCGCGGCCGAGCGGCGCCCGCCGGCTGCGCTCGCTCACCCGTGCCTCGCGTTGCGCCGCCGCCATTCCGCGGCGAGGCGGCGATAGGCCAGCGCCCCGGCCGAGCGCGGATCGTAGACCAGCGCCGGCAGGCCGTGCGACGGCGCCTCGGAGAGGCGCACGTTGCGCGGGATCACCGTGTCGTAGACCCGCGGGCCGAAATGATGGCGCACGTCGGCGGCAACCTGTTCGCAGAGATTGTTCCGGCGATCGTACATCGTCAGCACCACCCCCTCCAAGGCAAGGCGCGGGTTCAAGCCGCGCCGCACCCGCTCGATCGTGCCAACCAGCTGGGCGATGCCGGCCAGCGCGTAGAACTCGCACTGGAGCGGCACCAGCACGTTGTCGGCAGAGACAAGCGCATTGATCGTCAATAAATTAAGCGATGGTGGACAATCGATCAGCACGGCGTCGAAGGAGTCGGCACGGCCGCGCAGCGCCGCCGCCAGCAGCGCCTCCCGGCGCCCGGTCTGCGCCAGGTCGAGCTCGGCCCCGGCAAGGTCCGCCGAGGCCGGCACCAGCGCCAGCCGCGCCACCGGCGTCTCGACCCGGGCCGAATCGAGCTCCGCCTCGCCAAGCAAAACCTCATAGCTGGTTGCCCCCGCGGCACGCCCCGGATGGCCGAGCCCCGAGGTCGCGTTGCCCTGCGGATCGAGATCGACGAGCAGCACCGCGCCCCCCGCTTCGGCGAGCGCGGCGGCGAGGTTGACCGCCGTCGTCGTCTTGCCCACCCCGCCCTTCTGGTTGGCGACGGCGACGATCGGCGGCTCAGGCACGCGCCACCCGCTCCAGCCGCAGCACCACGCCGCGCGGATCGGCGCGACTCGGGTACCGCGTCACCTGCATTCTCCACCGCGCTGCCGCCGCCGCCAGCTCGTCTTCGGCCTGCTCGCCCTTCAGCAGCAGGCAGCGTGTCTGCGGCCCGATGAACCGCTCCGCCAGAGCCAGCAGCCGGTCGAGCGGGGCGCAGCCGCGCGCCGTCACCGCGTCGCGCGCGCCCGGCGCCACCGCCTCGATGCGGCAGGGACGAATCTCGACCGCCGCTTCCGTCACCCGCGCCGCCTCGCGCAGAAACGCGCATTTGCGCGCATCCGCTTCGACCAGCTCGACCCCGCGCACGCCCATCACCGCCAGCACCAGGCCGGGAAAGCCGGCGCCGCTGCCCAGATCGATGACGCTGCGGCAATCCGAGAGCAGCGGCAAAAGCTGCGCCGAATCGAGGAAGTGCCGCCACCATAGATCGCCGAGCGTGGCCCGCCCGACGAGATTGATGCGCGCCGACCAGCGCACCAGCAGCGCCGCGTAGGCTTCGAGGCGCGCCATCGTTTCACGTGAAACGCCGGTCGCGTCGGCAAACGCGGCGGCATCACGCGGCCGCGGGCCGGCGCTTGACATGCCGCAGCAGGGCGACCAGCGCCGCCGGGGTGACCCCGGAAATCCGCGCCGCCGCGCCCAGCGTCGCCGGCCGCGCCGCGCCGAGCTTGCCGCGGATTTCCGCCGACAGGCCGCCGATCGACCCGTAATCGAGCCCGTCCGGCAGCAGCAGCGCCTCGTCGCGGCGGAAGGCCGCGATGTCGCGCGCCTGGCGCTCGAGATAGCCGGCGTAACGCGCGTCGATCTCGAGCTGTTCGGCGATCTCCGGAGCGACCGGCCCCGCGCCGCGCCGCGCCGCCGCCAGCGCCGCCTCCTTGGCGGCGAACGCCGCGGCGCGTGCCGAGCCGACAATGCCATGCGCAACCCCGATCCGGGTCAGCCGCCGGTCGGCGTTGTCGGCGCGCAGGGTCAGCCGGTACTCGGCGCGCGAGGTAAACATGCGGTACGGCTCGGTGGTGCCGCGCGTCACCAAATCGTCGATCAGCACGCCGATATACGCGTCGGCGCGGTCGAGGATCAGCGGCTCGGCGCCGGCGGCGGCGCGCGCCGCGTTGGCCCCGGCGATCAGCCCCTGCGCCGCCGCCTCCTCGTACCCGGTCGTGCCGTTGATCTGGCCGGCAAGGTAGAGCCCCTTGATCCGCCGCGTTTCCAGGCTCGGCAGCAGCTCGCGCGGATCGACGAAATCGTACTCGATCGCGTAGCCCGGCCGGCGCATCGCCGCGCGTTCCAGCCCGGGGATTGTCGCGATCAACGCCGCCTGCACGTCGCGCGGCAGCGAGGTCGAGATGCCGTTGGGATAGACGGTGTCGTCGTCGAGACCTTCCGGTTCGAGAAAGATCTGGTGGCGCTGCCGCTCGGCAAAGCGCACCACCTTGTCCTCGATCGACGGGCAATAGCGCGGCCCGATGCCGGTGATCGCGCCGCCGTAGAGCGGCGAGCGGTCGAGATTGGCGCGGATCAGCACGTGCGTCGCCGGCGTCGTCGCGGTGATGTAGCACGCCACCTGCGGCGTCTCGATCGCCTTGGTCATGAACGAGAACGGCAACGGCGGGTCGTCGCCCTCCTGGACGTCGAGGCCGGCATAGTCGATCGTCCGCCCGTCGAGCCGCGGCGGCGTCCCGGTCTTCAGCCGGCCAAGGGCAAAGCCGGCGCGGCGCAACGTCGCCGACAGCCCGTAGCACGGTGCCTCGCCGACCCGCCCGGCGGCGACCCGCTCGTCGCCGATATGGATGAGACCGCCGAGAAACGTGCCGGTCGTCAGCACCACCCGCCCGGCTCGCACGACCTCGCCGCCCGCCAGCACGACGCCGCACACCCGGCCGCCGGCGTCGAACGCCAAATCCTCGGCCGCGCCCTCGACGATCTCCAGCCCCGGCTGTTCGGCGAGCAGCTCGGCCATCGCCCGGCGGTACAGCTTGCGGTCGGCCTGGGCGCGCGGCCCGCGCACCGCCGGCCCCTTGCTGCGGTTGAGCAGGCGGAACTGGATGCCGGCGCGGTCGATCGCCCGGCCCATCACCCCGTCGAGCGCGTCGATCTCGCGCACCAAATGGCCCTTGCCCAGCCCGCCGATCGCCGGGTTGCACGACATCTCGCCGATCGTCGCGCGGCGATGCGTCAGCAGCGCGGTGCGGGCGCCGAACCGCGCCGCCGCCGCCGCCGCCTCGCAACCGGCATGGCCGCCGCCGATGACGACGACGTCGTAGACGCCCGGGCTGTCGCTCATGGCCGCGAGTCTAAGGAGGCGCGCCGCGCTTGTCGAGGTTTCACGTGAAACATCACTTGCCGAGGCAGAACTCGCGGAAGATCACGTCGAGCAGGCCCTCGACATCGACACTGCCCGTGATGCGGCCGAGCGCCCGCCAGCCGAGGCGGAGATCCTCGGCGCGCAGTTCGGCGAGATCGGCCTCGCCGGCGCGGCGCAGCGCTGCGGCAGCGTCGAGCAACGCCTCGCGGTGCCGCGCCCGGGTCAGCAGCGGCGCGCTGTCGCGGTAGTCCGCGGCGACCCGGGCGGCAAGGGCGGCGACCAGCTCGGCGACGCCGGCGCCGGTAAGGGCCGAGACGGGGAGGGCGCCGGCCGGCGGGGCGGCGACCAGGTCGGTCTTGTTGGCGACCAAAAGCGTGCGCGCGTCGCGCCATGCCGCCGCCGCGGCCGCCGCCAACGGGTCGCTCGCATCGAACACGTAGAGCCGCAGCGCCGCCGTCTCGGCGCGGGCGCGGGCACGGCGCAATCCTTCCTGCTCGACCGGGTCGTCGCTGTCGCGCAGCCCGGCGGTGTCGGCGAGGATCACCGGATAGCCGCCGAGATCGACCGCCACCTCGATGACATCCCGCGTGGTCCCCGCGAAGGGCGAGGTGATCGCCGCCTCGCGTTGCGCCAAACAATTGAGAAGGCTGGATTTTCCGGCATTGACCGGGCCGATGATCGCGACCTCGATGCCGTCGCGCAGGCGCTCGCCGCGGTGCTCGTCGGCGAGATGGCGTTCGATTTCCTCGGCCAGCGCCCCGGTCTCGGCGGCGATGGCGGCCTCGATATCGGCGGGCAGCTCCTCGTCGGGAAAGTCGATCGCCGCTTCGAGATGGGCGAGGGCGCGGTGCAGCCGCGCGCTCCAGCCGCGGTACAGCTCGCCGAGCGCGCCGTCGAGCTGGCGCAGCGCCTGGCGCCGCTGCGCCTCGGTCTCGGCCGCGGCGAGGTCGGCGACCGCCTCGGCCTGGGTCAGGTCGAGCTTGCCGTTGAGAAAGGCGCGGCGGGTGAATTCGCCGGGCTCGGCGAGGCGCAGGCCGAGCCGCCCGAGCGCCGCAGCCAGCGCCGCCAGCACGGCGCGGCTGCCATGCACCTGCAGCTCGGCGACATCCTCCCCGGTCAGGCTGTGCGGCGCCGGAAACCACAGCGCGATGCCGTCGTCGAGCGCCTCGCCGCTGTCGGGGTCGGCGAAGCGGGCGCGGCGCGCGCGGCGCGGCGGCGGCAGGGCGCCGGCGAGCCGGGCGAGCGCCGGGCCGGCCGCCGGACCGGACATGCGGACGATCGCGACCGCGGCCCGGCCCGGCGCGGTGGCCGGGGCGTAGATCGTGTCGGGGGAGAGGTCGGCGGGCGCTATTTCTGGTCCGGATGCAGCATCAGCCGCGCCACCCGGCCGCCGTTCTTGACGTGGGTCTCGAGAATCTCGTCGATATCCGCGGTGGTCTCGTAGTGGTACCACACGCCCTCGGGATAGATCACCATGTTGGGCCCGAGCTCGCAGCGGTCGAGGCAGCCCGAGGCGTTGCAGCGGATGTTCTCGATGCCGAGCTGGCGCGCCTTCTCGCGGGCATAGCCGCGCAGTTTCTCGCTGCCGCCCGCGGCGCAACAGCCGCGCGGGTGGCCGTCGGGGCGCACATTGGTGCACATGAAGATGTGGCGCTCGTAAAACAGCGGCGGATCGACAGGCGCTTCGGCCATGAAATCTCTCCCGAGGGTCGTCAGGCGCAAAACCCTACCCCGTGACGCCGCGGCCGGCAACCGCGCGCGGGCGCGGCGGTCGCATGCAAATCCGCCGTGGACTTCCGCGCCGTCGTGCCGACATTAAGGGAGGCGCACACGGCGCCGGCAGGGAGGCCGCATGGACAGGAACCGCCTCGGCGAAGAGACCAGCCCCTATCTGCTCCAGCACAAGGACAACCCGGTGCACTGGCAGCCCTGGGGCCCGGAGGCGCTGGCCTCCGCGGCGGCCGCGGACAAGCCGATCCTGCTGTCGATCGGCTACGCCGCCTGCCACTGGTGCCACGTCATGGCGCACGAGAGCTTCGAGAACCCGGACATCGCCGCGGCGATGAACGCCAATTTCGTCAACATCAAGGTCGATCGCGAAGAACGGCCGGATCTCGATGCGATCTATCAGCACGCGCTGGCCCTGCTCGGCGAGCATGGCGGCTGGCCGCTGACCATGTTTCTCACCCCCGCCGGCGAGCCGTTCTGGGGCGGCACCTATTTTCCGCCCGAGCCGCGCTGGGGCCGGCCCGGCTTCCCGCAGGTGCTCGCCGGCATCGCCGCCACCTGGCGCCGCGACCGCGACAAGGTGGCCAACAATGTCGGCATCCTGCGCGAGGCCTTGCAGCGCCTCGGCAAGCCGGAGCCCGGAACCGGCATCGCGCCGGTGCTTCTCGACCGTGCCGCGGAGCGCCTCCTGCGCGAGGTCGACCCGCTCAACGGCGGCATCGGCACCGCCCCGAAATTCCCGCAATGCGGCATTTTCGAGCTGCTGTGGCGGGCGTGGCGGCGCACCGGTCTCGCACCCTACCGCGACGCGGTGCTGCGCACGCTGACGACGATCTGCCAGGGCGGCATCTACGATCATCTCGGCGGCGGCTTTGCCCGCTACGCCACCGACGCGCGCTGGCTGGTGCCGCATTTCGAGAAGATGCTCTACGACAACGCCGAGCTGATCGATTTGCTGACCCTGGTGTGGCGCGAGACGCGCGAACCGCTCTACGCCGCCCGCGTCGCCGAGACGATCGGCTGGGTCGCGCGCGAGATGACGGTCGCCGGCGGCGCCTTCGCCAGCAGCCTCGACGCCGACAGCGACCACGAGGAAGGCAAGTTCTACGTCTGGACCGCGGCCGAGATCGACCGCGTGCTCGGCCCCCGCGCGGCCCTGTTCAAGCGCATCTACGACGTGACGCCGGCGGGCAACTGGGAGGGCAAGACCATCCTCAACCGGCTCGCCCATCCGGCGTCGCAGGACCCCGCGACCGAGGCCGAACTGGCCGAGTGCCGGGCCTTGCTGTTCGCCGCACGGGCGCCGCGGGTGCGGCCGGGGCTCGACGACAAGGTACTGGCCGACTGGAACGGGCTGATGATCGCGGCCCTCGCGCATGCCGCGACCGCCTTTGCCCGGCCCGACTGGCTGGCGCTCGCCCGCCGCGCCTTCGCCTTTGTCGAGGCCAACATGCTCGACGGCGACGGGCGCCTGCGGCATAGCTGGCGCGACGGGCGGGCCCGCCATCCCGCCAACGTCGACGATTACGCCAATCTCGCCCGCGCGGCGCTGGCGCTGTTCGAGGCCGGCGGCGAGGCGGCCTATCTCGGGCGGGCGCGCGGCTGGGTCGCAGTGCTCGACCGCCATTACTGGGACGCCGAGGGCGGCGGCTATTTCTTCGCCGGCGACGATACCGAAGGGCTGATCGCGCGGGCAAAGACGGCGGCCGACGCCGCCGTGCCCGCCGGCAACGGCACGATGGTCGGCGTGCTCAGCCGGCTCGCCCTGCTGACCGGCGACGACTCGTACCGCCGCCGCGCCGACGCGCTCGTCGCCGCCTTCGCCGGCGAAGTAACGCGCAATTTCTTCCCCCTCGCCACCCTCCTCAACAACGTCGAGTTCGCCCATGCGCCGGTACAGATCGTGCTCGCCGGCGCGGCCGGCGACCCGGCCTTCGCGGCCTTGCGCGCGGCCGCCGACGGCGCGGCCAGCGCCAACCGGCTGATTCTGACGGTCGCGCCCGACGCCGCCTTGCCGCCGGGCCATCCGGCGCACGGCAAGGGCCTCGTCGGCGGCAAGCCCGCCGCCTATGTCTGCGACGGGCCGGTCTGTTCGCTGCCGATCGAAGAACCGCAAAGACTGGTTGAGGCGCTTGTCGCGATCCGCTAAGTTCCCGGTTCGTTCCAGGAGGGCCGCGATGCGATACCAGCTTTCGATCGACAGCCCGGTCGGCCCGCTGACCCTGACCGAACAGGACGGCGCTGTGGTCGAGATCGGCTGGGGTCGGGGCGGCGGCAACGGCAGCGCGCTGCTCGCCGAGGCGGCGCGCCAGCTCGAGGCCTATTTTGCCGGCGCCTTGACCGCATTCGACCTGCCGCTGCGGCCCGCCGGCTCGCCTTTCGAGCGGCGGGTCTGGGCGGCGATGCAGCAGGTCCCTTATGGCGAGACGCGCCGCTACGGCGAACTTGCGGCGGCGCTCGGCTCGGCCCCTCGCGCGGTCGGCGGCGCCTGCGGGCGAAACCCGATCCCGGTGGTCATCCCGTGCCACCGTGTCCTCGCCAAGACCGGGCTCGGCGGCTACAGCGGCCGCGGCGGGCTCGACACCAAGCGCGCCCTGCTCGCGCTGGAAGGCGCCTTGGATTAAAACCGCGCGATTTCGATTTTACCGATTGGAGGCCCCCGATGGTTCAGGCAATCCGTTTTGCAAAGACCGGCGGTCCCGAGGTGCTGGAATGGCAGGCGGTCGAGGTTGGCAAGCCCGGCCCCGGCCAGGTCCGGGTGCGCCATACCGCGGTCGGGCTCAACTACATCGACACCTACCAGCGCAGCGGCCTGTACCCGATGCCGCTTCCCTCCGGGCTCGGCTCCGAGGCGGCCGGGATCATCGAGGAGGTGGGGCCCGGCGTCGCCGACCTGAAGCCGGGACAGCGGGTCGCCTATGCCGGCGGGCCGCTCGGCGCCTACAGCGAGGCGCGGGTCATGCCGGCCGACCGGCTGGTGCCGGTTCCCGACGAAATCTCCGACCAGCAGGCCGCGGCGATGATGCTGAAGGGCATGACCGCCTGGTACCTGGTGCGCCGCACCTATCCGGTGAAGCGCGGCGACACGATCCTGATCCACGCCGCCGCCGGCGGGGTCGGGCTGATCGTCTGCCAGTGGGCCAAGCATCTCGGCGCCACGGTGATCGGCACCGTCGGCAGCGACGGCAAGGCCGCGCTCGCCAAGGCCAATGGCTGCGACCATCCGATCGTCTATACGCGCGAGGATTTCGTCGCCCGGGTCAACGAGATCACTGCGGGGGCGAAGCTGCCGGTGGTCTACGATTCGGTCGGCAAGGACACGTTCTACAAATCGCTCGACTGCCTGGCGCCGCTGGGGCTGATGGCCTCGTTCGGGCAATCCTCCGGCGCGATCGGGGCGGTCGATATCGGCATTCTCGCCGGCAAAGGTTCGCTGTTCCTGACCCGGCCGACGCTCAACACCTACACCGCCAAGCGAGAGGACCTGCTGACCGCGGCCAACGATCTGTTCGACGTAGTCAAGCGCGGCATCGTCAAGGTGGCGATCAACCAGACCTACCCGCTGCGCGAGGCCGCCCAGGCGCATCGCGATCTGCAGGCGCGCAAGACCACCGGTTCGACCGTGTTCACCGTCTGAGCCGCGGGCGTAGCCCCCGGGAGGCCGGGGGCTACGTATTCATCTGGTCGAAGAACTCGGAGTTGGTCTTCGATTCCTTGAGCTTGTTGATCAGGAATTCGAGCCCGTCCGAGGTGCCCATCGGCATCAGCACGCGCCGCAGCACCCACATCTTCGACAGCACGCTGCGGTCGACCAGCAATTCCTCCTTGCGGGTGCCCGACTTGGTGATGTCGAGCGCCGGGAAGGTGCGCTTGTCGGCGACCTTACGGTCGAGCACGATTTCCGAATTGCCGGTGCCCTTGAACTCCTCGAAGATGACCTCGTCCATGCGGCTGCCGGTGTCGATCAGCGCGGTGGCGATGATCGTCAGCGAGCCGCCTTCCTCGATGTTGCGCGCGGCGCCGAAAAACCGCTTCGGCCGCTGCAGCGCGTTGGCATCGACACCGCCGGTCAACACCTTGCCCGAGGACGGCACCACGGTGTTGTAGGCGCGGGCCAGGCGGGTGATCGAATCGAGCAGGATGACGACGTCGCGCTTGTGCTCGACCAGGCGCTTGGCCTTCTCGATCACCATCTCGGCGACCTGAACGTGGCGCTGCGCCGGCTCGTCGAAGGTCGAGCTGATCACCTCGCCGCGCACCGAGCGGGCCATGTCGGTGACCTCCTCCGGCCGCTCGTCGATCAGCAGCACGATCAGGTAGACCTCGGGGTGGTTGGCAGCCAGCGCGTGGGCGATGTTCTGCAGCATCACCGTCTTGCCGGTGCGCGGCGGCGACACGATCAGCGCCCGCTGGCCCTTGCCGAGCGGCGTGATCAGGTCGAGCACCCGGGTCGTCAAATCCTTCCGGGTCGGATCGTCGAGTTCGAGCTCGATCTTTTCCTCAGGGTAGAGCGGGGTCAGGTTGTCGAAATTGATGCGCTGGCGCAGCCGGTCGGGCTCCTCGAAATTGATCGAGTTGACCTTGAGCAGCGCGAAGTACCGTTCGCCGTCTCGCGGGCTGCGGATCTGCCCTTCCACGGTGTCGCCAGTGCGGAGGCCGAAGCGGCGCACCTGGTTCGGGCTGACATAGATGTCGTCGGGACCGGGCAAGTAATTGGCTTCCGGCGAGCGCAGAAAGCCGAACCCATCGGAAAGCACTTCAAGTACGCCATCCCCGGAAATCGGCACGTCGTTTTCGGCAAGCTGCTTCAGGATCGCAAACATCATGTCCTGCTTGCGCAGGGACGAAGCGTTCTCGATCTGCAACTCCTCGGCAAAAGCCAACAGCTCGGCGGGGGTTTTCCGCTTGAGTTCCTGGAGATTCATCGGGTTTGCGTCACGTTCAGGAGGGCGGGGCTACCGTCTGCAGGGGCCTGGCCAGGTACGGCGGCCGGGGCGGACGGATCAGTGGATACTGTCGGGAAAGTATGAAGAGCCGCTGAATGGCAGCTTTGGCTTCCCTTAGCCAATCGAGATATGCAAGTCAAACGGGATTGCAAGTGGGTGCCGTGCTCAACACCTTAGAACGGCTTGACCACGACCAAAATGACGATCGCGATCAGCACCAATGTGGGTATCTCGTTGACCGCACGGTAGAAGCCGGCGGAATGGCGGTTGCGGCCGGCCGCGAAGGCGCGGCGCCAGTACCCCAGCAGCAGATGAAAGCCGGTCAGCCCGGCGACCAGCGCGAGCTTGGCCCAAATCCACCCGCTGCGCCAGTCGACGACGCCGGGAATCGCGGCCAGCCCGGCGCCGAACAGCCAGGTCATCGCCAGCGCCGGCCACATGATGCCGCGCAGCAGCCGCCGCTCCATCGTGGCCAGCAGTTCGCCGTGCTCCGGCGCCGCGGCGTGATAGACGTAGAGCCGCGGCAGGTAGAGCAATCCCGCCATCCAGGCGACGACGGCAACGATATGCAGCACCTTCAGCCATGGATAGAGACCGCTCATCCCGCCGCCTCGACCAGCTCGGCCAGTGCAGCGATAAAGGCCGGGTCGGTGCCGACTGTCGGCACTCTGAGATAGAACCTGACGCCGAGCGCTTCCGCCAGCCGGCGATAGTCGCGGTCGAGTTCGACCAGCGTCTCGGAATGTTCGGAGACGAAGGAGATCGGCGCCACCAGCAGTCCGGCGCCGTCCGCCGCCGCGCGCCTGACCTCCTCGTCGAGCGACGGTCCGAGCCAGGCGAGCGGCCCCACCCGGCTCTGGTAGCACACGCGCCAATCGAGCCCTTGGCGGCCGAGCGCCGCGGCGACCGCCGTCGCCGTGGCGGCAACCTGCTCCGGGTAGGGGTCGCCCGCGCGCACGATCGCCTGCGGCAGGCCGTGCGCACTCAGCAGCAGCCGCAGCTTGCCGGGGGGCGCGGCGGCGAGCGCCGCCTCGATGCGGCCGGCGAGCGCCGCGATGAAGCCCGGCGCCGTCGGCCATGACGAGACCGCTCGGGTCGGCCGGTCGAAACCGCGGCGGCGCGCCTCATGCTGCCATTCGTCGAGCGAGGATTGCGTCGTCGTGGTCGAAAATTGCGGGTAGAGCGGCAGGCACACCACCTCGTCCGCCGGCCATGCCGCGACTGCCGCCACCGCGGCGGCGGCGCGCGGCTGCCAATAGCGCATCGCGATAAAGCAGCGGCTGCCGTCGCCAAGGGCGGCTTCGAGCGCGGCGGCCTGCGCCTCGGTATTGGCGAGCAGCGGCGAGGCGCCGCCGAGCTGGGCATAAATTTCCGCCGCGGTCTTCGCCCGCCGCCAGGCGATCAGCCGCGCCAGCGGGTCCCGCAGCAGACGCGGCAGCCGGATGATCGCCGGGTCGCTGAACAGATTGTAGAGAAACGGCCGCACCGCCGCCGGCGAGTCCGGACCGCCGAGATTCATCAGCACCACCGCCCGCCGGGTCATGCCAGCAGGCGGGCCAGCAATTCGACATGCTCGGGCGGCGTCTGCGGCAGCACCCCGTGCCCGAGATTGAACACGTAAGGGCCGCCCCCCAGCGTCTCGCGCAGCCGCGCCACCGCCCGGCGCAGCGCATCGCCGCCGGCAACCAGCGCGGCCGGATCGAGATTGCCCTGCACCGGCAGCCGGGTCTGCAGCCGGTCGCGGGCGAAGCCGAGCGGCACCGCGGTGTCAAAACCGAGCGCATCCACCCCGGTTTCCGCCGCATAGCGCTCGTAGAGCAGGCCGGCGCCGCGGGGAAAGCCGATCACCGGACAGTCCGGAAACCGCGCCTTCACGGCCGCCGCAATGCGCCGGGTCGGGGCGATCACCCAGCGCTCGAATTCGCTTTCCGCCAGCACCCCGGCCCAGCTGTCGAACAGCTGCACCGCCTCGGCCCCGGCCGCAATCTGGCCGGCGAGAAACGCGATCGTTGCCTCGGTGACGACGTCGAGCAGCGCGGCAAACCCCGCCGGGTCGCGGTACGCCCATGATTTGACCCGAGCGAAATCGCGGCTGCTGCCGCCTTCCACCAGATAGGTCGCCACCGTCCACGGCGCCCCGGCAAAGCCGATCAGCGCAGTATCGCCGGGGAGCAGGGCGCGGCAGCGCGCCGCCGCCTCAAACACCGGGTCGAAGCGGGCTGCATCGAGCCGCAGCCCCGTCGCGTCGTCGAGCGGTTCAAGGGTCGGCCCGTCGCCGCGAAATCCGACCGTGCGCCCGAGCGCGAGGGGCACCAGCAGGATGTCGGAAAACAGGATCGCCGCATCCATACCGAACCGCCGGATCGGCTGCAGGGTCGCCTCCGCAGCGAGCGCCGGGTTCAGGCACAGGCCGACAAAATCCTCGGCGCGAAGCCGCAACGCGCGATATTCCGGCAGGTAGCGGCCGGCCTGGCGCATCAGCCACCAAGGCGGTTTGGCCACGGTTTCCCCGGCGAGCACGCGCAGCAGCTTCTTCGCCGGTTTGTCGGTCATCGCGCCCGACTCTATTCCCCTGCTATAGAGGAATCAAAAGTTGTGGTTGGTGGTAGTAGGCCGGGGATGCGGGGATCAAACTCTCTCCCCAATTCCATCCCGGTGGCCCTGTGACGCCATGCCTCGCCCGGCGCCGCTGCCAACCGGTTATCCGCGGTATTCGCCGCCTGTGGAGCAACTCTTCCCCAGGCGAAAAGGACGGAGCGGGGCCGGGAAAGTCGGGGACGATTCCGCTGCATCGATCGCCGGGCCCGGGTTATCCTCCGGCGGCAAGACGTTACTCACAGGGGCGGTGGACAAGCCGGTGCTGACGCGGTTTCACCTTCACCTGGTCTCGGATTCGACCGGCGATACGGTTCATTCGGTGGCGCGCGCCTGCCTCGTCCAGTTCGACGAGGCGCAGGCGATCGAGCATGTCTGGAGCATGGTGCGCACCCGTACCCAGATCGACCGGGTCATTGCCGGGGTCGAGGCCTATCCCGGGCTTGTCCTGTTCACCCTGGTCAACGAGCCGCTGCGCCAGGCCTTGCAGGAGGGCTGCCGCCGCCTGCAGGTGCCGGCAATTCCGGTGCTCGATCCGGTGATCGGCGCGCTCGCCGCGTTTCTCGGACGTGAGAGTCGCGGCCTGCCGGGCAAGCAGCACCTGCTCGACAGCGAGTATTTCGAGCGGATCGACGCGATGACCTTTGCCATCGCCCATGACGACGGCCAGTCGAGCTGGGGCATCGACGACGCCGATGTCTGTCTCGTCGGCGTGTCGCGCACGTCGAAAACGCCGACCTGCCTCTATCTTGCCAATCGCGGCATCAAGGCGGCGAACGTGCCGTTCGTGCCGGGGGTGCCGCTGCCGCCGGAGTTGTTGCGCGCGCGAAAACCGCTGATCGTCGGCCTGACCAACGATCCCGAGCGGCTCATCCAGTTGCGCCGCAACCGGCTTGCCATGCTCGACCATGACGGTTCGACCGATTACACCGATATCGAGGCGGTGCGGGCGGAGGTGCGCGAGGCGCGCCGGGTTTTCGCCGAGCACCACTGGCCGGTGATCGACGTAACCCGCCGCTCGATCGAGGAGACCGCAGCGGCAATCTACAAGCTGCTGGCGCGGCGGCATGGCGGCGACGGCTGAGCCGGTGATCCTCGCCTCGGCAAGCCCGGCGCGGGCGCGCCTGCTGCGCGCCGCCGGTATTGTCGCGGCGGTCGAGCCCTCGCAGGTCGACGAGGCAACGATCAAGATGCGCCACCGGGCCGCCGGCGATTCGGCGTTGGCCTGTGCCGAAGCCCTCGCCGCGGCCAAGGCGCAGGCCGTCTCCGCCCGGCATCCCGACGCGCTGGTGATCGCCGCCGACCAGATTCTCGCCGCCGGCGCCGTGTGGTTCGACAAGCCCGGCGATCTCGCCGCCGCCCGCGCCCAGCTTTGCGCCCTGCGCGGCCGCAGTCACGAGCTGGCGACGGCGTGCTGTGCGGTCGCGGGCGGTGCGGTGGTGTGGCGAGGGTCAAGCGTACCGCGGCTGACGATGCGCGAATTTTCCGACGCTTTTCTCGAGGATTATCTCGCCGCCGAGGGCGAGGCGGTGCTCGGCTCGGTCGGGGCCTACCGGCTGGAAGGCCGCGGCGTGCAGCTGTTTGCCGCGATCGACGGCGATTATTTCTCTATCCTCGGGCTGCCGCTGCTCGCGCTGATCGAATTTTTGCGCCGGCGCGGCGTGGTCGCCGCCTAGGAGAGGGGATGGGCGTATCGGGCAAGGCCAGACTGGCCGGGATCATGGGCTGGCCGGTGGCGCATTCGCGCTCGCCGGCCTTGCACAACTTCTGGATCGCCGCGCACCGGATCGACGGCGTGTACGTGCCGCTGCCGGTACGCCCGGAAAACCTTGCGGCGGCGTTGCGGGCTCTGCCGGTGCTCGGGTTCCGCGGCTGCAACCTGACGATCCCGCACAAGCAGGCGGCGCTCGCGCTGGTCGACCGGCTCGACCCGCTCGCCCGCCGCATCGGCGCGGTCAATACCATCGTCGTCGGCGCCGACGGCAGCCTCGAAGGCCGCAATACCGACGCCTACGGGTTCCGCGAGATGCTGCGTGAGAACGCCGCCGAGTGGTCCGCCGCGGCGGGGCCGGCGGTGGTGCTCGGCGCCGGCGGCGCCGCCCGCGCCGTCGTCGCCGCCCTGGCCGAGGAGCGGGTCGCCGAGATCCGCCTGGTCAACCGGACCGCGGCGCATGCCGAGGCGCTGGCCGCCGATCTGGCCGCCCCGGCGATGCGCATCTCGCTGCATCCGTGGCAGGCCCGCGCCGCGGTGCTCGACGGCGCCGGGCTGCTGGTCAACACCACCAGCCTCGGCATGGCCGGCCAGCCGGCGCTGGAGCTCGACCTCGCCGGATTGCCGCCGTCCGCGGTGGTGGTCGATATCGTCTATGTGCCGCTCGAGACCCCGCTGCTCGCGGCGGCGCGGCGGCGCGGCCTGCGCGCGGTCGACGGCCTCGACATGCTGCTGCACCAGGGCCGGCCGGGGTTCGAGGCCTGGTTCGAGACCGCGGTGCGCGTCACCCCGGAGTTGCGCGCGGCGCTCCTCGCGACGCTCGGGTCATGATCGTCATCGGGCTGACCGGTTCGATCGGCATGGGCAAGAGTACCGCGGCGGCGATGCTGCGGCGGCTCGGGCTGCCGCTGTTCGATGCCGACGCCGCGGTGCATCGCATGCTGGCGCCGGGCGGCGCCGCGGTGGCGGCGGTGGCCGCGGCGTTTCCCGGAGTGCGCAGCGAGGCCGGCGGCATCGACCGGACGGCGCTCGGCCGCCGCGTCTTCGGCCGGCCCGAGGAATTGCGCCGGCTCGAAGCCATCCTCCACCCGGCGGTGCGCGCCGCCGAGCTGCGCTTTATCGCGCAGGCGCGGGCGCGGCGCGTGCGGCTCGCCGTGCTCGACATTCCGCTGCTGTTCGAAACCGGCGCCGACCGCCTGTGCGACTGCGTCTTCGTCGTCTCCGCCCCGGCCTGGCTGCAGCGCCAGCGGGTGCTGCGCCGCCCCGGCATGAGCGAGTCGCGCTTCGCGGCCATCCTCGCCACCCAGCTCGCCGACGCGAGAAAGCGCCGCGCCGCCGATTTTGTCATCGATACCGGCCTCAACCGCGCCCGGACCTTGCGCCGGCTGCGCGCCGCGCTCAGAATCGTCGGCGGGGAAAACTGGCGGCGCCACCAAAGGGGGAGCGGTGCGCGAAATCGTTGTCGATACCGAAACCACCGGCCTTGATCCGCAGGCCGGCCACCGCATCGTCGAGATCGCCGCACTCGAGCTGCTGCATCACGTCCCGACCGGGCGGCGCTTTCACTGCTACGTCAATCCCGAGCGCGACGTGCCGGCCGATGCCTTCGCCGTGCACGGGTTGACCGCGGAGTTTCTCGCCGACCATCCGCCCTTTGCCCTGATCGCCGACGAATTCCTGGCCTTTGTCGGCGAGGATCCGCTGATCATCCACAACGCCGAATTCGACCTCGCCTTCCTCAACATGGAACTGACGCGCGCCGGGCGGCCGCGGCTCGCCGCCGCGCATGTCGACACCCTGGCGCTGGCGCGGCAGCGCTTTCCGGGTGCGCCGGCCAGCCTCGACGCGCTGTGCCGACGCTTCAGCATCGACCTGTCGGAGCGCGAGAAGCACGGCGCGGCGATCGATTGCCGCCTGCTGGCCGAGGTCTATCTCGAGCTTCTCGGCGGGCGCCAGCCCGGGCTCGATCTCGGCGCCGCGGTCGCCGCGCCGCCGCGCGCCGCGGCGGTGGCCGCGGTCGTCCGCCCGCCGCGGCCGCACCTGCCGAGCGCCGAGGAGCTGGCGGCGCATGCCGCGATGCTGGCCCGGATCACCGAGCCGCTATGGGCCTGCGGGTGAGGCGCCGGCCGCGGCGGCGGCCTGCTCGCGGCGCAGCAGTTCGGCAAAGTCGATCGGGTTGATCATCAGCGGCGGAAAGCCGCCGTCGCGGGTCGCGTCGGCGATGATGTTACGCGCGAACGGGAACATCAGCCGCGGCGTCTCGACCATGATCACCGGGGTCAGCAGTGCCGGCGGCACGTTGTGCACGGTGACCAGCGCCCCGTAGGCCAGCTCGATCAGGAACAGCGCCTCGCCCTGCTGGCTCTTGGCCCCGGCGCTGATCGTCAGGACAACCTCGAAAGATTCGGCGGTCAGCGTCGTCGCCTTGACGTCGACCTTGATGTCGATCGACGGCATACCCGACTGCTGGATCAGGCTGTGCGGCGCGCGCGGGTTCTCGAACGACAAGTCCTTGATGTATTGGGTATTGATGACGAGCTGCTGGGGCGCCGCCGCGCCCGCGGGCGCAGCCGTACCGTCGCCGGGGCCGCCGCCGGTGTCGCTCTGTGCCATGGTCTCTCCCGTGTGCTCGCTGCGGCTCGCTAGCACGGATCGAGCGGTCGCGGCAACGCCGGGGATCGCGCCGCGGCCGGCTTTGCTTGCCGCGCCGGGGGGAAACCCTTATCTAATCGGTAGGCAAGGTCCGGAAGTGCGATGGGCGATTTTCCGCATTACGTCGATATCATCCTGTTTGCGATGATCGCCGCCTTCCTGGTATTGCGGCTGCGCAGCGTACTCGGCCGCCGCACCGGCAACGAGCGCCGGCGCGACATGTTCATCCGCCAGGCCGATGCCAGCCGCGACAAGGTCGTCGCTCTCGGCCAGGCCGGCGCGCCGCCACCCCCGCTGCGGCCCGAGGCGCCGCCGCCTCTCGATTCGGTCGCCGCCGGGATCGGCCGCATCCGTGCCGCCGACCCCGGCTTCGATCCCGGCGCGTTTCTCGACGGGGCGCGCGGCGCCTTCGAAATCATCGTCTCGGCCTACGCCGCCGGCGACAAGGCGCGGCTGCGGCCGCTGCTCAGCGACGAGGTATTTGCGCGCTTCGCCGCGGCGATCGACGAGCGCGAGGCGGCCGGAGAGACGCTCGAAACCCGCATCGTCGCGATCAGAGACCTCGACATCGCCGAGGCCTCGATCGCCGGCACCACCGCCCGCGTCACCGTCCGGATCATCTCCGACCAGATCAACCTGGTGCGCGGGCGCGACGGGCAGGCGGTCGACGGCGATCCGCAGCACCCGGTCGAAAAGACCGATTTCTGGACCTTCATCCGCGATACGCGTTCGACCGATCCGAACTGGGTTCTGGTCGCGACCAGCAGCGGCTAGACCGGTACGGCACGGGCGATGGCCGAGCCGGTGCGCGTCGGGCTGCTGGTCACCTGTCTCGTCGACCTGTTCCGGCCGACCGTCGGGTTCGCCGCGGTGCGGCTGCTCGAACGCGCGGGATGCGCCGTCGAGGTGCCGCTTCAGACCTGCTGCGGCCAGCCCGCGTACAATTCCGGCGACCGCGCCGGCGCCAGGGCGGTCGCGCGCCGTGTCATCGCCGCCTTTGCCGGCTACGATTACGTCGTCGCGCCGTCGGGCTCCTGCGCCGGCATGGTGCGGGTTCACTATCCGGAGCTGTTCGCCGACGCGCCGGCGGATCGCGCCGCCGCCGCGGAGCTTGCCGCGCGTACTTATGAGCTGACCGCGTTTCTCGTCGATGTCCGCGGCGTCGCCGCGGTCGAGGCGGTGTGGCCGCGCCGCGCCGCCTATCACGACGCCTGTTCGGGGCTGCGCGAGCTCGGCGTCAAAGAACAGCCGCGCCGGCTGCTCGCCGGCGTCGCCGGCTGCGAGCTTGCCGAGCTGCCGGGGGCGGAGGTGTGCTGCGGCTTCGGCGGCACGTTCTGCGTCAAATACCCGGCGATCTCCGACAAGATGGTCGGCGACAAAGCCGCCGAGATCGCCGCCAGCGGGGCCGAGGCGGTGCTCGCGGGCGATCTCGGCTGCCTGCTCAACATCGCCGGCAAATTGTCGCGGCTCGGCCACCGCGTCGAGGCGCGCCATGTCGCCGAGGTGCTTGCCGGCATGACCGGGGAGGCCCCGCCGATCGGCGAACCCTGATGCAGCCGACCAGCCGCGACTTTCCCGCCAATGCCCGCGCCGGGCTCGCCGACGCCAATCTGCAGCGGGCGATGGCCTTGGCGCGCACCGGCTTTCCGGCGCGCCGCGCCGAGGCAGTGGCGCGGCTGCCCGAGTTCGAGGCGCTGCGCGAGGCGGGAAAGGCGATCAAGGATCACACCCTCGCCCATCTCGATTTCTACCTCGAACGGTACGAGCGTGCGGTGATCGCGCAGGGCGGCACCGTCCACTGGGCGCGCGATGCCGCCGAGGCGCGCGCGGCGGTGCTCGGCATCTGCCAGGCGGCGGGCGCCAGGACCGTGACCAAGGGCAAGTCGATGATCGCCGAGGAGGTGGGGCTCAACGCGCATCTCGAAGCCCACGGCATCGTCCCGGTCGAGACCGATCTCGGCGAATACATCATCCAGCTCCGCCATGAGCCGCCGAGCCACATCATCGCGCCGGCCATCCACCTGATGAAGGAACAGGTCGCCGACAGCTTCCGCGCCGCCCATACCGGGCTCGATCCCGGCCGGCCGCTGGCCGAGGCGCGGGCGATGTGCGCGGAGGCGCGCGCCATGCTGCGGCCGCGGTTTCTCGCCGCCGATGTCGGGATCACCGGCGCCAATTTCCTCGTCGCCGAGACCGGGTCGAGCATCATCGTCACCAACGAGGGCAACGGCGACCTCACCCAGACCCTGCCGCGCGTCCACATCGTCATGGCCAGCATCGAAAAGGTGGTGCCGACCTTGGAGGATGCGGCGACCTTGTTGCGCCTGCTGGCGCGCTCGGCGACCGGGCAGGAATTCTCGTCCTACACGACGGTGTCGACCGGGCCGCGCCGCCCCGGCGATCTCGACGGGCCCGAGCAATACCATGTCGTCATCCTCGACAACGGCCGCAGCCGGCTGCTCGGCGGCGAGTTCCAGGACATGCTGCGCTGCCTCAAATGCGCCGCCTGCCTCAACCACTGTCCGGTCTACACCGCGGTGGGCGGGCACGCATACGGCTGGGTCTATCCCGGCCCGATGGGATCGGTTCTGACCCCGGCGCTGATCGGCCTCGCCGAGGCCGGGCATCTGCCCAACGCCTCGACCCTGTGCGGCCGTTGCGAGAGCGTCTGTCCGGTCAAGATCCCGCTGCCGAAAATGCTGCGGCACTGGCGCGAGCGGCAGTTCGCCGCAAATCAGGCGCCGCCGGCCGCGCGCTCGCTGTTGTCGTTGTGGCGGTTCGCGGCGTCGCGCCCGGCGCTCTACCATCGCCTCGCCGGCGCCGCCGCGCGCCTGCTCGCCTGGGCCGGCCGCGGCCGTGGCCGCTTCCGCAGCCTGCCCTTTGCCGCCGGCTGGACGGCGGTGCGCGACATGCCGGCGCCGGAAGGCCGCACCTTCCACGCGCAATGGGCCGCCGGGCGGCGCCGATGAACGGCGGGCGCGAGACGATTCTCGGCGCCGTCCGCCGCGCCGTGCGGGCCGAGGCGCGCACCGCCGAGGCCGAGGCGGCGCTCGCTGCGCGCCTCGCCGAGCACCGCCGCAACCTGGTGCCCGCGCGCGCCGCTGCGCTCGACGCCAAGCGCCGCCTCGAGCTGTTCGTCGCGATGGCCGAGGCGGTGGACTGCACCGTCGCGCGGGTCGCCACCGCCGCCGCGGTGCCCGACGAGATCGCCCGGTATCTCGCCGCCGAAAACCTGCCGGCCGAGCTGGTCGTCGCTCCCGACCCGGGGCTCGATGCCATCCCGTGGGCGGCCCGGCCGCTGCTGCGCATCCGCCGCGGCCGCGCCGAGCCCGGCGATGCGGTGTCGGTGACGCCGTGCCTGGCGGCGATCGCCGAAACCGGCACCCTGATGCTGGTGTCCGGCGCAACCACGCCGACGACGCTCAATTTCCTGCCCGATACGCATATCGTGGTGGTCGAGACGGGGCAGGTGGTCGCCGCTTACGAGGACGGCTGGGACCTGCTTCGCGCGCGCGGCGAGGGGCTGCCGCGCACGGTCAATTTCATCACCGGCCCGTCGCGCACCGCCGATATCGAACAGCGGGTCGAGCTCGGCGCGCACGGTCCGCGCCGGCTGCACATCGTCATCGTCGGCGATGGCTGAGCGCGGCGACGCCGAGTTGTGGCGGCGGGCGACGCGTGGCGTCGAGCCGCTGCGCGCCCGCCCCGCCGCGCCGCCGCCTGTGCCGCGCCCGCCGCCGCCTGCGCCGCGCCGGGCCGCTGCGCTGTTCGCGCCGGTGCCTGCGCCGCCGCCGCTCGACCGCTTCGCCGGGCTCGACCGCGCCAGCGCCGAGCGGCTGCGGCGCGGCCGCTTCGACATCGCCGCGCGGCTCGACCTGCACGGCATGACCCAGGAACAGGCGCACCGCGCGCTCCTGCATTTCATCCCGGCGGCGCGCGCCGCGGGGCATCGCTGCGTGCTGGTGATCACCGGACGCGGCTCGGCCGGGGGCGGGGTGTTGCGCCAGGCCGTGCCGCGCTGGCTCGAAGAGCCGGGCCTGCGCCCGCATCTGCTGGCGGTCGCTCCGGCGCGGCCGCGCGACGGCGGCAGCGGCGCGCTCTATCTCCTGCTGCGGCGGGCCGGGCGGTGAGCCTCGACCAGGTCCGCGCCGCCCGCGTGCTGTGCATCGGCGACGTGATGCTCGAACATGCGGTGATCGGCACCCTCGCCGGCGCCGGCAAGGAGCCGGTGCTGCGCGTCGAGCGCGAATCGCGCCGCGTCGGCGGCGCCGGCGCGGTGCTGCGCCATCTCGCCACGCTCGGCGTCGCCGCCGCCTTCGTCTCGGTCGTCGGCAACGACGCCGCCGGGCGCGAGATCGAGCGGCTGCTCGCCGCCGCCAGCGACGCCGAGACGCATCTGCTGGTTCAGCCCGGCCGCACCACCGCGGTCAAGACCCGTTTTCTCGACCGCGAGCGGCCCCTCTTGCGCGCCGACCGCGACAGCGCGGCGCCGCTCGGCCCCTATACCCGGGAAGACCTGCTGCGCCTGGCGCGCGAGCTGGTAACCAGCCGCAACGTCGTCGTCATTTCCGACCATGCCGGCGGGGTGCTGACCGAGGGGGTGGCGCTCGAAATCATCCGCGCCGCGCAGGAGGCGGGCGCGCGCGTCGTCGTCGATCCCGAGGGCGGCGATCCGATCCGCTATCGCGGCGCCGACCTGCTCGTCGCCGGCCGCCGCGAGCTCGGCGCCGCCACCGGGCTTCCCGTCGGCAGCCGCGCCGCGCTCGGCCTGGCGGCGCAGACGCTGATCAACCGCTGCTCCTTCGGCGGCATCCTCGTCGGCGCCGGCCCGGCCGCCGTCGCCGTCGTCGCCGCGGCGCTCGGCGCCGGGATGACACCGCAGCAGGCGGTGCGGCTGGCCGGCGGCGGCGCCAGCCTGGTTACCGCCGGGGCGGCATGATCACAGCCCCGGCTGCGGATCGATCAGCCGCCGCAGGCGCCGACCCGCCGCGAGGGCAAAGCGCAGGGTCAGCGCCCGCCGCCGCCCCGGCGCCAGCCGCATCTCCGCCCCCTCGCGCAATAATGCCGCGCCGAACCCGTCCGCCACGAAGAGGCCACAATCCTCCGGGATCAGCGCCACCGGAAAGTTCGCGGGCACCGCAAAATAGAGCCTGTCGGCAAAGTCCCGATAGAAGCCCCATTTGCGGTCGGCGCGGAAATCGGCGACCGAGGTCTTGATCTCGACGATGACGAGATCGCCGGTCTTGCCGAGGGCGAGGATGTCGGCGCGCCGCCCGTTGGCGAGCGGAAACTCGACGAGGCTGGCATAGCCGAGCTGATCGAGCGCGCGGCAGACACCGCGGGCGAGCAGCGCTGCGGCGGCCGGCTCGGCCGGGGCGGTCACGGCGGGGATTGCCGCTGCGGCGGCTTTGGGCCGATCATCGCCGGCCAGGGTTGCGGAGGTTCGGCATGGGCTGGTTCAGGGGCGGATTGTTGCGCGAGGCGTGGCGCCTCGCCTTCCCGTACTGGCGCTCGGAAGAGAAATGGGCGGCGCGCGGCCTGCTGGTCGCGGTGGTCGCGCTCAACCTGATCGCGGTATGGATCAATGTCCGCCTCAACCTGTGGAACCGCGATTTCTACGACGCGCTGCAGCAATACGATTGGCCCCGCTTTCTCTGGCAGTCGGCGATCTTCTGCACGATCGCCGCAGCCTGGATCATCGTCGCCGTCTATCAGCTCTATCTGCGCCAGATCCTGCACATCCGCTGGCGCCGCTGGCTGACCCAGCGCTTCCTGCGGCACTGGCTGGAGGCGCGCGCCTATTACCGCATCCAGCTCGATCAGTCGACGACCGACAACCCCGACCAGCGCATCTCCGACGACCTCGACCGCTTCACCTCGCTGACCCTGGCGCTCGCGCTCGGGCTGATGAATTCGGTGGTCACCCTGTTCTCGTTCCTGATGATTTTGTGGAACCTGTCGGGCACCGCGCACATTCCGCTGTGGGGCGATGCCGAGCTGGCGATCCCCGGCTATCTCGTTTTCGCCGCGCTCGGCTATGCCGTCATCGGCACCTGGCTGACCCATTGGATCGGCCTGCCGCTTGCCGGCCTGCTGTTCGACCAGCAGCGCTACGAGGCGGATTTCCGCTTCAGCATGGTGCGGCTGCGCGAAAACGCCGAAAGCGTCGCCTTCTACCGCGGCGAAGAGCGCGAATACGGCGTCTTCGACCTGCGATTTTCGCGCGTCGTCGCCAATTGGTGGGACATCATCCGGCGGCGCAAGAAGCTGACCTGGTTCACCGCCAGCTATGCCCAGGTCGCGGTGATCGTGCCCTACATCGTCGCGGCGCCGCGCTATTTCGGCAAACAGATCCAGCTTGGCGGGCTGATGCAGGTAATCTCGGCCTTCGGCTCGGTGCAGGACGCGCTGTCCTTCATCATCTCGAGCTACACCGAGATCGCCGAGTTCGGCGCGGTGGTGGCGCGGCTGGCGACCTTCCGCGCCCGCATCGACGGCGTCATCCGCGCCGAGGCCGGGCCGCAGCCGATCGCCATCGCCCCGGGCGAGCCGGGCGTCGCCATCCGCCGCCTCGACCTCGACCTGCCGGACGGCCGGCGCCTGCGCCACAACATCGCGCTCAGCGCCGCGCCCGATGCGGCGGCATTGATCACCGGCCCGTCCGGTGCCGGCAAAAGCACGCTGCTGCGCGCGATCGCCGGGCTGTGGCCGTTCGGCTCCGGCGAGGTCAGGGTTGGCGCCGGCCGCTCGCTGTTCCTGCCGCAACGGCCCTATCTGCCGCTCGGCACGCTGGCCGACGCGCTGGTCTACCCGGACCGCGCCACCGCCGCCCGGCGCGGCGAGTTCGAGGCGGCGCTGCGCGCGGTGGGCCTTACCCATCTGATCGACTCGCTCGACGAGGACGCGAACTGGGCGCAGCGCCTGTCGATCGGCGAGCAGCAGCGCATCGGCTTCGCCCGGGTGCTGCTGGCGCGGCCCGAGATCGTCTTTCTCGACGAGGCGACATCGGCGCTCGACGAGGCGGCCGAAAGCGCGTTGTATCGCCTGTTGCGGGAGGCCGAGTGGCGGCCGACCATCGTCAGCGTCGGCCATCGCGCGACTCTGCGCCGCTTTCACGACACCATCGTCGATCTCGGCCGCGCCGAAGTCGGCGAAGCGGCGGCCGGCTGAGGGCGAGGAGGGCAATGGACACCAGCGACGACTCGCTGCGCGCGGTGCGGCTCGGCAAGCTCGAATCGTTGCGCGCGCGCGGCATCGACCCTTATCCCACCGGCTTCCCGCGCAGCGACGAGGCGGCGGCGCTGGAGGCGCGCTACGCCGCGCTGCCGGCCGGCGCCGAGACCGGCGACAGCGTCCGCGTCGCCGGCCGCATCCGGGCGATGCGCAACAGCGGCATGTTCCTCGATCTGCACGACGCCTCGGGCAAGATCCAGATTTTCAACCATAAGGACTATCTGCCGGAGGCCGATCTGGCGACGCTGCGCGCGCTCGACATCGGCGACCTGATCGGGGTCGAGGGCCGGGTGCGGCGGACCCCGCGCGGCGAGCTGACGGTCAACGCCGCGCGCCTGACCGTGCTGGCCAAGGCGCTGCGCCCCCTCCCCGAAAAGTATCACGGGCTCGCCGACATCGAATTGCGCTACCGGCAGCGCTATCTCGACCTGATCGTCAACCCGGCGAGCCGCGAGACCTTGCGCCGGCGCAGCCTGATCGTCGCGACGCTGCGCCGCCACCTCGCCGCCGCCGGCTATCTCGAGGTCGAGACGCCGATGCTGCATACGATCGCCGGCGGCGCCTCGGCCAAGCCGTTCGTCACCCACCACAACGCGCTCGACATCGACCTCTATCTGCGGATCGCCCCGGAGCTGCACCTGAAGCGGCTGCTGGTCGGCGGGCTGAGCGATCGGCTGTTCGAGATCAACCGCTGCTTCCGCAACGAAGGGCTGTCGCCGCGCCACAATCCGGAATTCACCTCGCTCGAACTCTACGAGGCTTATGTCGACTACACCGCGATGATGGCGCTGACCGAGGAGCTGATCGCCGAGGCGGCAAAGGCGGCGACCGGCGGATTGCAGATCGAATACGGCGGTACCCGCATCGACCTGACGCCGCCCTGGCCGCGGCGCAGCATGGCCGCGCTTGTCGAGGAGGCGACGGGCATCGATTTTCTCGCCCTCGACGCGGCGGCGGCGCGGGCCGCGGCGAACCGGCTCGGCGCCGAGCTGGGCGAGCATGCGCTGTGGGGCCACGCGCTGGAGGCCGCCTTTGCCGCCAAGGTCGAGGACCGCCTGCTGCAGCCGGTCCACGTCACCGGCTTTCCGCGCGACATCTCGCCGCTCGCCAAGGCCGACGCCAAGGACCCGCGGCTGGTCGAGCGCTTCGAGACCTACATCTATGGCTGGGAGGTCGCCAACGCCTTCTCCGAGCTCAACGACCCGCTCGACCAGCGCGCCCGCTTCGAGGTGCAGATGCAGGCACGCGCGGCCGGCGACGAGGAGGCCCAGCCGCTCGACGAGGATTACGTCGCCGCGCTCGAATACGGGCTGCCGCCATGCGGCGGGCTCGGCATCGGCATCGACCGGCTGACCATGCTGCTGACCGACAGCCCGTCGATCCGCGACGTCATCGCCTTCCCGACCATGCGGCCGCGCTGAAACGCCGGTCACCGCATCGTGAACCGCGCCCGGCGACACGCAAAGCCGGCATGCGCCTATCCGACCGATAGGAGCTGAAGGAGCAGACGATGGCCGAGCCTCTTCATCGCCGGTTGCGCGCGCTCGCCTCCGCCGCTGCGCTCGCCGCCGCGCTGGTCCTGCCCGGCTGCGCCCGGCCGCCGGCCGTATCCGCCGCGGCGATTCCGCCGATCCCGCCGGGCGAGGCGCGGATATGGTTCTATCGCGATTTCGAGCCGTCGGTGACGCTGGGCATGGCCAATGTTGCGCTCAACGGGGTCGACGGCATCCATGTCAATGCCGACGGGAGCGCCTCCTACCGCGACGTACCGCCCGGGCACTACCGCGTCACCGTCGAGAGCTACGGCGTCGACGTCAACCAGTCGCGCGAGCTCGACCTCACCGCCGGGCAGGAGGCCTATGTCAAAATCCTGTCAATCCCCTGGATCGCCGAGGGCGACCTCAGCAGCTTCACGCGCGACACCTTCTACGTCTCGCTGGTGTCGCCCGCCGAGGGCCGCGCCATCGTCGCCGGCCGACCCTTCGCCGGCGGCGAGTAGAGCAGGGGTCAGAAATTCTCCAGGCTGAGCACCTCGCTGTCGTAGTCGTAGGAGAAAATCTCGGCGTGCCGGCCCCAGTTGATGACGGTGTCGAGCACGCGCTGCGCCTCCTCCTCGGACAGGTGGTCCTCGAGTTCGCGGAGAAACCGCGCCGCCGGGGCGCGGTGGTTGGGCCGCTCGTCGAGCACCCGGCGGATATGTGCGGCGAGCGGGATGTGCTTCAGCAGCGCCTCGGCAAATAGCGGTTTGCGTTCGAGCATCTCGGCTTCGGCGTAGAGGCGCCCGGCCGGGGTCAGCTCAATGTCGCCGCCGCTGACATGAGCGAAGCCGAGCAGGTGCAGCGTCTCGATCAGCGGAAACAGCTCGTCGACGTCGAGGTTTTCCTCGTCGGCGAGGTGCGGCAGGTCGGCGCGGCCGCTGTAGGGCGGCTCGCTCAGCCGCTCGATCAGCGCCGACAATTGCTGCACTGCGGCGTCCGGCAGGCGGTAGCCGAGCCCGATTGCCTCGGGCTTGGCGCCCCGCCGGTTGTCGCGGCCCGGCACCGTGGTCAGCAGGGTGTAGACCTGGTCGACGATCTGGCGGAACGCCGGGTCGTCGCGGTCGCGCGGCCGCGGCAGCGAGACGGGAATCTCGGCGTTGATGCGGCCGGGATCGCTGCCGAAGATCAGGATGCGGTCGGCCATCTCGACCGCCTCCTCGATGTTGTGCGAGACCATGACGATTCCCTTGGTCGGGATGCGCCCCTCGGTCCACAAATCGAGCAGATCGTCGCGCAGTGTCTCTGCGGTCAGCACGTCGAGCGCCGAGAACGGCTCGTCGAGCAGCAGGATGTCGGGGTTAACCACGAGCGCCCGGGCAAAGCCGACGCGCTGCCGCATGCCGCCCGACAATTCCTTCGGGTAGGCGCTCTCGAACCCGTCGAGTCCAATGAGGTCGATCGCATCGACCGCACGCCGCCGCCGCTCCGCCGCCGAGACGCCTTGCGCCTCGAGCCCGAGCTCGACGTTGCCGAGCACGGTCAGCCAGGGAAACAGCGCAAAGCTCTGGAACACCATGGCCACGCCGTAGACCGGGCCGGTGACCGGCCCGCCGCGATATTCGATGCGGCCCTCGCTTGGCGGGACCAGGCCGGCGAGGATGCGCAGAAAGGTCGATTTGCCCGAGCCCGACTTGCCGAGAATGGCGACGATCTCGCCCTCGCGCAGGGCAAAGTCGAGCCGGTCGAGCACCAGCCGCCCGGTGCGGTCGGGGGTGCGATAGGTCTTGCATACGCCGGTGACGCGCAGCGGCGGCACCGCTTTTTCCAGCACCGCGTCGGGCATCGCTTCGCCTTTCAATCGAGCCGCAGCCGTTCGGCGGCCAGGTTGTACAGCCGGCGCCACAGGAGCCGGTTGAACGCCAGCACGTACAGGCACAACACGCCGATGCCGAGCGCGATCCGCGCCGCGTCGCCTTCGGCGGTATAGCGGGCGATATAGGCGCCGATGCCGGTCGCGCTCAAGGTGGTATCGCCCCATTGCACGACCTCGGCGACAATGCTGGCGTTCCACGCGCCGCCGGCCGCGGTTACCGCCCCGGTGACATAGGCGGGAAAGATCGCCGGCAGCATGATCCGCCGCCACCACAGCAGGTTGCGCACGCCGAGATTGCTCGCCGCCAGTTTCAGTTCGGCCGGCAGCGCCATCGCCCCGGCGATCACGTTGAACACGATGTACCACTGGGTACCGAGGATCATCAGCGGGCTGAGCCAGATCTCGCTGTCGAGCCGGTAGCGCAGGATCAGCACCACCGCGAGCGGAAAGAACAGGTTGGCGGGGAAGGCGGCGAGAAACTGCACGATCGGCTGCACCTTGTCGGCCAAGCGCGGGCGCAGCCCGATCCACACCCCGATCGGCACCCAGATCAGCGAGGCCAGCGCGATCAGCACCATCACCCGTGCCGCCGTGATCAGACCGAGCAAGAACACCCGGCCGATCTCGCCAGGGCCGACCGCGCGGCGGATGAACTCGACCAGCCAGATCACCGCGCCGGCGGCGATCGCCAGCAGGACGAGGTCGAAGACCCGCTCGAACAGCGGCGACGGCTGACGCTCGACGACCCGCGCCGGCCGGCGGCGCAGCAGCGCGGCGAGGCCGTTGTCGATCGCCCGGTTGAGGCTCAGCACCGCCGATTGCAGCAGGTCGAACAGCCGTGCCCGCTGCATGACGATCAGGAACCACGGCCGCACATTGTCGTCCTCGGGGCCGGGGTCGCCCTTGAACTTGGTCGACCACGCCAGCAGCGGGCGGAACAGAAGCTGGTCGTACAGCAGGATGACGATCAGCATGACCAGCACGGCATAGCCGATCGCGGCCAAATCGCGCCGGGCGATCGCGGTGGCGATATAGGAGCCGATCCCCGGCAACAGGATGGTCTGGCCCGACACGGTGATCGCCTCCGAGGCGACGACGAAGAACCAGCCGCCCGAGACCGATATCATCATGTTCCAGATCAGCGCCGGCACCGCGTGCGGCACCTCCAGCCGCCAGAAGCGCTGCCAGGCCGACAGATGATACATGCGCGCCGCCTCGACCAGCTCGATCGGCACGGTGCGCAGCGACTGGTACAGGCTGAACGTCATGTTCCACGCCTGCGAGGTAAAGATGGCAAAGATCGCGGCGCATTCGACGCCGAGCAGGCTGCCGGGAAACAGCGCGATGAACCCGGTCACGGTGATCGACAAAAAGCCGAGGATCGGCACCGACTGCAGAATGTCGAGCACCGGGATCAGGATTTTCTCGGCCGAGCGGCTTTTCGCCGCGAGCGCGGCATAGCCGAGGCTGAAGACCAGCGAGGCGATCAGCGCCGCCCCCATGCGCAGCACCGTGCGCAGGGCATATTCGGGCAGCCGCCACGGGTCGAGCGAGATCGGCAGCGCCTCGCCGACGTGGTAGCGCTGGGTCATTCCCATGCCGCCCCAGGCAATGAGCGCGACCAGCCCCAGCACCAGCGGCAAGGCTACCAGGTCCCAATAGTTCGGGCGCAGCCGCGACGGCCAGGCGACGAGGGGAAGGCCCCAACGCTGTTCCATGGGCGGATGCCGGAGTTGCGATTGGCGGCGTGCTTCTAACCCGGCCGCGCGAGGCACGACAAGAGCGGCCGGCCCGCGCTAAGATCGCGGCCGCAGTCAATCCTGCGGAGCCGGCATGCTTCTCGATCTGGCGCGGCTGGAGGCGACGCCCTTGCGCCGCGATCCCTTCGACTTCGTGGTCGTCGAGGATTTCGTCGCGGCCGAGCGCAAGGCCGACCTTGCCGCCGCGTTTCCGCCGCTGCGCGGCCACGGCAGCTATCCGCTTGCCGCGGTGTCGTGCGGACCGCTGTTTTCCCGCCTCGCCGAGGAGCTGGCGGGCGACGCCCTGCGCCGCGCGATCGAGAACAAGTTCGAGATCGATCTCGGCGGCCGGCCGACCCTGATCACGCTGCGCGGCTACGGCGACGAAAGGGACGGGCGCATCCATACCGATTCGGCGAGCAAGCTGATCACCCTCTTGCTGTACCTGAACCCGGTGTGGGAGGCGCCGGCCGGGCGGCTGCGGCTGCTGCGCGGGCCCGACGACCTCGACGATTATGCGGTCGAGGTGCCGCCGCTGGCCGGCATGATGGTGGCGTTCCGCCGCAGCGCCACCTCGTATCACGGCCACTACCCGCATGTCGGACCGCGGCGCAGCGTGCAGCTCAACTGGGTGACCGATGCGCGGGTCGTGCGGCGCGAGCTCGGCCGCCACCGCTGGTCGGCCCTGGTCAAATCGCTCAACCCGTTCCGAGGCGGCGCGGCGCCGGCGGAAAACCGGGTTGGCAAGTTCGGGTCCGGCGGCTAACCTGCCGGCGATTTCTCGGGGGCAAGCCTCATCCTTTTCGGAGAACGCGGACGGTGAAATCCACCTGGCAGGCCGTCGCCGTCGCCGCCGCTTGCGCCGCGGCGGTGCTGCGACCGGCGCCGTCCGCGGCGCAGAGCAAGATCGTCGACGAAATCAAGGTCGGCGGGCTGGCGCACGACGTGACCTTTCTCGGCCGCCATGTCGAGAGCGGCGCCGACATCAATCTCGAAGTCCTGTTCACCTCGCCCGAGCTGCTGAGCGTGATCGGCTCGCCGCGTCCGCATCTCGGCGCCGACATCAACACCGACGGCAATACCAGCGACGGCTATTTCGGCCTGACCTGGGGCATCCGGCTGATCCAGAACCTGTTTCACCAGGACGACGCGATCTTCCTCAACGGCAGCCTCGGCGCCGCGGTGCAGGACGGCTACGTCGATTCCGCGCCGCCCGGGCGCAAGCGGCTCGGCTCGCCGGTGCTGTTCCGCGAAAGCCTCGAGCTGGGCTACCAGATCACCCCGCAGGTCAGCTTTGCGCCGTTTGTCGACCACATCTCCAACGCCAATCTCGGCCGCCACAATGCCGGGATCACCAGCGCCGGCGGCCGTCTCGGATTCAAGTTTTAAGGGTGCTTGGCGCCGGCGAATATGCCGGAGGCGATATAGCTGGCGTCGGCGTTCCTGACCGCAAAGGTGCCGCCGGTCTCGGCCGCCATCGGCCCGTAGAATGCGCCGGCCGCCGCCCCGCCCAGCCCCGATCCGTGGAGCGCCCCGGCATAGGCCGGGCCGTTGCCGCCGAAGATCGGCCCGCCGAAACTCTTGCCGTCGAAATTGCTGATCGCCATCGTGCCGCTTTGGGTGCCGAAATGGTAGGTCTCGCTGAACGTGCCGCCGGCGAGGTAGTTGGCGCCGCTGTTGAACACGCTGCCGAGCGCCGCGCCGCTGTATTGTGCCGTCGCCTGCATGCTGATCAGGTTGCCGATATCGGCGCGCGAGGTCGGCGTGCCGGCGATCCACGGGTTGATATGGGCGATGTCGGCGCGGTCGCCGCCGCTGCGCGGGCTGGTGTCGAGCTCGCCGCCCCAATAGCCCCATTGCAGGTACTGGCAGGCGCAGAAGCTGGTTCCGGGCGGCAGCAGCGCGTCGGCGGCATGCGGCACGACGTTGGCATTGACGAGATAGAGGCGGGCGTCGCCGGTCACGCCGTTGCGCCGAGACGGGCGGTCCAGGCTTTCCTCGATGCCGAACAGGTTGTCGTTGATATAGGCCTGCCGTCCCGCCGTGTTGCCCGGGACCAGCGAGCCGAACGACAGGCGCAGCAGCACCGTCTTGCTCGCCGCCAGGGTCAAAAGATCGGTGCCGACCATGTCGGCGCTGATCTGCAGCGTCGTCGGGTCGGTGCGGATGCGGGTCAGGCCGGTAATCGCATAGGGGGTGCCGGGAACGCCGTCGACGACCGGCTGGATCGTCCCGCCGATAAACCCGATCAGGCGCTGCGCCGTCTGCGGGCCGTTGGCGGCGGCCGGCGGGGTCGAGGCGACCGCCGGCTGGTTGAAGCCGTAGCTGAGCTGGGCGCCGGTCGCCGTGTTGGTCTCGGTCGCCTGCGACGGGACTTGCGTGCCGTCTTCGTTGCAGCAGTCGTTGGCGGTCAGGACAAAGCCGGAAATCCGGTTGCCGCCGTAGAAGCTGTTGTTGGTCGGGTCGATCGCGGTCAGAAATCCGCTGTTGATCAGGGTCGAGGGATTGTTGCCGTTGAGCCGCACCGAGCCTTCGATCCCGCCGTTGAGCACCGGCTGTGGCGGAAGGTTCGGATCGGCCCCGGCGGTGCCGGAGGCATTGCCGGTGGCGACCACCAGCGCCGAGCTCTGCCCGGCGCCCTGGCCGTTGATCGCCAGGCTCGCCTGCAGCACCTTGGGAAACGCCGTCTGACCGTGCGAGCCGTCGCTGGTGAACGGGGTTGACGGTACCGAGGCGATGAACAGGGGCGACACCGTCGGGTTGGAGATCGATCCGCCGGTGCCGGGGCGCAGGAACGGGATCGCCGAGTTGAGCGCCGCATCGGGCGCCAGGGTGAAGGTCAGCACCTGCGGCGTCGTCGGCGCATAGGCGGCCGGGTTGACCGGCGTGCCGCCATAGGCAAAGGCGGCCTGGCCTGGGGCGTTGACCGGCGTCAGGCTGGCGTAGAAAAAAGTCCCGTCCTGGGTGGCAAAGCTGGTGCCGGTCACCGGGCCGACCGGGGTGGCGGTCGGGTCGCCGGCGGTGATGGTGCCGTTCCCCGGGCTCAGCGGCAGCGACAGCGGCGCGGCGTTATTGCCGACCGCGGCGATCAGCACGCCGTTCTTGATCACCGCATCCTTGAAGCCGGCAACCGGCCCGGTAAAGCCGAGCGCCGGGCTCGTCGTGCTGTTGAAGCCGCCGGACAGCCCGGTCGCGTCGGGCAGTTTGGGCCCGCCGGGATTGTTGTTCTGGTTGTTGCCGGGATTATTGTTCTGGTTGTTGCCGGGATTGTTGTTCGGGGTGTTGTTGTTGATCCCGGTTTGCAGCGGCCCCTGGCTGGTCGAGGTGTTGACGTTGAGCGGGGGCAGGGTGGTGTTCTGCGGCTGGGTCTGTCCGATCTCGTGCTGTGCGTTTCGGACGTTGCCGGAGACGTTGTCCGACACGGTGGAGGAGATGCCGCTGTCGGCGACGGTGCTGTCGGTCGGCACGTTGGGGCTGCCGCCATGCGCACCGGGATGTCCGTCGAGCCCGGCGAGAAAGCGGGCGAGCAGGCCGGGATCGGCCGGCGTCGGCGAGGACGGCGCCGCGTCCTTGCCCGAGACCACGATCATGTAGCCCGGGCGGCGGATCGTCTCGGTCACCCCGCCGAGACCGGTCACCGTCAACCCCTTGCCATAGAGAAAAATCACCTCGATCTGGCCGTTGGCGCCGATATCGAGCAGGAACACGCCGCCGCGGATACCGATCGTCGCCGACGGGGTGCGCAGCGTCACCGGTGTCGCCTGCTTGCTCAGCTTGCCGCCGACATAGCGAAAGATGCCGCGGGTCGCGCTCAGCGCCTGGGTACCGGTGCCGGTCTTCGGATCGAAGACGAATTCGTCGATCGTCATGTCCGAATTGGCGCCGATGCTGAGTGCGGACTCGTCGACGAACAGGATTTGCGTCTGGCCGTCCGGCCCGGTCGAGATGCGTTCGTTGAAGACGACGTCCTCGCCGATCACCAGCCGCTTCATCTCACGCCCCGGGAGCGTGCCGCTGACGGCGGGGTTGACGGCGCTGCTGACGCCGACCCGCTGTTGCGCTGCGGCGGGCAGCGCAAGGGTGGCAAGAAGCGCAAAAACCAGGGGGAGCGCACGGCGCATGGGGAGCCTCCTGCGCTAACCTAAAAGCGGATTTGTGCGCCCACCAAGAGAGAATTCGTCGTATAGCCGTAAAGCGACAGGTTGGAAGACACGATATCGCGTTGCAGTTGCGCGATGACGGCGACGCGGTCGGTGACCGGAAAGGTCTGGGTCACGCCAAAACGCCAGTGGCGGTCGTAGCGATTGCTCGGCGAAAAGACGAAAGGGTTGCCGCTGGTGCTGCAGCACGGGTCGGGCGCGGCGTAATACGCCCAGCTCCGCGTGATGTAGAAGCTGGTTTCCCACGGATACGGCCCGGTGCCTTCCGGGCCGCGATAGCGCAGCCGATAGTTGGCGGCGACCGCGTAGGAATTGTTGCTGTAGAAATCGAACCGGGTGTCCTGGTTCAGATAGTCGAATTCAAGGCCGAGGAGCGAGGTCTCCCCGAGCGGCCGGCTCAGCGCCAGGCTGAACAATTTGTCGCTGCCATCAAGCCCGGTCGAAAGCGGCCGGTCCGGCGCGTTGGTAAAGCGCTTCTGGCGGAACTCGAACACCGCCTTGGCGGCGATCTGCTGCGGCAGCTGCGCGGTGGTCTCGAGGCCGGTGCCGTAGGTCCAGAAATATTGCGCCTCGCCGAGCCCGACCTCGTTGAGGATTGCATAGGGCTTCACCGTCGCCGCCGAGATCAGCGGCAGGCCCGGCTCGGGAAAGCGCAGGCGGGGGCCGGCGTTGATCTCGGCCAGGTCGAGGTCGAGCCGGCCGAAATGCAGGTAATGGTTGGCAAAGGCGGTGGCGCCGACCTCGAAGGTGTCGCGGTCCTGGGTGCCGAGGTCGTAGGTGTATAGCATGCCGGCGGTGGCGAACAGGTCGAAGTCGCGCTGCTTGACGAATTCGCGGGTCAGCGGGATCAGCCCGACCGGCGACTGCACCAGCGGCGAGCCCGGCGCGACATTGGCGTCGGTCTGGTATTGCCCGCCGAACTGGACATAGCCGACAAGCCGCTGCGGCGCTTCCTCGACCCTGATCCGGGCGAGGTATTGCTCGACCCGCGCTTTCACCTCGGGTGGCGGGCTGGCCGCTGCGGCCTTCTCGAAATAGCTCCTGGCGACCGCGAACGAGCCCATGCGGAAATACAGCGCGCCGAGTTCGAGGTCGACGCGCGGCAGGTTCGGGTTGAACAGCAGCATGCGTTCGAGCG
>Ga0209581_1000658_pt1 | contig 59332 bp, 56 predicted proteins | sample Coa_R2_FD_187160 | JGI IMG/M metagenome (GOLD analysis project Ga0209581, IMG submission 187160) | Surface soil microbial communities from Centralia Pennsylvania, which are recovering from an underground coalmine fire - Coalmine... | ecosystem: Environmental > Terrestrial > Soil > Unclassified ...
AGGCCGATTCGCCGCAGTTACCCCTCGCGTGGGAGCCGGTGTCGTGAGCCCGCACCCCAACCCGGTTTGCACGTTGGCCGCGGTGGAGCACCCAACCCCCTTTCAAATCACCGCGGGCAGGAAGCGCCACGCTAATTTGGACACCAGTGTCCGCACTCGCAGTGTTCCGCCGTCGACGGACTTAAATGTTTGCAAAGCGGGCAAGTCTGAGGTGTTGTATTACTCATATATTACTCTCCTATGATGTTTTGTCTCCTATGATGTTTTGTCTACTCCAAACTTTTCGCGCAGCTCGGGGCCGACCAACGGAAGGCCGCACCCGGCCGCAAACGGGGAAAGGTTTTGCCTTTGTATTTGCCGCCTTTCCCTTGTCATTGATAAATCTTCGGAACGGCCCGGAGCCGTCAAGGGCGCGCGGTTCGTGCGCGGCGAAGCGAACCCTTGACGGCGAGGACGGTTCTGGAACATGAAGCGGAAGGGAAAGGCGGCGGGGGTCTCAGGGGGCGTCCCCCTGGCGGGGACCCGGGGCAGCGCCCCGCGCACCTTACCGCGCGGTTTTTGCGCGGCATAAAGCAGTTCGTCCGCCACGTTTCACGCCTCCGCCAGTACGAAACTCGGAAAATCCTCGAACACCCACTTATTCTTCAGCGTCCGATAGATGATCCCCAGAAGTTTCCGCGCCAACGCGATGATCGCCTTCCCCGTCCCGCGCCGCGCCTTCACCTGCTCGTAGTGGCGCTTCAGGTACGGGCTGTAGCGCTGCGCGATCAGCGCGCATTGCACCAGGGCCGTACGGCCCAGCTTGCTGCCGCGCTTGGTGATCCGCCCGGAGCGCTCTGTCTGGTTGGAATTCGACACCCGAGGCACGATACCGAAGTACGCTGCCAGCTTGCCCTCATCGGCAAAGTCGTTGATATCGCCGATGACCGACAGCAAGCCATAGAGCGCGAAGTGCTTATGGTGGGCGGTCGCAGGCTCGAACTGCGGACCTCCTGCTTGTAAGGCAGGCGCTCTGACCGGCTGAGCTAACCGCCCCGGGACACCGGCTTTCTTGATCGTAGCATCATTTCCGCAGGGATTTGCGAGCTTCGCAGCGCGCTATAATCGGCGCCGATGACGATGCGGACCGGGATGCTCGGCCTGATTCTGGCGCTGGTCTTCGGGATGCTTGGGCGAGGCACGCAGGCGGCCTTGCGACGCCTCTTCGCCGGGCGCCCGGCGCTGCTGTTTGGCGCGCCGGCCCTGCTCACTCTCCTGTTCGGAGCCGCGGCCGCCGGGGCGGGTGCTTTTTCCTGGCCGCTGCTGTTTGTCGCGGCCGTGTACCTGCTTATTCCCACCCTGCTCGCCTTCGTGCAGGGGCCCGGACCCGCCAGGCGGCCCTCCGGCGCGGACTTCGCCCTCATTCTGCTGCTTTGGCTGCCGGTCGAATTTGGTGCGGGCCAAGGGCTGATCCCCCGTCCGCAGCAGGGTTTCCTGCACAGCGTGGCGTATGGCGTGGCTATTCTTCTGGCCCTGGTGCTGTTCCTCGGATTCCGGAATTGGGAAGGCCTGAAATACACGCTACCGGCCGGCGGGCGGGACTTTCTTTATGCCGCCGCCGGGTTTGCCGTTTGCGCTCCGGTGTTGATCGTCGTGGGCCGGTGGCTGGAATTCATCCCGCCCTTCCACCTGCCCCCGCAGCCGCAGGCCGCGCGGCTGCTCACCCAATTCCTGATCATCCTAGTGGCCACCGGCCTGCCCGAGGAGATTTTGTTTCGCTCCCTGATTCAGAATGGGCTAATGCTGCGATGCGGACCCGGCATCGGCACGCTGCTGCTTGCCAGTTTCATCTTCGGCTGCGCCCACCTCAACAATGGTCCGCAGCCGCTGCCGAACTGGCGGTATATGATCCTGGCGACGATCGCCGGCGCAGCCTACGGAAAGGTCTTCCAGCAATCATCCAGCGTGTGGGGATCAGCCTCTCTGCACGCACTCGTGGACTGGACCAAGCACGTCTTTTTTTAGCCCTAATAGAACAGATACTTGCGCCATTTCTCATCGCCTTTTCCGAGCATACGCATCAGGTGGCGGCTGGTGTGCAGGCTGAAGGGCCGCGGCTGGCGCGCAAGCTTCATGCCAGCCTCTTCCGGTGTGCGGCTGCCCTTGCGGTTGTTGCAGGGATGGCAGCAGGCCACCAAGTTCTCCCAGGCCGATTCCCCGGCCCGAGAGCGGGGGATAACGTGATCCAGTGTCAATTCGGAAGACGGCAGCGTGCTGTGGCAGTACTGGCAGGTGTAGCGGTCGCGCATGAGGATATTCTTACGGGACAGCGCGCGGGTCTGATGCGGAATGCGGCGGTATTCGAGCAGCCGGATGACCGAGGGCAGCCGCATGGCGTGGCGCGCGGAGTGAACGAACGCCAGGGACTCCTCCTCGGCGGAGGCCACGCCCTTGAGGACCAGCACCAGGGCGCGCCGCGCTCCGCAAATGTTGATCGGCTCGTAACTCGCGTTCAGCACGAGCACCGGCTTCTGCAATCGATCCGACATCGACATCCCAACGCTCCCTAGGTTCGACGGGCCACGGGCGCTCCGCCGGCCGGCGCGCGGAATCGCCGGTCCACCCGGGCCAGAGTCAGGAGACCCACGTACCGGGCCCCCGCGCGCTTTAAAACCATGGCACAGGCGCCGGCCGTCGCGCCCGTGGTCATCACATCGTCCACCAGCAAGATGCGCCGGCCCTGCGAACCGGCGGCCCGATACATGGAAAAGGCGCCCGCCACGTTCTCGCGCCGCGCGGAGTTACTCAAGCCCGCTTGTGTTCGCGTGGACCGCCGCCGGCGAACCAACCTCCTCACCGGAAGCCCGCACCGGCGCGCAATTTCGCGAGCCAGCAGCTCCGACTGGTTAAAGCCGCGCCGCCAGCGGCGGCGCCAATGCAGCGGCACCGGCACGACCAGGTCAAAGCGCTGATCGCGCGGGAGGGCGTTCGACAGCAAGTCGCCCAGAGGCCTCGCCAGTGTGCGGATCCGGCCGTACTTGAACAGGTGGATCAACTCGCGCAGCTTTCCCTCATAGGCGCCGTAGCACCAGGCGGCATCGAACCCCCACAATCCGCTCCGGCAGAGCGCGCAGCGGCCCTCGGCATCCAGCGGGAAGCGATTCAGAAAAGGGGTCCGGCAACTGACGCAAAAGTATTCGGCAGCCAGCGGAGCGGGTTCGTGGAGGCAGTCGCGGCAAACCGGCACACGCGAAAATTCGCGCAGCGGGCCATGGCACACGCGGCACTCATCCGGGAAAACAAGCGAAAAAAGAGCGTACGAAAGCCGCCCCAGGAACGGGAGCCGGGACTCGGAGAAGACTGCGGTTAGCCTACTACTCGAGAAGACTCACCTCCGCCAGAGTTTCATTCTACAACACCCCGAGATCCTGCTTCTCCTGGCACGCGATACAATGGCGGGCCCAGGGCACGGCATCCAGTCGCTTCGGCTCCACGGCTCCCCCGCAGGCGACGCAGGCGCCGAAGGTGCCGGCATCCATGCGGAGGATGGCTTCGCGAACCAGAACCAGAATTAAGCGCGCCTGCTCCAATTGCTGGAAAAGCGCCTCTTTATCGTAGGCGCGGTTAGCCCGGTCGCCCACATCCGGCGAATCCGCCGCGGCCACCTGTTCTTCATCCGATTCGATCCGTGCAATTTCGGATGTCAGCTCCCGTTGCTTTTCAAGCAACCGCTGCCGGTATGATTGGGATTGCGCTGTCGCCATATCGCCGGCCGGCCGACGCCGGCCCTACCCATGATCTTAGCGCTACTCCAGGATGCGGTTGATGGTGATGTCCGGCCGGGTCAGGATGGCGGAGTTGAGTTCCACACCCAACCCCGGTCCAGGGGGTAGCGGGAGCACGCCCTCCGCCGCCGGCAGCGTGGTGGTCACCAGCCCCTGGTATTCCTCCAGATAGTGACGCCGCACGGTCTCGAGGATGAAGAGGTTAGTCAGGTTGGCAGCCAGGTGCGCGGAGGCCATGTGCAGGACGGGGCCCCCGCAGTTGTGCGGCGCCACCGGAAGGTAGGAGGTCTCCGCCATGACGGCGATTTTGCGGGCCTCGGAAAGGCCGCCGCACCAGCAGATATCCGGCATCACGATGCGCGCCGCGCGGTTCTCCAACAGTTCTCGAAAGCCCCAGCGGGTCATGAGGCGCTCGCTTACGCAAAGCGGCAGCCGGGTGGCCTGCGCCAGTTCGCGATAGGCCGCCAGGTTATCCTGGGGCAGCATCTCTTCCAGCCACATGGGCTCGTAGGGCTCCAGCGCCTGTGCGATGCGGATGGCACAGGGCAGGTTCCAGTAGCCGTGAAACTCCATGGCCACGTCCATGGAATCCCCGAACTCCTCGCGGATGAGCCGCAGTGGTTCGATGCCCTGGCGCATCTGGTCGGCGGTGATGTACTGCCCGCGCGTTTCGGCGGCGATGGGGTCGAAGGGCCAAATCTTCATGGCGCGGATACCGGAGGCGGCCAGTTCGCGGGCCAGGCGCGCCGGTTCGGTCAAGAAATCCACGTGGTCGTAGCAGGTGTTGTAAATGCGGATGAACTCCCTGGATGCGCCGCCCAGCAACTGGTAGACCGGCCGGCCAACGGCCTTGCCTGCCAGGTCCCACAGCGCCAGATCCACAGCGCTGATAGCGCGCATTTCTGCGCCCGCCCATCCGCTGTAGGAGACGGCCTGGAACATATCCGCCCACAGGCGGTCAATCTGCAGCGGGTCGCGGCCCAGCAGGACGGGAGCCAGTGATCGCTCCACCACCGCCTTTTCGGCCTCCGGGTGCGGGTAGGTCTCTCCTAACCCAATGAGCCCGGTATCGGTGTGGATGCGGACCCACAACCATTGGATTGCTCCCGCGTGCACGGTGATGCCGCGCGCCAAGTGAATGGTTTCGATGGCGGTGATGCGCATAGAATAAAAGTATCAGCATCATGCAGGCTTTGGCCGTTGTGGCGGTGCTCGCCCTGCTGGCCCTGTGGGCCGCCGTAGTCCAGCGTCACTGAGTGTTCCCTATGCAACTCGACCGCGCAATTCTGAACGTCTCCCTGCTGTGGATCCTGACCACGCCGCACGAGTTTGCGCATGCTTGGGTGGCGACCAAACTGGGGGATGACACTCCGGAGCGCGAGGGGCGCGTGACGCTGTTTCCCCTGGCGCATGTGGATTGGCTGGGCACCTTGATTCTTCCGGCGCTGACGTCACTGCTCGGCGCTGGCTTCCTGGGTTGGGGCAAGCCCGTGAACACGAATCCGTACAAGCTGCGGGGAGGGCTGAGAGGACTGGCGCTGGTAGCCCTGGCCGGACCCGCCAGCAACGTGATTTTCGCCGTCATCCTGGCGGCTGCGGCCGTCGCGGCGGCGCACTCCCTGCCGGATTTCGCCCGGTTCGCCGCGCGCGGCGTCACTCTCAGCCTCTACCTGGCGATCTTTAATATGCTCCCCGTGCCGCCGCTGGACGGCTCGAAGCTGCTGCTGGCGCTGCGCATTCCCCTGGTGATTTACCGGGAACTGGCGCGGTTCGGATTCATGCTGCTGATTGTGGCTATGTCCGCTTCCGAACTCGGCCGCTGGATGAGCGCGTGGAGCTTCGCCGGCGCCGAATGGATCTTCGGGCTGTTCCGATAGCCGGCGGGAACTAATCCGCAGCGGGTGGTGTCCCCTCTAGAGAGGCTTAATGCCGCCCGACAAGAGACCATCGGACCTGAATTGGTGGACCGAATGTCTCCTTCCCTGGACCGCGAGTTTTGGCAGAAGCCTGGCGCTGGTTCTGGCGGCGTTCGTGCTGGTCCTGAGCACTGCAATCGGCCGGGGCATTCTGGAGACAACGGCGGCGCTGGTGCGCCACCGCCTGCCCTTCGACCAGAGCGGCCGGCTAATGGCGTTAGGCGCCCGCGGATTAGTCTGGCGGAACGGCAACGCCTTCTCTGAGCGGCTGCTGCGAGTCTGGCGCGAAGAAAACTCGCCTCTGGAAAGTCTGGCGGCCTTTCGCTGGGAGAGCTTGGCGGAGGATGGGCTCACGCGCGTTTTCGCGGGCCGGGTCTCCACGGATTTCTTCCCCACTCTCGGCGTGCGGGCGGAACTAGGCCGGGCGGCTTTCGCGCCGCGAGAGAGCCACGCGGCAGTGCTGAGTCACCGTTTCTGGAGGGAGCGGTTCGGCGCCGACCCCCAGGCTGTGGGGAGGACGCTCACGCTGGAAGGGGAGGCGTTTCAGATCGTGGGCGTGATGCCGGCCACGTTCTGGTTTGTCACCAAGCGGGTGGACCTGTGGCTTTCGCCCGATGGGATTCCCGGAGGCGCTCTGTCTCAGATTCCCCGGTTCAGCGCGATCGTCCGCCTGAAACCGGGGGTGACGCAGGAACAGGCGGCGCAGGAGATAGAATCGCTCGCCGCTCGCCACCGGCTTCCGGCACGGGTGAGGCTGGCGAGCATCGAAGACGAATTGCTGCGCGAAACCGTTCCCCCTGTCCTGTTTGCCTGCTATGCCCTCGGGCTGATCGTGCTGATCGGGGCGGCGGATCTGATCCGATTCGTATGGGACTCTCCGCGCCAGGACCGGATTCGCAACCGAATCCGCTTCGCGGGTTTCCTGGCATTGAAATCCCTGGTGGCGCTCGCCGCTCTGACCGGACTCTGGCTGGTGCTGATGGATCCGGCGCACCGCCCCGCCGAGTGGGGCGGCGGAGGCAGCCTGGTGGCGGGCTTCTGGATCTTCGGACTGGGAGTGTGCGGCCTGGTCTATTGGTCGTTGCTGGACCAGCGCTACCGGTGCCGGATATGCCTGCGGAGGCTGCGTATGCCCGTCCCCACGGGCTCCTGGAGTACGCCGCTGCTGGATCGTCCCGGCACGGAATACATCTGTCCTTTCGGTCACGGGAAAGTCAACGTCGCCTCCGTGCGGTTGTTCGGGATCGAACCGGCGCGCTGGACCTACTACCTCGACTTCTGGCGGGAACTGGTACGGCAGGAAGAGGCCGCGCGCGAAGACTGAGCGCCAGCCGCGGTGATACGCTAAATGTTTCATGCCAAAGCGTCGCGTGCAAGCCCTGGGCCTGTGTCTGGCCGTTCTCATGCTGGCAGCCATGCCAGCCAGAGCGGCGTCGGTTCCTCACAAACCGAAGCTGCTGGTGGCCATCGCCATCGATCAGTTTCGCTACGACTACCTGACGAGGTTTGCCAGCGAGTATAGCGGCGGCTTCCGGCGCCTCATGACCGAAGGAGCGGTCTTCACCAGCGCGCGCTACGAGCATTTCCCCACCGTGACGGCCGTCGGGCATAGCACGTTTCTGACCGGGGCCATCCCGGCACTCAGCGGGATCGTGGGCAACGAGTGGTTCGACCGGGTAGCCGGAAAGACCGTGACCAGCGTTTCCGACGAGACGGTGCAGATGCTGGGCGGCAAGGGGGATGGCGGCGCTTCCCCGCATCGTCTGCTGGTGAGCACCGTGGGCGATGAATTGAAGATCGCCGACGGCGGTAAGTCTCGCGTCATCGGCATTTCGCTGAAGGACCGCTCGGCGATCCTGCCCTCTGGACACATGGCCGACGGGGCCTTCTGGTTTGACACCAAGACCGGGCACTTCGTCAGCAGCACGTACTATTTCGCGGATCTGCCGGGCTGGGTCAAGGACTTCAACGCCGGAAGCCCGGCGGACCGCTACCGGGGTGTCCGATGGTTGACGCACGTTCTGCCGGAGGAGGCCGGCGAGAAGTTGTACGCTAAGCTGCCTGGCAGCCCGTACGGCAACGAATTGCTGGAAGCCATCGCGGAGCGCGCGGTCGAAGCCGAACAGTTGGGCCGGCGCGAAGCCCCGGACATCCTGGCGGTCAGCTTCTCCTCCAACGACTACGTCGGGCATGCCTACGGGCCGGATTCCGCCGAAGTGCACGATGTTTGCCTACAGACGGACCGCCTGTTTGACAAGTTCTTCCGTTTCCTGGAGACCCGAGTAGGGCGTCAAAATCTATTGATCGTCCTGACGGCCGACCACGGAGTGGCTCCAGTGCCGGAAGTGAACCACGCGCGGAAGATGCCGGGTGGCCGTATGCCGGGGCACGCAGTGACCGACGCCGTTGAGGCTGCGCTGGTCCAGAAATATGGCGAGGGCAAATGGATCGTCGGGCCGTCGGAGAATTCCCTGTACTTGAACCTGGACCTGATCCGGCAGAAGGGTCTGGCGCGGACTGAAGTGAATCTGACGGCGGCGCAGGCGGCACGGGCCGTGCCCCACGTCTTCCGGGTGTACACCCGCGAGCAGTTGTTAAGCGGGCAGGCCATGGAGGACCAGGTCGGCCGCCGCGTGATGAACGGTTTCTACGGCCCACGCAGCGCGGATGTCTACGTGTTATTGGAGCCATACTGGCTTTTTGGGGCCAGCGGCACCACGCATGGAACCACGTTCAGCTATGACGCGCATGTGCCTGTGATCTTTATGGGTTCGGGCATCCGGCCGGGCCGTTATTTCGCCAGTATTGCCCCCAACGATATAGCGCCCACTCTGGCGGTGATCCTGGGGGTGGAGACGCCCAGCGGCTCGATCGGCCGGGTGCTTTCCGAGATGTTCGCCGATTAGGGGCCGCGCCGTGCCATCTGGACCGGAACAGGTGTGCTAACCTAGGGGTCTACGCAGTGTTCTACACACCGAAGAGGAGTTTCTGTACATGTCAGTAAGGTTCGGGCTGAGGCTGGCAGGCCTTTCTTGTGCCCTTTTCTGGATCGCTGGCGCCGGGCTCGCCCAGACGAAAGTGGCGGTCGTCAGCCTGCAGCGCGCGGTGCTGGAAACTGCGGAAATTAAGAAGGCCTCGGCCGACCTCGAAGCGAAATACCGGCCGCGCCAGCAGGAAATGGAAAAACTCCAGCGGGATCTGCAAAGCATCCAGCAGCAGTTGCAGACCAATGCCGGCAAACTTACGCCGCAGGCTGAGGCGGACTTGAACGCCCAGGGCCAGCGCAAGCAGCGGGAACTGCAGCGCATGAACGAGGATTTGCAGGGCGACGTGGACCGGGACCGGAACGACATTCTCAGTAAGAGTTCCCAGAAAATGCAGGCGATCGTGCAAAAGCTGGCGGAGGCCAAGGCGATCGACGTGGTGGTGGATGTCAGCAATACGGTCTATTTCAAGCCGGCCCTGGATCTCACCACGGAGGCGATTGCGGCTTACGACAAGGCCTACCCGGTCAAGTAGCGAGCGGCGATGCCCGGTTACCTGGACCAGTACGGCGCCGGCGAGGAGCGGCGGGAAAGAATCATCAAGATCACCGTACTGACGCTGCTGGCCGTCGCTGTGGTTGGGGGAACCGCTTACTTCTTCCTGAAAAACTACAGACAGGAGCGCCAGGTAAGGGAATTCTTCCAGTTGCTGCAGAGACACGATTACCAGGCTGCCTATTCCTTGTGGGGCTGCACGGAGTCCAAGCCATGCAAAGACTATCCGATGCAGGCCTTTCTGCAGGACTGGGGGCCGCAAAGCGAACACGCGGATCTCAGTTCGGCGCGGGTCACGCGCAGCCGCTCCTGTGGTTCCGGGGTGATCATCACGGTAGACTACGGCCACACGGGTAAGGAAGACAAGCTTTGGGTGCAGCGGGAGGACCTGACAATCGGGTTCTCGCCGTGGCCGGGATGTCCGCCCGGCCGCTAGCAGGATGCTGTACAAGCCCGGCGGATCCTCCGGCGGGCCGGTCTGGGAGATAGTTAACGACACAAGTGGAGCAGCATGGGAACAACAGTTGCAGGGCTGGAAGGGGTGGTCGCGGGCGAGTCTGAAATCTGTTATATCGACGGATACGCCGGCGTCCTCAGCTATCGCGGTTACAACATTCACACTCTGGCGGACAACGCCGTCTTCGAAGAGGTCATCCACCTTCTGTGGCACGGTTCCCTGCCGAAGCGGGCCGAACTGGAGCAATTGAAGAAGGACCTGGTCGCCCAGCGGGGAATTCCCCGCGAGGTGCGCGAATTCCTGGGCAGCGTGCCGCACTCCTCGCCCATGGACGTGCTGCGCACTGCTGTCTCGATGCTCAGCCTGTACGACCCCGAGGCCGCGGACATGTCGCCCGAGGCCAACCAGCGGAAGGCCATGCGGTTGATGGCCCAGACCGCCACCATCGTCACCACCTTCGACCGCGTGCGGAAAGGCCAGTACGTGATCGAGGGCGACCCGAACCTGGGATTCGCAGCCAATTTCCTGTACACGCTGACGGGACGCCGCCCGGACGACGTGATGGAACGCGCCTTCGATGTGGCCCTGACGCTGCACGCCGACCACGAACTGAACGCATCCACCTTTGCCGCGCGCGTGACCGCCGCAACGCTTTCCGATATTTACTCCGCAGCGACCTCGGCCATCGGCGCGCTGAAAGGGCCGCTGCACGGGGGCGCCAACCAGGACGTGATCCGCTGGCTGCTGGAAGTGGGCAATGAGGAGGCCGCCGTCAGCAAGGTCCGCAACACGCTGGCCAAAAAGGTGAAGATTCCGGGATTCGGCCATCGCGTGTACCGCACCGAGGATCCCCGGGCCACCCACCTGCGCGTCCTTTCCGAGGAACTTGGCAAGCGCACCGGCCATGTTAAGCTCTACGAGATCTCCCGCAGCATGGAAGAAGAGGTGAAGGCCGAGAAGAAGCTGAACCCCAACGTGGACTTCTATTCGGCGTCTACGTACTACTCCCTGGGCATCCCCATCGACCTCTTCACTCCGGTGTTTGCGGTGAGCCGTATGTCAGGGTGGACGGCGCACATCCTGGAGCAATACCGCAACAACCGCCTGATCCGGCCGCGGGCGGATTACAAAGGGAACCCGGACGGGATGCCGTGGGTGCCCCTCGCGGAACGCTGACGTGGATGAGCGCGCGTTTTACACCGAGTCCCAGACCACGCGCCCCGCGACGCTGAACTGTCCGTTCTGCCGGACTGCGGATTCCTATGAACTCCGGTGGGTGGTCCGCAAAAAGAAGGACCGCCTGCCTGGCGGCGCGGACGAACGCGACCGGGCCAAGTTCGCCAAGGCCCAGAGCTACATGGTGCTCCTGGACGACAAAGTCGCCTGCAAGAACCTCCGCTGCCGGAAACGTTTCGACGTTTCCGGCGTGAAAACGATGGCGTTTCTGTAGGGCGACGTTCAGTGATGGTCGACCCGCGCGTCGATCTTGCGTGCGCGGAACTCGCGGATGAGCGCCACCATTCTCTCCACAACTGCTTCCACGAAGCGGCAGCCCTTCTCCCGCGTAGCCCTGGTGGGATCGCCTACCGTGCCGGTGCGTGAGTAGCGGCTGAACCACTCCTGGAAGAAGACCGGGGAGGGGGCCTGCAAATCCCAGTAGAAGAACTCGGTAGGTTGGAAGCTGATGTCTTTTTCCGCTTTGTCCATCTGCACCAGGTCGCCGCGCAGGTAGAGCAACACGGAAGTTTCTAGTTCGCAGCCGTGCGCCATACCGCCGGGATACTCAGATTCCCGCAATTCCTTCAGCAGTTCCTTGGGGATCAGGCTCCACCAGGGAACCATCGCGCAAACCGCCTCGCTGTGGTTGGTGATATTGCGCGCGGCAATGTCCAGGAAAGGCACGTTGCTGCCGTGGCCGTTCACCAGCAGGATCTTCCGGAATCCGTGGTGCGCCAGGCTCTTGCCGATGTCGCTGACGTAGTTGATGATGGTTTGGCCCTCGACGGCGATAGTGCCCGGGAAATCCATGTGGTGCAGGTTGAACGAGTAATACACCGAAGGCATGAGCACGGCTTCCTGCGGCAGTCGCTCGACGGCCATTCGCGACATCTCGGTAGCGGTCAATACATCGGTCACCAGCGGCAGGTGCGGGCCGTGCTGCTCCACGGTTCCGACGGGCAGCACGGCTACCCGGTTTTGCGCCACGGCCTCACGCACCTCTGGCCAGGTAAACTCTTCGTATCGGTATTTTTGGATCATGAGCGGTACACTTGGGATGGTGCAATTATGCCACATGAGGATACCTCCCATGGGCACGTGCGGCCGCGCACGGCGGTGCTGACGCGCGGCTTCGATCCCAGTCTGTCGTTTGGATCGGCACGGCCCGCCGTCTTTCGCTGCTCTACATACGTGTTCCCGAGCCCTGAGGCGGCCGAACGCGCCTTTGCCATCCAACACGGGAAGATCAAGCCGGAGGAGGGCGAGCGCGGCGATCTGATCTATTCGCGGATTTCGCACCCCAACGCCGAAATCCTGGAAGACCAGATCGTGCCCCTGGAAATGGGGGCCCGCGCCGCGGCGGTGTTCAATTCCGGAATGGCAGCCATCATGACCGCGTTCTTCACATTCGCGCGCAGGGGCGGCACCATCGTGTACACGGCGCCGCTTTACGGCGGCACTATCGGCCTGATTCACAGTTTCCTGGAACCGTTCGGCATGCATGGCGTCCGGGTGCTGGCCGGGGACACCGCCGGCATGGATGCGGCCATCCGGGCGGCTCGAAACCTGTGCATCGTGTACCTGGAAACGCCCGCCAACCCGACGCTGGCCATGACCGACATCCGGCGGGCTGCCGAAACCGCGGCGCACCACCCGGACCGCCCCGTGGTAATGGTGGACAATACCTTCCTGGGCCCCGCCTTCCAGCATCCGCTGCATCTGGGCGCCGACCTGGTGTTGTACTCGGCCACTAAGTACCTCTCCGGATTCAGCGACATGGTAGCAGGTGTGGCGCTGGCCAAGGACCCCGAACGTATCCGCCAGATTCACAGCCGGCGCATCATGTTCGGCAACATCCTGCAGCCGGACGAGTGCTGGATGCTGGACGGCCGCCTGCCCACCGTAGGGCTGCGCATGAACCGGCAGAGCAAGAACGCGCAGCGCATCGCCGAGGCCTTGACCGCGTACAGTAGAATCGTGCGGGTGATCTATCCTACGCTGTATCAGGACCCCGAGCAGGTGCGCATTTTCGAGGCGCAGTGCGACTACCCCGGGGCGCTCTTCTCGCTGGACTTCCGCGGGGGACGTGCGGCGGCCTTCGAGTTCCTGCGCCACCTGCACATCGCGCGCAACGCGGTCTCGCTGGGCGGCGTCGAGACGCTGACCTGCCATCCCAAAACCACCACCCACTCGGGAATGTCGCCGCGGGAACTCGACGAAGCCGGCATTGGCGACGGCCTGGTGCGCGTGTCAGTGGGCATCGAAGACTGGCGGGATTTGCTGGCGGATTTCGAACAAGCCCTGCACGCAGCCGCCTGAGAGCCGAACGGGCAGGACAGGCCGGCGGTCCCACGCGATCCGCTACAATTGGTAGATAGATCACTTCCTGGAAGGAATTTCCGTGACAGGCCACGATATTCGGCAGCGCTTTCTCGACTTTTTCTCTGCCCGCGGGCACCGCGTAGTGCGCAGTTCTTCGCTGGTTCCGGCGAACGACCCCACCTTGCTGTTTACCAACGCGGGCATGAACCAGTTCAAGGACGTGTTCCTGGGGCTGGAAAAGCGGGATTACGCACGCGCCACGACGTCGCAGAAATGCGTGCGCGCCGGCGGAAAGCACAACGACCTGGAAAACGTGGGCTACACGCGGCGGCACCACACGTTTTTCGAGATGTTGGGAAATTTCTCTTTCGGCGACTACTTCAAGACCGAAGCCATCGAGTTCGCCTGGGACCTGGTGACCCGGGATTACGGGCTTCCCAAGGACCGGCTGTACGTCACGGTGTTTCGAGAGGACGACGACGCCGAGCTGCTGTGGCAGAAGGTCGCCGGCGTGCCGAAAAGCCGCATCTTCCGGCTGGACGAGAAGGACAACTTCTGGCAGATGGGCGAGACGGGCCCGTGCGGTCCTTGTTCGGAAATCCACTACGATCTGGGCCGCGAGGCCGCCGAGCCGGGGCGCGAGGACGAGGAGTTCCCGAGCGATGGCGGCGGCCGGTTCGTAGAGATCTGGAACCTGGTGTTCATGCAGTTCAACCGGGACGCCAGTGGGGTCATGACTCCTCTGCCGCGGCCTTCCATCGATACGGGTCTGGGCCTGGAGCGCGTCGCGGCAGTGATGCAGGGCAAGCTCTCCAACTACGACACCGATCTGATCCGCCCCGTCATTCAACGCGCCGCGGATCTTTTCGGAGTTTCCTATGGCGGAGACCCGCGCATCGATACGGCCCTGCGTATCGCCGCAGACCATAGCCGGGCCACTGCGTTTCTCATTCATGACGGCGTACTGCCCTCCAACGACGGGCGTGGCTACGTCCTGCGCAAGATCATGCGGCGCGCCATGCGGCACGCCCGCATGATTGGCGTGGAGGATCCGTTCCTCTACCAGCTCACCGGATTCGTGGCAGAGTTGATGCGCCCGGCCTATCCCGAGCTGATGGAGAGCGTCCAGCGCGTGGCGCGGGTGGTGAAGGACGAAGAGCACCGCTATGCCACTACGTTCCTGGTAGCCGAAAAGGTCTTCAACGAAGAGGTCAAGGCGCTCATGGGCCAGGTGCTTCCGGGCACGGTGGCGTTCAAGCTGTACGACACTTACGGCCTGGCGTTGGACGAGCAGGAGGAGATGGCCCGCGAACGGCATCTGTCCATCGATCGCGAAGGCTTCGAGCGCGAAATGAAGGCGCAGCGCGAACGGGCGCGGGCGAGTTGGAAAGGCGCGGAGAAGGGTGCCGTGGCGCCCGCCTACCAGGAATTGCTCGAGCGCGGCCGCACGAAATTTCTGGGTTACGAGCAACTCGCAGGCACGTCGAAAATAGTCGGACTGCTCATCGACCGAGAGAGGGTTTCCGAGGTTGCTCCCGGCCAACCCGCGGAGCTGGTCCTGGATCAGACGCCGTTTTATGCTGAAACCGGCGGCCAGGTGGGGGACCGCGGCAGCCTGTACGCGATCTCCGGCGAGAAAGTGGCGGACGTGGAGACGGCCTATCCGGCAGTCCCCGGGCTGACGGTGCATCGCATCGTGCCCCACGCAGTGCTGCGCGTGGGAGATGAGCTGCGCGCCGAGGTGGCCGAGCCGCTTCGGCAGTCCACCATGCGCAACCATACCGCCACGCACCTGTTACACGCCGCTTTGCGGCAAGTACTGGGGGCGCACGTCAAACAAGCCGGCAGCGTGGTGGAGCCCCCGCGCCTGCGCTTCGACTTCACGCACTACGCCGCCATGGATCCTGCCGAAATTGAGGAAGTGGAGCGCCTGGTCAATGAGCAGATCCTGCGCAACACCTCCGTAGAAACCAGGATCTTGCCCCTCGATCAGGCCATTGCGACAGGCGCCATGGCGCTATTCGGAGAAAAGTACGGCGACCAGGTACGGGTGGTTTCGATCCCCGATTTCAGCAAGGAATTGTGCGGCGGCACACACGTGCGGCGCACCGGTGACATCGGCGTTTTCAAGATTGTTTACGAGGGCAGTATTTCGGCGGGGGTGCGACGCATCGAGGCCATCACTGGCGAAGTGGCTGTGCGCCAGTACCAGGAAGCCACGGAGGTCCTGCACCGGATGTCCCAGTTGTTGCGGGTCTCCGAACCGGAGTTGGTGGAGCAATTGGAGAAGCAGATCCTGCACCAAAAGACCCTGGAAAAGCAGGTCGAACAGCTCAAAAGCAAGCTGGCCCAGTCCGCCGTAGGCGAATTGGAGCAGCAGGCGCGCACCCTCAAAAACGTCAAAGTCGTGGCGGCCCGTTTGGACGGCATGGACCGGCAGCAGATGCGCGCGCTGGCCGATTCCCTGCGCAACCGGTGGAAGACCGGCGTGGTGGTGCTGGCTTCCGCGGAAGATTCGCAGATCGCCATCATTTCGGCTGTAACCAAAGACCTTACCAGCAAGGTGCATGCCGGGAAGTTGGTTGGAGTGGTAGCACAAGCGGTTGGTGGCAAAGGGGGCGGCCGGCCGGACATGGCCGAGGGCGGCGGTAAGGATCCTTCCACCCTGGCCGCAGCGCTCGAGAGCGTCTACGCCACCGTCGAGAGTAACCTGTGAACGAATTCGACGTTGTCGTGGTCGGCGCCGGACCGACCGGCTTGGCCTGCGGAATTGAGTTGCAGCAACGCGGATTGAAGACGCTCCTGATCGAAAAGGGCTGCGTGTGCAACTCGTTGTATAACTACCCGACGCACATGGTGTTCTTCACCACGCCGGAGCTGCTAGAAATCGGCAACCTGCCGATGACCAGCCTGAACGAGAAGCCCAATCGCACCGAGGCGCTGAAGTACTACCGGCGAGCCGCGGAACACTACCGGCTGAACATCCACCAGTACGAGAGGGTGGACCGGATCTCTGGAGAGAATATGGCCTTCCAGGTGTTTACCACCGATCGCCTGGGGTGCGGCCACATGTATACCACCAGCAAACTGGTACTGGCTACAGGTTATTACGATGTCCCCAATCTGCTGAATGTGCCGGGGGAAGACCTGGATAAGGTTTTCCACTATTACAAGGAACCGCATCCCTTTTACAACCATGATGTTGCGGTGATCGGCGCTAAAAACTCCGCGGCCATTGCGGCGCTGGAATTGTACTGGACGGGGGCCCGGGTGACCTTGATTCATCGGGGCGCCGGCATCTCTGAGAAGGTCAAGTACTGGATTAAGCCGAACATTGAGAATCGAATTAACAACGGTGAAATCAAGGCTTACTTTCATTCCCGAGTGCTGGAAATCCGGCCGGATACGATCCAAATCGAAACACCGGATGGACCGGTTGAGCTGGCAAACGACTTCGTGTTTGCCCTGATCGGGTACAGCCCGGACCTGAAGTTTCTCAATTCCGTGGGGATTACCCTGGAGCCGGAGACCCAGCGCCCGCGCAGCGATCCGCAGACTCTGGAAAGCGAGTGCCCGGGCATCTATCTGGCCGGCGTCATCGTGGCCGGCATGCATACCAACGAGATCTTCATCGAAAACGGACGCTTTCACGGCCGGCAAATCGCCGAATCCATCGCCTCCAAGCTGCAAAGCTGAAACGCGCCGCGACCCAATCCCACTATTTTTCCAGGGAAACGACATCACCGTTCTGGTACCCCCCCGTACACACCCGGAATGGTAGGTATTGCAACCAAACACTCTCATCCCGCATCTTTCTGGATGAAAGGGGCCGTTATGTTGAGCTCACTTTTGGATGTCATGTTCGGCTGTTCCCATCGGAGGACCACGTTTCCGTTGACGCCTGCGCGCAGGGGCGCAGGTTATCCCCCGGCCCCTGGCGCCACGCGACACGCGATGTATGTGGTTTGCCTGGACTGCGGCAAGGAGTTTGATTACGACTGGAACGAGATGCGAGTCGGCGAAGCCGTGACCTCGCCAGTCAGAGCCCGTACCGCCGAATCACTTTCCGCCGCTCATCGTTGAAAGCGCTTTTCTCAAAGGCCGGTCTCTTCAGTTAGCGCGAGTAACATTGCGCGCCAGGCGCAAACCATTCCATTGGTAGCGCCGATCGGAGCGCTCACTGTGACGCAACGCAGCGTTTAGGTATTCCGCGGAATCCGCGAAGCCGCCGCCGCGCAGGATGCGTTTGCCGGCGGCCGTTACGGAGTTCCGGCCATCGTTCGCGAAGGGGTACGGCCGGTCCAGGCTGGAGCACCACTCCCACACGTTGCCGAACAGGTCGAAGACCCCCAAACGATTGGGTTGTTTGGTGCCCACAGGGCGGGGGGCGAAGGCGTCTGCCTCCTGGAAGTCGCCGCCGGCGCCCGGCCGCCGGGCGCTGTTGGCGCGGTACCACGCCTGGGCTTCCAGGTTGCCCGAACCCGCGCGCGCGGCATACTCCCATTCGGCCTCGGTCGGCAGGCGGAATCCGGCGCCGCTCACACGTTCGTTGAGTTGGCTGAGGAAAGCCTGGCAATCCTCCCAGGAGACCTGTTCCACGGGCATGCGGCGGGCATCGGGAAATTCCGGTCCCTGGTGGAGGCTGGGATTGGCGCCCATCACGGCTTCCCACTGCGCCTGGGTGACCTCGGTTTTACCCAGGTAGAAAGCTTCCACGTGCACGGTGTGTACCGGGCTGGACGCCGGCCAACGCTCGGAGCCCATGTCGAACTGGCCGGCCGGGATCAGCACCATCTCGATACCCAGGTCCGCGACACGGAAATCCGGGGGTGGAGCCGGGGGCGCGGGGCGCTTCGCGGATCGGGATGCGCCGGCGGGAGGCGGCTCCTGGGGCGGGGGCGCGGCGGGATTCAGCAACGCATGAACATGGTGACACTTCTGGCACTCTCCCGCGGCGGAGGTTTTGGGACACTGGGGCGCGTGGCATCCGGCGCACAGGGACGCGATTTCGGCGCCGCGCGGCAACCGATCGGGCTTTACGCCATTGCGCTCGTCGGCCACGTGGCCCCGGCTGGGACCATGGCAGCCCTGGCAGTCCGGATGACCTTTCTTCCCGTGGCCGGAGATCCCCCATTCCAGCACCGAGACGACGTGACAGCGGGCGCAAACACCGGCCTGCCGGAACTGCTCCTGGCTCCGGTCCGGCTGGGCGGCAACGGCCAGCGGAACCAGCACCAGGAGCGCCGTCCTCAGCCGCGCCACCGCTCCTCCAGCCAGCGGTAGTGCCTGGGCAGCCAGCCGGCGCCGCGCGTCCGGGCCCACCGGGCAGTCGAATTCAGCGCGGCATGTTCCTCGCGGCGCAGTTCCTCGCGACGCACGAGAGCCGCGTAATTGTCCTGGAGCAGGCTCTCATCGAACATGCCGGTCAACGCGGTGGTCAGGAAGGGACGCGAGTATACGTACCGCAAGGCCGCCTGGCAAAGTGTCTCGTCCGGAAGGCGGTTCAGGCTGCGAGTCAACTCAGCCACCACCGCGGGTAGGATCGCGCGGTTGCGGGACTGATACAGCTCGATGCGCTCGTTTTCCGGCTTGGGACCGGAACGCGCGCGCGGGTCGAGCCGCACGATCGAGCCGGCGGCCAGCGGCTTCATCCCGATGAGCCCCACACCTTTTCCGATGGCCGCCGGAAGAAACTCGGCGTAGTCGGCCCGGGCATGGATAAAGTTGTACGGGAAGATGATGTAATCCAAGCCTTCCAGTTCGTAGAGCGCGCTAGTCATCATGCGCTCGCTGTGCGTGCTGATGCCGATGGCGCGCACCTTGCCAGCTTCTTTGGCTTTGCGCAGCACATCCCAGTCTTCCAGGATCTTGCCTTCCACCCGGGTGCCGTCCCCCACGTAGATGCGGTAGAGGTCCACGTAGCCGTACAGCTCGGCGGCGCGGTCGATGTTCTCGCCCACAAACATGGGGAACTGCCGGCAGACCGAGACCAGCACCTTGCTGCGGCGGGGCTTTACGAGGCGCGCGACCGGCTCCCACTGGCCTTCGCTCTCGTAGGTGTCGATCAGGTTGACGCCCAGATCCAGGGCACGCGCGGCCAGGCGGTCCCGGCGCGCCTGGCCTTCTTCGCTGAGAACGTTGCCGAACTGGACCTTGCGTTTGAAGGTAGGGTCCGTGTGCGACCCCAGCGAAAGGAGCGATACGTCCAGCCCGGTCTGGCCCAGGCGCCGGTAAGTCATGCCGCCGCGCTGGAACTCGCGGGGCGGCTCGGCGAGCGAGACAGTAGGAAGACAGGCAGTGCCGAGGCCGGCAGCCAGCAGGCCGCGCCGTGTGAGGCCAACCGTCACGAATCACCTCCCGGCTGTTTCCGAGAAACAGCGCTTCTACATAATACGAAATGCTAGCACGCCGCCGTGAAGAAGCTAAGCGCGTTGTCGCCCTGCCGTAGCAGCCGTGTGCGCCGTAGCGGGCTGAATTCCGCGGCCAAGGGGAAACGCGCGGCATGCTGCACGATCACCAGCGCCGGCGGCCGGCCAGCCAGGGCTTCCAGTGCCGCGGCGTATTCGCCTTCCAGGTCATAAGGCGGGTCCAGGAAGACCATGTCGGCGGGGTAGAGCGCCAGATTGGCGATCACCGGACCCGGCACCACGTCAGACCTGCCGGCCAGTTCGAGCGCCGCCAGGTTGCCTCGGATCACCTCCAGCGCGGCGCGGTTCTTCTCCAGGAAAATGGCGCGAGCCGCCCCCCGGCTCAGCGCCTCGATGCCCACCGCTCCGGTGCCCGCATAGGCGTCCAAAAAGGTGGCGCCCGGAATGCGCGGCGCCAGGATGTCAAAGAGCGTCTCCCGCAGCCGGTCCGGCGTGGGACGGGTGGCCAGCCCCGGCAGGGACTTCAAACGGCGCGAGCGGAATTCGCCGGCGATCACCCGCATCAGCCCACCGTCACCAGCCCATAGCGGCGCTGCCAGTGATCCCGGATGAATGCGACCACGCGACGCAATTCTTCCTCCGATGGCGGATGCGCCACCAGGTCCGTGGCCTCCCGCCGCGCAATCTCCAGGACCTCCTGGTCGCGCAGAATATTCGCCACCCGCAGCGAGGGAAGCCCGGACTGCCGGGTGCCAAAGAACTCGCCTGGGCCGCGCAGTTTCAGGTCCATCTCGGCGATGTAAAAGCCGTCGGTAGAATCCCGGAGAGCCCGGATGCGCTCGCGGGCCGCCTGTCCCAGTTTCTCCGTCACCAGGATGCAATAGCTCTGTTCTGCCCCGCGTCCTACGCGCCCGCGGAGCTGGTGCAACTGGGCCAGCCCGAAACGTTCGGCCTGCTCGATGACCATGACCGTGGCGTTAGGCACATCCACGCCCACCTCGATCACCGTGGTGGAGACCAGAATTTTCAGATCGCCGCGCTTGAAGTGTTCCATCACGGCTTCTTTTTCGTCGGAGGGTAAACGGCCGTGCAGCAGGCCCACCGGGATCTCCGGGAAGACCTCGCGGGAGAGATGCGCGTGCATTTTCTCGGCTGCCTTCATGGCCTGCGTCTCGGACTCTTCGATGACGGGATAGACGACGTAGGCCTGGCGGCCGGCTTCGATCTGTTTTTTGAGGAAACTGTAGACCCGCTCCACCTGGTCGGCGGTCACATGCCGGGTGATGATGGCCTTGCGGCCGGGTGGAAGCTCGTTGATCACGGAGACCTCCAGGTCGCCGTAAAGAGTGAGCGCCAGGGTGCGCGGGATGGGGGTGGCGGTCATCACCAGCATGTCCGGATGCAGGCCCTTTTGTAGCAGCTCAAGCCGCTGCATCACGCCGAAGCGATGTTGCTCATCGACGATCGCCAGGCCCAGGCGCTTGAACTCCACATCCTTTTCCAGCAGCGCGTGCGTGCCGATGGCAACATGCGCCAGACCTTCGGCCAGCAGCTTCTTCAACTGCCCTTTTTCGCGGCTGGTGAACGAGCCTGTGAGCAGCACCAGGACATAGCCCAGTTTGCCCAGGAGCTGTTTGAAATAGAAGTAGTGCTGCGCGGCCAGGATCTCGGTGGGCGCCAGCACGGCCACCTGGTAGCCGTTTTCGATGGCGATGATGGCGGCTTCGGCGGCGACGATTGTTTTGCCGCTGCCCACGTCGCCTTGCAGCAGCCGGTTCATCGGGTGCGGCTCGGCCATGTCGTCCGCGATCTCTTTCAGCACCTTCTTCTGCGCGCCCGTGGGCTTGAAGGGCAGCATGGCTTTGATCTGCTCGCGCACGCGCTCGTGCAGTTGGAAGCCTATGCCCGGCAGCGTGCGCGCCTTGCTGCGTTTCAGCGCCAGGCCGCATTCCAGCCAGAAGAACTCCTCGAAGATCATGCGGAACTGCGCCGGCGAGCGGAAATTGTTCAGCAGGCGCAGATCCGATTCCGGGGGGGGGAAATGCACCTCACGGATGGCCGTCCAGCGGTCCGGCAGCTTCAGCCGCCGCCGCAGGTCCGCCGGCAGTTCGTCCGCGAGCGGTGCCAGGGAATCGAGCACTCGGTGCGCAAGCACTCGCAGCGCGCGTGTGTTGATTTTGGAAACGGCTTCGTAGATGGGCACGACGCGGCCCACGTGCAGCGCCGAGTCGGCGTCTTCGTCTTCTCCCGAGAGTAGTTCATACTCAGGGTGGAGCATGGTGAGTTGGCCGGCATAGCTGTCAAATTCCACCTTGCCATAGAGCGCCACTTTCATCCCCGGCGCCAGCACCTTTTCCAGGTAGGCGCCGTGAAACCATTTGCCCACCAGGATGGCGCGCGAGGCGTCGGTAAAAGAGGCCTCGAACAGCCCCAGGTTGCGCCTCCGAAAACCGGCAATCCGGGCCGCGCGCACCTCCGCGATGACCGTGGCCATTTCGCCCGGCGCCAGTTGGCCGATGACTTTCAGGTTGCTGCGGTCTTCGTAGCGGAATGGAACATAGCTGAGCAGGTCCTCCACCGTGAGCAGACCCTTGGCCTCGAACATGGCGCCTCGGGCGGGACCAACTCCTTTGACGTAGGTAAGCGGGGTGGTGAGATCCATGCGGCGCCGCGGGAAACAGGCGTACCCCACTCAGTGTACAATGCCCAAAGTGAAACCGATCGCCATCTTTCTGCTCCCGGTGGCCCTGGCCGCCGCCGCCGATCTCCGGCTGGGGATCATCGGTACGGATACGTCGCACGTCATTGCGTTCACCAAGATTCTGAATGACGACACCTCGCCGGATCACGTGCCGGGCGGGAAAGTCGTGGCCGCGTACAAAGGCGGAAGCAAGGACCTTCCGGACAGCTATAACCGCGTGGACAAGTACGCCCAGGAACTGCGCAGCAAATGGAACGTGGAGTTCGAGCCGGATATTCCCACGCTGTGCAAGAAAGTGGACGCCGTGCTGCTCGAGAGCCTGGACGGGCGTGTGCACCTGGAACAGGCCCGGCCGGTGATTGCCGCGCACAAGCCGCTGTTCATCGACAAGCCGCTGGCTGCCACGCTGGAAGACGCGCGCGAGATCGCGCGCCTGGCCAAGGAAGCCGGTGTGCCCTGGTTCAGTTCCTCCAGCCTGCGGTTCGGCGAGATCGGCACCACCATGAAGTTCCGCGACACGACCGGCGCGAGCACCTGGGGCCCCGGCCCGCTCGAGGAGCACCACCCGCTCGAACTCGCGTGGTATGCCATTCACCCCATCGAACTGCTCTACACGCTGATGGGACCGGGATGTGAAGAAGTGTCCCGCACTTACACTCCAGGTGCGGACTTCCTGGTCGGCCGGTGGAAGGACGGGCGCATAGGCACGGTGCGCGCCATCCGGCCCTATAGCGGCTACGGCGCCGTGGTCTATCGGCCCAAGGAGATCGTCCAGAGCAATCCCAAGTCCGTCGAGGGTTACCGGCCGCTGCTGGTCGAAATCATGAAATTTTTCGATAGCCGCCAGCCCCCGGTCCCCAACGACGAGACGCTGGAGATGTTCGCCTTCATGGACGCTGCGCAGCGCAGCAAGGCAGAAGGCGGCAGGCCCGTACGCCTGCGATAATGAGAGTTCATGTCCAATCTGCTGGAGGGCAAGACTGCCCTCATCCTGGGAATCGCCAATAAGTGGAGTCTGGCCTACGCCATTGCGCAAGCCTTCGCACGGGAAGGGGCTTCGCTGGTGCTCACTTACCTGGGAGAGCGCCAGAAAGAAGCCATCGATCAGCTTGCCGACGGCCTCAATGCAATCCGCACGCTTCCCTGTGATGTGACCAGAGACGAAGATCTGGATAACCTGGGAAAGAGCCTGCACGAGCTGGGGCGGCCGCTGGGAGTCGTGGTGCACAGCCTGGCGTTCGCCAACCGCGAGGACCTGGGGCGGCCCTACCTGGAGACGCCGCGCTCCGGGTTCCACCTGGCCCACGACGTGAGCGCCTATTCGCTGGTGGCGGTGGCGCGCGCCAGTGCGCCGCTGATGAAGTCCGGGGGATCCCTCATGACGTTGACCTATCTCGGCTCCACGCGCGTGGTGCCGAACTATAACGTCATGGGCGTGGCTAAGGCATCGCTGGAAGCCTCCGTGCGCTACCTCGCTTATGATCTGGGCCCAAGGAACATCCGCGTTAACGCCATTTCGGCCGGACCGGTCAAGACCGTGTCCGCCCGCGGGGTGAAGGATTTTTCTACGATCCTGGACGTGGTTGCGCAGCACTCACCCTTGCGGCGCAACACAGATCCCGCCGAGGTGGCCGACGCGGCCGTGTTCCTGGCCAGCGACCTGGGCCGCGGCGTCACCGGCAACGTTCTCTTCGTGGACGCCGGCATGCAGATTATGGGCCTATGATGGGGACAGTGCGATGAAGATCGAAGTGGTCCTGACCGAAAGCGAGATCGCCCAGGAATTCACTGAAGGGTTGGAGGCCCGCGATCTTCCGGAGAAGTGTTTCTACTGGTCTCCGCAATCGGTGGATGCGTGGCTGGCGCTGGCCCGCGATCCCCTGTTCGACGGCCTGCGCCAGTTGTGGGCCACGCTTCCGGAGGCCGTCAAGCCCAGCCTGGAGCACTTCGGCCAGGCCGCTCCAGTGGTGAGCTTCGGCGCGGGAGACGGCTCCAAGGACCGCCCGCTGCTGGATTTCCTGCGCGGCTCGGGCCGCGACCTGGAATACTTTCCCGTGGACGCCAGCCAGTCGCTGCTGGAACTGGCCTGTGCCGCCGCCGAAGACGCGGACATGGAAACCTCCGGGATCAAGGCGGATATCTCCAGCCCCGTGCACTTGGTCTTCGCCTCAGACGCGGCCGAGTCGCCCAAGCTGTTTCTGATGTCCGGCAACAGCCTGGGTGGCTTCGACCCCCTGGAACAGATCCGGCATCTGGCGAGTTGCCTGCAAGAGGGCGACCGCCTGATTCTGGACGCCGAGATGCATGGCGCCGATACCATCGCCCGCTATCAGCATCCCGCGCTGCAACGCTTCGCGCTGGCCCCGTTAGCCGGTGTCGGCATTTGCCGCGAGGATGGCGAACTGCGCTTCGAGCAGAAACTCGACGAGCGCCACCAAGGCCTTTTCCAGACGCGCCGGCACTTTCGCGCGGAACGGGATCTACCCTCGGTCGCTTCCGGCGTGGCCATCGCCAGGGGCGAGCGCATCGCCATGAACTTCCAGTACACCTACACCCCGGAGGCCTTCCGCTGGCTGCTGAGCGAACGTGCAGGACTGAAGATCCTGCAGGAGATCTCGAGTTCTGACGGACGCTTCCGCGCGGCGGTGTGCGCCCGCTGAGGCAGTGGGCTCGCGGCTTACTGGATTGGAGCTGCCGTGAGTTCGAGCTGCATCTGGTGCTTCGAGGTAGGGTCGTCGGAAGAGAAGACGATGGTTGGCTTCCGCAGCGGCACGATCACCGGCGCACTCCATCTGACCTGGCGAATGACGGGCTGAGAGGATTGAGGCTCGGGGGCTGGCGCGACGCTGCTGAACTCCGCGCTCACACTCAAGGCCAACCGGCCCTGAATTTCTTTCGCGCCGATGCAGTCGATATTCGTGCCTACATCTACGTAAGTGTAGTTCATGTTGATCCCGGGCCCGGTCGGCGGCCTCGTCGGCACCGGCAGCTTCACGCCTGAGCGAATCGAAGTCTTCTCGTTCGTCGCAACCGTCATCGCGTACGCGCGGGAGTTAATGGTCTTCCCGGAATCCAGCTCCTTGACGACGAAATCGAGATGGAAGAATTTCCGCTCCACGGCGGGCGCCGCCTGGGCCGGTTGATTCTGGGCGAGGCATCCGGCAGCCGCCAGCAACGAAATCAGAAAGATGCGAGTCCACATTATCATCCACTCCTTATTGGGCGCCATCGCCGATCTGCAATGGCGGTATCTTGATCTCTTCGATCCGGATTAGTCGGATCTCCTGTTGCGGCGCCTCGCGAAAAGCCTCCAGCGCCAGTTTCGGCGAACTGCGGGCCAGCGCCACCAAGGCGCGTTCTTCGTTGGTGAGCCGCGTGGGAATCGGGAACACCGCCTGTTTTGGTAGTCCTGCACGGCGCGCGCCTACCGGCGCATTCCTGCGCAGTTTCGGCAGCGGCCTCGCGGTCTCCACGGGCGCAAGCGCGGGCTGTGGTGTGCTCGCCGCGGTTTCCCTGATGTTGGGAGGTGTGGACACCGGAGCGCGATAGCTCCGGAAGGCGATCCCAGCCAGCAGGCACGCCAGGGCCACAGCCGGAAGCGCCCACCGCAGAAAACCAAACCGTGGCGCGGCAGCCTCGGCACGGACCCGGCTCAATACCCGCTGTTCGAGCGCTGGCCGGGGATCCACGCAGGAGTAGCGCCCGAGCGCCTCGTCCAGGAAACGGTCCAGTTCGTTACGCTCCATACCCACCTCTCACCAGCCCGGCCAACTTCTCCCTGAGAATCTGGCGCGCACGCAGGATGCGCGTCCGGACGGTGCCCTCCGCAATACCCATGACCTCCGCGATCTCCCGGGAACTCAGTTCCTCCACCGAAGACAGCGCCAGGGGCTGGCGGAGTTCTTCCGGCAGTGTGTCGATGAGCCGGTGCACGAGCGCGATCCAGTCTGCCGTGATGGCCGCCTTCTCCGGACTGTTTCGTGCGGGCGCGGGCATTTCCGGATCGAGCCCTGTGCTTGGCTTCCTGGGCAACTTCTTCACGGCGAGCCGCCAGGCCGTGCGCGCCAGAAACGCCCGTTCCTCGCGAATCCCTTCCCAAGCACCCGTGCGGTAGAGTTTCAGAAAAGTCTCCTGGACCACGTCCTAAGCGTCCTGGGAGTTTCGAAGGATTGCATACGCCACGCGGAAGATGAACCGCGACTGGCGCTGCACGAGCGCGGCGAAGCGGGACTCCTTCGCCGCAGCCTGTTCCTGCCGTGTCAACCCCGGCACTTCGAACGCCACCTCTTGCGTAAGCTCCGTCATGCGCCAGCGCCGTCACTAGGTAAGACCGCGGAGACCGCCAAAGCGTTCAGATTTCTTTCACGCCCTGGTGCATAATCGCCTCCAGGAGAATCGTCCCGAATGTTTCGTGGAGCTTTGCTGAGTGGTTTCTTGTCGCCCGAGATGTGGCAGATGGGCGCGCCGCTGGCGGAGAAAATCCTGCGCCCGGTCGTCGTCTACATCTTCCTGGTCGTTTGCCTGCGCATCTTCGGCAAGCGCGAACTGGCCCAGCTCAATCCGTTCGACCTGGTGGTGCTGCTGTCCCTCTCCAATACCGTGCAGAACGCCATCATCGGCAACGACAACTCGGTGAGTGGGGGGCTGGTGGGCGCCTTCGCGCTGCTCGCGATCAACTACGTGGTGGTGCGCTTTCTGTTCCGTCATCGCCGGCTGGACCAGATCTTGGAGGGGACGCCTACCGTGCTGATCGAAGACGGGCGCGTCGTTGCTTCGGCCATGGCCCGCGAGTTGCTGAACACGGCCGATCTGATGACCGTTCTGCACCGCCAGGGCTTTTCCAGTGTCCAGGATGTGGATCGCTGCGTCCTGGAGCCGGGCGGGGTGTTCTTCATCCAGGGGAAGGTCCCCGCCAAAGAAGAGCGCCGGCACGCCGAGTTGTTGTCCCAACTCCAGAAACTGAGCCGCCAGATCGACTACCTCTGCCAGAAACGTCCCCAGGGCGGTCTATAATCGGAACTGGAGGAATGGCCGAGCGGTCGAAGGCGGCGGTCTTGAAAACCGTTAGTGGGGTGACTCACTCGGGGGTTCGAATCCCTCTTCCTCCGCCATCATTGCCAGGGCAAAAGCGCGCGCCTTGCTTGTGATTCTACGTCCGTGATACAGTTGCCCAATCCAGGGTACTGGACACGCGGACACCATGGCTGCCCTCAACACGCAAAGCGTCCCGGCGCTGGATCGAGCCCTCACTTTGCTGGAACTGCTCGCCCGGTCGAAGGCCGGGTTAACCCTCCCGGAACTGGTACAGCAGACTCGGCTTCCCAAAAGTTCGGTGCACTGCCTGCTGGTGACCCTGCAGCGCCGCGGCTACCTCTACCGCAACGAGCGTACCAGCCGCTACCTGTTCGGCATGAAGTTGGTGAGCCTGGCCAACTGCGCCATCAGCGGGATAAAATTGCGCGACCAGGCGATGTCTTTCCTGCGCGGCCTGATGCACGAAACCGGCCTGACTACACACCTGGCCATCCTGGAGAACCAGGAAGCGGTACTGATCTCCAAGTGCGAACCGGCCGGAACGATGCGCGTAGCTACCTGGATCGGCAAGCAGATGGACGTGCATTGCACCAGCCTGGGGAAGGCTCTCATCGCCTATTGCGCGCCGGACGATCTGGACCGCATCTTGAAAGAACACGGGTTGCCGCGGCACAACGACAACACCCTCTGCTCGCGGAAGAAGCTGAAAGAAGAACTGGCCCGCGTGGTGGAGCGCGGCTACGCGGTGGACGATGAGGAAGACGAACTGGGGCTGCGGTGCATCGGCGTGCCGGTGTTCAGCATGCAAGGCCGCGTGATTGCGTCCATCAGCCTGGCGGGCACGACGGGGCAGATCACGGCGGACAACATTCCGTCGCTGGCGGCCCGGCTGAAGGAGACGGCGCAAGCGCTCTCGCAGTCGCTAGCACAAGAGCTGCTGCCGGATGGCGCAGCGCTTTGCACAGTCCCGGCAGCCAACGCGCGTGTCAGCGCCCGCACTGTGTGAGAATCCGGAGTGAGATGATGCGACGCTGGTTGCCGGCGGCGGTGTTTTTCGCGGCGGCGGGATGGCAGGCCGCGCGCCTGTCAGGAAGCCCGGACGTCGTGGACATAGGTTCGCGGCGCGAACTGTTCGTGGACCGTTATCTGATTGCCCGGATGGAGGGCGCGGATCTGCGGCTGGGGCAACCGGTAGATCATGGTCCCGTCCTGCGCCTGGACCGTCCGTGGGAAGGCGCATTTTGCGGGTACTTCACGGTGCTGGACGACGATGGTCTGTACCGGATGTATTACCGCGGCGTGCCCGTGTCGGGCGAGGACGGCAGCGCCAACGAAGTAACCTGCTACGCGGAATCGCGGGACGGGATCCACTGGACCAAGCCGGACCTGGGCTACTTCGAGGTGGGCGGCACGCGCCGGAACAACGTGATTCTGGCCCACGCACCGCCTTTTTCGCACAATTTCTGCCCCATGATTGACCGGCGGCCGGGCGTGCCGGCGGCGGAGCGCTACAAGGCCGTGGCGGGAACTTCGCGGAGCGGGCTGGTGGCGTTCGTTTCGGCCGACGGCCGGCGCTGGCGCCGGCTGCGCGAGGTTCCCGTCATTCCCTACGCGAAGCCGCTGGGATTTGATTCGCAGAACCTGGCCTTTTGGTCGGAATCCGAGCGGCAATACGTCTGCTACATGCGCTCGTTCAAAGAAATCGGAGGAAAGCGCTACCGCTGGGTGTCGCGCGCCACCAGCCAGGACTTCGTGCACTGGACAAAGCCGCTGGAGATGAGCTACGGCGACGCCCCGCCGGAACATCTCTACACCAACCAGACCAGCCCTTACTCGCGGGCGCCGCACCTGTACATCTCGCTATGCGCGCGATTCGAGCCGGGACGGCAGGTGCTGTCGGCCGAGCAGGCACGGGCGGTCCACGTGGCCCCCGACTACTTCAAGGACTGCTCGGATGCGGTCCTGGTGACCAGCCGCGGCGGCAACCGTTACGACCGCACGTTTCTGGAGGCCTTCCTGCGGCCGGGCCTGGGTCTGGAGAACTGGGTGTCGCGCTCGAATTATCCGGCATTGAATGTCGTCCAGACCGCACCACAGGAACTTTCCTTTTACGTGGCGAAGAACTACGGTCAACCTACCGCCTACGTGCGGCGCTACGGCCTGCGCCTGGACGGCTTTGCCTCCTTGCACAGCGGCTACGGTGGCGGCGAAGCCGTGACGCGTCCCCTGCGGTTTCAGGGCAGGCAACTCGAGATCAACTACGCCACCTCAGCGGCGGGCGGAGTGCGCATCGAAATTCAGGACGAGAGCGGGAGACCGTTTCCCGGATACAGCCTGGAGGACGCCCAGGAGATCATCGGGGACGAACTGGCGCGGGTGGTTTCCTGGAAGCAGGGGAGCGACCTCCGCACGCTGGCCGGCAAGGCCGTGCGGCTGCGGTTCGCGCTGAAGGATGCGGACGTGTATTCGTTCCGCTTCGGCGGGTAAGAACCCGCCACGGGATCATTCCAGAGAAAACAGCACGGCGGCGTTGCAGTAGAAGATATTCTCGATTTCGGTGTCCTTCAGTCGCAGGTGGAAACAGGCGAGCTTGAGTACGCGGAGTGATTCAAGGCCGATCAAGGCGGGGCGGAGATCGGCGTAGGCGGCCTCGAAGCGTGTGTTTTCCGCGGAGAGCCACAGGAAGGAATCCCCGATGGCGACGCACCGGCCGCGCATCTGCGAGACCGGAAAATCCGAGCCATAGAGCAACCGGTCGGCGCCGAGAGCGCGCACGATGGCCTCGAAGGCGCCGCCGTCGGTGACCGCGCTGGTATCGCACCAGATATTTCGCAGGCCGCGCAGCGCGCCGATGCCCTCCACGGTGTGGTGCGGATTGAAGCCCCGCGCGGCGTGCGCCAGGATGAAGCGGGCGTTCGGATAGCGCGCCGCCCAGGTACGCAGCACTTCCTGGTTGGATGGATCGGCCATGGCGCGGGGCCGCACCATGTGCAGGGTGATGGTGAGACCCGCTTCGTGCGCCACGCGGACCTGCTCTTCCGGAAGATAACTTGGAATCGCCGCCTGGAAGGTGGGTTTTTCGGAGGCGTACACGTGGTAGCACTTGAGGCCCACGAAGCCTTGGCGGCGGACGGTTTCGTGGATCTCTCCGGCGTCCATCCCCGGGGTGACCAGCATCTGGGCGCGCGAGAGCGGGTCGCGCCGCGCTTCTGAGGCGACAAACGCATTATTGGCGGGAAGGTCCAGTTCCTCGTGCGGATAGCCGAAGAACAGGCCGCTGATGCGCCGTCCGGGCAGGAGATCGGCGGCGTTCCGCAGGTACGTCTCCAACCCCGCTTCCGGGCCTTCCTCGACCAGCGCCGGAGCGGCATTCCGGAAAAACACCCGGCGGTAGAGGTGGGCGTGCGAGTCGAAGACCCGCGGCGGCACGAAGCCATCGAGTTCCCGGGCGAACAACTCGCGCTCCCAGTCCTGCATGTTCCATCGGCCGGAAGACATCGCGGGTCCAGCATAGCGCAACTCCGCGGTTTGCGCGTACAATCTCTCGCGGGACCCATTCATGACCGGACAGAAACTTTACCAGAGAGCCAGGAAACGGATTCCAGGCGGCACGCAGTTGCTTTCCAAGCGTCCGGAGATGCTGTTGCCCGAGCAATGGCCGGCATACTACGCCAGGGCACGCGGCGCGGAGGTGTGGGACCTGGACGGCAGGCGCTATGTGGACATGTCGTACAACGGGATCGGCGCCTGTGTGCTGGGTTTCGCCGATCCGGAGGTGGACGCGGCTGTGCATGGCGCGGTGGACGCCGGGTCGATGTGCACGCTCAACAGCCCGGAAGAGGTGGAACTGGCAGACTTGTTGTGCGAGCTGCACCCATGGGCGGAGATGGTGCGGTATGCACGTTGCGGCGGCGAGGCGATGGCGGTGGCAGTGCGCATCGCGCGGGCCCGCACGCGCCGCGACAAGATCGCTTTCTGCGGGTATCATGGCTGGCACGACTGGTATCTGGCAGCCAACCTGAAGCCAGGAGATGCGCTCGAAGGACACTTGCTCCCGGGGCTCGAACCGGCGGGTGTGCCGCGGGGCCTGGCGGGCACCGCACTGCCGTTTCACTACAACCGGAGCGTCGAGCTGCGCGAGATCGTGGCGCGCGAGGGAGCCGAGCTGGCCGCAGTAGTGATGGAGCCGGTGCGCGGCACGCCGCCGGACGCCGGCTTTTTGGAGGAAGTTGGCGAACTGGCCCGTAAGGCCGGCGCACTGCTGGTGTTCGACGAAGTCACCGCCGGTTGGCGCGTGAACACCGGCGGTATCCATTTGCTGCACGGCGTGACGCCGGACTTGGCGGTGTTTGCCAAGGCCATCTCCAACGGCTATCCGATGGCGGCTATCATCGGAACCGGCGCCGCGATGCAAGCCGCGCAGGAGACTTTCATCAGCAGCACCTACTGGACAGACAGGATCGGTCCGGCGGCGGCGCTGGCCACCATTCGGAAACACCGGGCCCGCGAAGTGCCGCGGCGCCTGGTGGAGGCCGGAACCCGCGTGCGGGAGGGCTGGCGGCAAGCGGCGGAGAAAGCGGGCTTCGCCATCACGGTGAGCGGCCTGGCTCCGCTAGGCCACTTCCAGATCGAAAGCCGGGACGCGCAGGCGTTACGGACTCTCTTCACGCAAGAGATGCTGGAGCGCGGCTTTCTGGCTACCAACGCATTCTACGCGACGTACGCGCACACCAACGCGCAGATCGACGCGTACCTGGCGGCGGCGGCCGAAGTCTTCGCGGAACTGGCGAAAGCAGCCGCGGACGGGCGCGTGCACGCGCTGCTCAAGGGACCCGTGGCGCATGCGGGCTTCTACCGGCTCACCTGAGGCGCAGCCCGCGCGGCTTCAGTCGGTCAGAATCTTGCCGGGCACGCTGTTGAATTCACCGCTGCCCGGCACGAAGGGATACCGGTTCTTGATCTCGTCGGTGAGCACGATCCCGAGCCCCGGGCGATCCGGCGGGAGCGCATACCCGTCCCTCATGACGAACGAACCGTCCATGATCTCCGCGTGCAGGCCGGCGTAGTCCGGCGGCACCTCGAGGATGCGCGTGTTGGGCGCGGCGAAGGCAAAGTGCAGGTTCTGCATCAGGGAACCCCCCGCGCCCCAAGCGTGCGTGGCGATGCCCCGGCCGCGGCTGTCCAGCATGGCCGCCACCTTGAGGCATTCCAGAAGACCGCCGGTGAAGGAGGCATCTGGCTGCCCGATGTCGAAGCAGTCGCGCTCGGCGAAGACCCGCCATTCGTACAGCCCGGTCAGGCACTCGCCGCCGGCGATGGGGACCGAGGTGCCGCGGCACAGCTCCGCATAGCCCCAAGGATCGGTGTAGTGCAGGGGTTCTTCGAAGAAGAACAGGTCGAAGGGCTCGAGCGCGCGTGCCACCGCCCGGGCGATACCCACGTCCCAAGGCTTGCCGATGTGGTTCCCCATGTGGCCGTCCAGCATCACGGCGACCTCCCGGCCCGCGTGGCGGCGGATGAAGGCCAGCTTCTGGCCCTCGAAGTCGGCCGCCTCCGCGGCGGATTGAGGGACGTAGGCGCCAGCTTCGCGCGTGTAGCTGCCCACGCCGACTTTGAAGCCGCGGAAGCCCAACGAGAGGTAATAGTCGATCTTCTCAGCCAGGCGATCCTGCGGATAGTTGCTGGGCCCTCCGGTGGCGTAACAGAGCAGCTTTTCGTGCCGGCGCCCGCCCAGCAGTTCGTAGGCGGGAAGGCCCAGCAGCTTGCCCTTCAGATCCCACAGGGCGGCTTCGATGCCCGTGAGCACAGCGGTTCCCAGGCCCACCCGGCACCAGAAGTTGCCGCAGTGGCACATGCGGTTCCAGAGTTCAGCGATATTTTCGACGTTCTGCCCCACCAAGATGGGGCGGAAAAAGTCCACCACCGAGGGAACAATTTCCGGGCAGAAGTAGCCGGCGTAGGTCTCGCCGATGCCCGTGTGCCCGGCATCGCTCTGGATCTCGATGAACGCGGCGCTGCGGCGCCGGCGCGCTTCGCGCAGAAAGCGGTCGTTGGTCGAAGGGCCGGTGAGCAGCGTGGTGCGGACGTCCAGAATCTTCATTGCCCTGCCCCCGCGCGCCAGTCGAACACGGCGGCCGCGAGCGTTTTGGAATGCGCGCGCGCGAGTTCATAGGCCTCACGCATCTGTGCGGCAGGCAGGCGATGCGTAATGATGGGCTCGAGCGCGAGTGCGCCGGAGGCCATGGCGGCGAGGATATACTCCAGGTTGCGCCGCAGGTTGAAACGCAGTTCGCCTGGAGCGCACTCCAGGCGCGGCGCGTATCCCGCGCCGATGAGAGTGAGTTGCTTGCCGTAGAACCACTGCGGCGAAAGCGGGTTGAAGGCGGGCGGCGCCTGGCCGCGTCCGGGGAAGCCCAGCACGCTGACACGGCCGCCATGCCGCACCACTTCGACCGAGAGACGATAGGCGTCCCAGGTGTTGGCAGTGAGAATGACGATATCGGCGCCCGTCTCGCCGAATACCGATCGCAGGTCTTCGGCCCGTGCGACGTCTTCGGCCGGCAAAGTGGCGTGCGCGCCCACGGTGGAGGCAAGCCGGAGCCGCTCCGGAGCGTTGCCGATGGCGGCCACGCGCGCGCCCATCACCCGGGCCATGCCCACCGTGGCCAGGCCGATGACGCCCAGGCCCACTACCACTACGTTCTCTCCGGTTTCGTAACCCGCCTGGCGCAGCGCGGCCACGCCCAGTTCGGTGAGGTACGAAAGGGAAGCCTGTTCCGGCGAGACGCCCGCAGGCACCGGCACGAGCATGTCCGCGGGACCGGCGAGATAGGCCGATTGGTGAGGCTTGAGCGAAAAGACACGCTGCCCCGGCTGGATGTGCCGGACAGCAGCGCCGGCGTGCCGCACCACGCCTACGTTCGAGTAGCCCACCGTGCGAGGGTAGTCGGGTGCACCGGGCAGATCCGTGGAGCAGCCCAGATAATTGCCGAGATCGGTGCCCGTAGAAAGCGCGCTAACCTCGGTTTCCACGTAGACTTCATCGTCCCGCAAAGCATCCGGGTCGAGCGAACGCTCTTCGATTCGCAAATCGCCGGCGCCGTACAAAATGGCTTGTCGCATCATCGGATGTATTTTCCCCCAAGCGGAGCAGCCCTTATGTCCCGTTCAGTTGGGAGGGCGTGAGCTCGTTGAGCAGCGGCCGCCCCGCAAGGAAGCGCTCCACGTTTTCGACGAAGATGTCCCAGGTCCTTTCCCGGAAGTGCGGGCTCAGACTGGAACCGGAGATATGCGGGGTGAAGATCACGTTGGGGAAACGCCAAAGAGGGTGATCGGGAGGGGTGGGATAGTGGTAGTGCGTGTCCAGCGCCGCGCCGGCGATCCAGCCCTCCCGGAGCGCGCGCAGCAGGGCGCCTTCCTGGATCAGGGGTCCGCGCGCCGGATTCAGAACGTACGCGCGGCGCGGCAGGGCGCGGAGTTCGCGTTCCCCGATGCTGCCTTCGGTGGTGCGGGTAAGCGGCATGGTGAGCACCAGAAAGTCCAAGCCCGCCAGGAAGGCCTCGGCTTCGCCGGCCAGGAAAACGCGATGCGGCAGCGTGCCTTGCGGGTCGCCGGTGCCGGGGACGCAGTAGACCTCGCCTGCGGGACCGACACCGTGGCGCGAGAGCACGTGCACCCGCATGCCCATGGCACGGGCCAGGCGCGCCGTCTCCCGTCCGATGCCGCCGTATCCCCAGACGCCCACTGTGAGGCCGCGAATTTCACGCTGGAACCGGGCCGCCCGGTCCCATACCGCCGAGTCCTGGTTGCGGATCATTTGCCGCAGGTTGCGCGCCAGGTTGACCATCATGGCGATGTTCCATTCCGCGATGGGGACATCGAAACAGCCGCGGGCATTGGTGGCGCGGATGCTTTTGTCCGCCAGACCCAGCGGGAACAACTGGCTGTAGCCGGCCGTCGAAAGCTGGATCCAGCGGAGCTGCCGCATCGCGGAGAAGTTCTCCGGCGGATACATGCAGAACAGCACGCTGGCGTCTCCGATCAGGGCTTCGTCCAGCGGTCGTGCGCGCTCAGCGGGCTCCGCCAGGCAGACGTCCACGCGCGGGAGGCTTTGCAGCTTGGTCAGGCCGGCTTCGAATACGGGCACATCGATCACGATTTTCATGAGGTCAGGTATTGTTTCATCTAATTCCAGCTCAACAAGTAGAAGCCACGCGCGGTGGTATGCGCCAGGTCGGGGTAGTACACGAAGGACTTAGTGCCCGGAATACGGTCGAAGACGGCGCGGATGGTCTCCGCGGGACAGGTTCGGTCCTTCCGCCGGCGCTGACCAGCGCGGGGGCGTGCAGGCGCCCGGTGAGGCGCAGGGGATCGAAGTAGTCCAGCGTGCGGAGCGCCCGGGGGTTGTTCACGCCCTGCCGCACGAGAAGTTGGTTCACCAGCGCTCCGGGAATTTGCGCGGCGCGGCGCATGTCGCTGAGAAACGGCACGTGGGCGCTCACGGCCCGAATGCGTGCATCCAGCGAAGCCACGGCCAACAAGATGCCGCCGCCCTGTCTGATTCCCATCGCCCCGACACGATTCGCATCCACCCGCGAACGGCTGCCCTGGTAGGCGGTCTGCGCCCAGTAAGTGGGCCGGCCTGCAAACTCGCAGTGCCGCATGTCCTGGTAGGAGAGCCGCACGTAGTTGGCGACGAACAGATCCAGGCGGACTGGAGATAAAATCAGCGAGCTTCGCGGTGCCGGCCCTGCTGATCGACCGCCACGCCCACCAGGTTCTGCACCTCGGGCAGGCTGGCGTTCCGGAGCAAAGCGGCGGCAAAATGCTGCTCGGACTCGCGCGGCTGATTGCCGCGGAGGAAAGCGCCCCCCCGCGCTACGATGACCTCCAACGGAATCGCCCGGCGCGGCGGCGGCCAACAGATAGAGCAGGGCGCCGCCTGCCACGGCTCTCTCGAAGATTGCACCCATGCCTGGACAGGCCGAATCGCCTGTCCATACAGCTTAACAATACGGCGCGAGCTCCGAATTCTCCGCGGTCTGCCGACAAACCCGCCTTTTGCGGTAGGATTCTTCAGAGCCCCGAACCGTCTATGGCAACCTCTCCGATTGTGTTCCTGCGCGAGAAATTCGTTCCCGCAGCCGATGCCCACATCTCCATCTACGACTGCGGCATTGTGCTGGGGGCGACTGTCACCGACCTGCTGCGCACCTTTCGTCATGAGCCGTATGCGCTCGATCCGCATCTCCGGCGGTTCTACGAGTCTTGCAAATACGCCCGCCTGGCGCCGCCCATCTCGCCGCAGCAGGCTACCGAGGCGGTGCGCCACCTGGTTGCAAACAACGCGTCCGTTCTTCCCTCCGGCGGCGACCTGGCGGTAGTGTTATTCATCACGCCGGGCGAGAATCCGATTTACGCCGGCTCGGCTACCCCGGGCGCACCCATGCGGCCGACGTTCTGCATCCACTCCTTCCCGCTGCCCTTCGAACTGTTCCGCGGCTACTTTGAGCAGGGGATTCACCTGGTGACGCCCTCGACCCGGCACGTGCCGCCGCAGTGCCTGGATCCGAAGATCAAGAATCGCAGCCGCCTGCACTGGTGGCTGGCGGAACAGGAGGCGCACCTGGTGGACCCGGCGGCCATGCCCCTGCTGCTGGACCTGGATGGCAACCTCACCGAAGTCGGCGGCGCGAACGTCCTGCTGGTGAAGGACGGCGCGGTCCTCTCGCCTTCTTCGCGCAACATTCTGCGCGGGGTCAGCCGGCAAATTGTGATGCGGCTGTGCGCGCAGCTTGGCATTCCGTTTCAGGAACGGGAACTGCAACTGCACGACGCCCTGACCGCGGACGAGATGTTTGTGACCACCACCCCCTATTGCATGGCGCCTGTGACGCGGGTCAATGGCATTCCCATCGGCTCGGGCGCGGTGGGCGGACTGGTTTTTGAAGCCATCCTGCGGGCCTGGAATGCGGAAGTAGGCATGGATATTCGCGCCCAGGTCACTCGTGCAGTGGGATAAATGCCGGCGGGGCGGCCGGCCTAACTAATAACTAGAGCCGCCGGCCTTTGCGGAACACCATCCGGACGCCCTCGGGCCGGCGCTCCGGATCGGCGTACGTGGCCGGACTCGAGATGCGGCGCGGGTCGAACACGGTGATATCGGCGAGCATGCCGGCCGCCAGTAAGCCCCGGTCGCGCATCTGGAAGCGCGCGGCGGGCTTGGCTGTCACCTTATGCACTGCCTCCTCCAGGCTCATCCACTGGCGATTGCGGCAGATCTCCGAAAGCAGTTGCGGGAAGGTGCCATAGAGCCGGGGATGTGGCAGGCCTTTGACATAGAAGCCGTCGCTGATGACGATGCACAGGGGATGCGTCAGCAGGCGCCGCAGGTTGGGCTCGCTCTGGTTGAAGGAGACGATGTTGACCTCGCCTTGCTCCTCCTCCAGGATACGCAGCATCGTTTCCACAGGATCCAGGGCTCGCAACCCGGCGATTTCGGACAGGCTTTTGCCCAGCAGGGCGCGGTTGGCCGAGGTGCGCGCGGAAGTCACCAGGATGTCGCTCCACTGCTGCGCCGTCTGGTCGCGGACCTGAGCCGCGATCTCGGTGCGCTGCGCCGGGCTGGCCAGACGCGCCAGCATGGCCGAGGCTCCGCCATCCAGCACCCACTGCGGCAGAAACTGGGTCATCACGGTGCTGCCGGCCGTGTAGGGGTAGATGTCAAAAGCCACGTCCACGCCTTCGGCGCGCGCGCGTTCGATTTTCTCGAGCGCCTGCTCCTGCTTGGCCCAGTTGGCGCGCCCCACCGCCTGGAGGTGCGAAATTTGCAACCGGCACCCGCTGCGGCGCGCCAGTTCCAGTTGCTCGTCCACCGATTCGAGCAACTGCCAGGAATAGCTCCGTATGTGTGTGGTGCAGATCTTGTTGTGCCGCGCCACCACCCGGCAAAGTTCGAGCAGTTCGTCGAACGGAGCGCTGGAGCCCGGCGCATACATCAGGCCTGTGGAAAGCCCGCAGGCGCCTGCGGACAGGGACTCATCCAGAATTCCCACCATCTTGCCCAGCACGGCTGCGGGGAGCGCTCCCTGCTGGTGCCCGGCCACAGCGACGCGCAGGCTTCCATGCCCCACCAACGAGTGGACGCCTGCCCTTGTGGCGCGCCGCTCCACCTGACGCAAATACTCCGCAGCCGTATGCCAACCCCACTCTCCCTCGCCGCAGAAGATGCCGTTGGCGAACTCCACCAGTGGCTCCCGCGCGCTGCCGTAAGGATAGGGAGAGAAACCGCAGTTGCCGACGACCTCCGTGGTGACTCCCTGGTCGGTCTTTTCGCGGCGGTCTTCGAGCACCTGCAAGTCCGAATGGCTATGCGCGTCGATGAACCCGGGGGCGACGACGCAATCCTGGCAGTCGATGACGGTCGCATCTGCGGGCGCATCGAAACGGCCGACCGCGGCGATCCGTTCGCCCGACATGAGCACATTGCCAGGCTGTGCCGCCGCACCGCTGCCATCCACCAGTGTGCCGTTGCATAGCAGGATATTTTCTGGGGTCATTGGCCGGAGTATAGCGAACCGGATGCACTTTTCGCCCGGTGCGTTCCCGCACAAATGCGCCGGACTGGTAACCTCCGCTGCCTTTCAAACGTTATCTCCAGTGATATCTGCTCATTTTGGCCGGCAGTCGCAGTCGGTGAAGAATGGATTCCAGCACATCCTCCGCCCTTGAACGAGACCCTTCGAAACGGCATTCCGGCGAGCTCGGGCCTCCAACTCCCCGGAAGAAGCGGAGTTGGGTCTGGGTGCTGATGCTGGCGGCGTTAGCGTACGGCGGCTACCGGCTGCGAGAGAGGATGCCCGCGCTGCGCCCGCCTGCTCCGCCCGCGCAGACTCGCGGTGGCCCGCGCGCCGTGCCCGTTGTGGCCGTGGCCGCGCACCGGGGCGACCTGCCGGATTACCTGAACGGGCTGGGAACCGTCACCGCCTTCAACACCGTGACGGTGAAGAGCCGCATCGACGGCCAGTTGATCCGGGTGGCGTTTCAGGAGGGCCAATTTGTCCACCAGGGAGACGTGCTGGCTGAAATTGATCCCCGGCCGTTCCAGGTGCAACTCGAACAGGCCCAGGGGCAGATGGCCCGCGACCAGGCGCAATTGAACGACGCCAAGGTGAACCTGGCTCGCTATGAGGCGCTCTACGAAGCTAAGGTGATCCCCAAGCAGCAGTTTGATACCCAGGCTGCTACCGTGGGGCAATTCGAGGGCGCCATCGAGGCCGATAAGGCGATGATCGACAGCGCCCGGCTCCAGTTGGAGTATTGCCGCATCGCCGCGCCCATCAGCGGACGCATCGGCCTGCGCCTCATAGACGTAGGCAACATGGTGCATGCCAACGACCCCAACGGGCTGGTGGTGATCACTCAGTTGCAGCCCATCGCTGTGCTGTTTACGCTGCCCGAAGACAACCTTCCTGCCGTATTGAGCAAGCTGCGCGCCGGCGAGCACCTCCAGGTGGAGGCCTACAACCGGGACGGGACGGTGAGGGTGGCCACCGGGTCATTGCTCACCGTGGATAACCAGATCGATCAGAGCACCGGCACGTCGCGCTTCAAAGCCGTTTTTCCCAACGAGGACGGCGCCCTGTTTCCCAATCAGTTTGTCAACGTGCGCGTGCTGCTGGATGTTCGCCGGGGCGCCGTGATTCTGCCGACAGCAGCCGTGGAACGCGGTCCGCAAGGTACTTTTGTTTACGTCGTCAATGCGGACCACAAGGCCGAAGTGCGCCCCATTACGGTGGACACCACCGAAGGCAACGAAGCAGCCTTGAAAGCGGGGCTCGCGGCGGGCGAGTTGGTAGTCGTGGATGGCCAGGACAAACTCCAGCAGGGCAGCCGGGTGGACGTGCGGGTTCCCGGCGCCTCCGGCAAAAAGCGCGGCGCCTGAAACTCCGGCACCGGCGAAGAGATTGCGAAAACTCGTCCGTGAGCTAAGATAGGGGCTGAACCGGCCCCATGCCGCTGCTGCTCTGCCAAATCACGCCGCCGAAGCTCACGCCGAGCGCGGTCATCGACATCGCGGTAGTCGCCCTCCTGGTTTACGAGGCGTTGATGATCGTGCGCGGCACCCGCGCCGGACACATCCTGCTCGGCATCCTCATCATGCTGGCGCTGTATGTGGGCGCGATCTGGGGCAGACTGGAAGCGCTGCGCTCCGTCCTTTCCTATATCGTTCCGTACACTGCCCTGGCGATCATCGTGCTGTTTCAGTCGGAAATCCGGCGCACCCTGGCCCGCCTGGGCAGAAAGCGGTGGCTGGGCCGCGGATTTCGGCGCCCTGAGTCCACCGACGAGGTCCTGATGGCTCTCAAGCGTCTTTCCGAGCGGAAGATCGGAGCGCTCATCGTCATGGAGCGGGACATCGGGCTACGCACCTTTATCGAAAGCGGCGTCCGCCTGGAAGCGCAACTCACCCGGGACCTGCTGCTTTCCATTTTCGAGCCCAAAGGAGCCCTGCATGACGGCTCGGTGATTGTCCAGAAGGATCGCATCGCGGCGGCAGCCTGTTTCCTGCCCCTGACCACCAACCCGCTGCTCTCCGGCAAGCTGGGCACGCGGCACCGTGCCGCCATCGGCATCACCGAGGAGACAGACTGCCTTTCCCTGGTGGTCTCCGAAGAGACCGGGCGAATCTCCGTGGCCGCTTCCGGGGAGCTAAAGTCGGGCCTCTCCCTGCGCGAGGTGGATGACCGCATCTGCGTGCATTTCGGAGTGCCGCCAGCGGCGGTGCTGGTCAATGAGGATTACCAGCCGGCCGACATCCCGCTGGCGCAGGAGTCCGAATCCCCCAAAAAGGAGCTGCCGTGAAGGCGAAGGCGGCCCGCAAGCTCTGGAGTTTGATCGCACACAACTTCGTTTGGAAGGTCCTGTCCGTGGCCATCGCCGTCCTCATCTGGATCTTGGTGGCTAGCGAGCCCGAGCTCTCCACGTTCCGCTCCGTGCCGGTGGAGTTCAAGGATCTCCCGGACGATTTGGACATCAGCTCGAGCGTGGTCGAGTCCGTTTACCTGGAGTTGCGTGGTCCCGCTTCGGATCTCCGCAACTTCGGGGATCCCCGCCGTTTCGCAGTAGTCCTGGACATGTCTCGGGCGCACGCCGGGGTGCAGACCTTCTCCATCAGCGAGAACAACGTGGTTTTGCCCCGTGGGCTGCAACTGGTGCGCGCCCTTCCGGCCCAGTTACGCTTCGAGTTTGAGCCTGTGGAGAGCCGCAGCGTACCGGTCGAAGTACACTTCTCCAAGAATCCCCAGCCCGGCTACGAGATCGCCGGCTATACCGTGAGCCCGCCGGCATTCAGGATCTCCGGGCCGGCCAGCCGGGTGGCGCGGGTGCGTGCGGCGGTCACCGATCCCATCGACTTGAGCGGCGTGGTGAGCGCCGCCGAGTTCCGCGTGCACGCTTTCGTGGACGACTCCCGCGCGCGCTTTGAGACGCCGCCCGAAGCCGTAGTGCGGGTCACGGTCCGCCGATCGAATCACGCTGCCAAACCTCCCCTCGCGCGTTGATTACAATCAATAGTTACGCTAACAGCGAATCGAAGCTTCTCCGGGGATGCGAATGGGCAAGGAATTATTTGGCACGGACGGCATACGCGGCGTGGCTGGCGAATACCCGCTCGATCCGCAAACCATCCATGCTTTCGGCGTGGCGCTCGGGAGTGACGCGCGGCAGCACGGAGGGGATGATCCGGAAATCCTGATCGGCGCCGACACCCGGGAGTCCAGCCAGTGGATTGCCGAACAGGTTGCCGGAGGTCTCGGGGAGCGCGCCGTGCGGGTTCGGTATGCGGGCGTGATCACCACGCCGGGTGTGGCTTACCTCACGCGCACGGGCCCTTTCGTCGCCGGCATCATGATCTCCGCGTCGCACAATCCGTATCAGGACAACGGCATCAAGGTGTTCGGGCACTCCGGATTCAAACTGCCGGATGACGAGGAGCACGCGGTCGAGCAGGAGATCTTCCGCTTGCGCGCCAATGGCGTGGCCCCGGCTCGCGCGCCCCTGAACGCGGATGCTGGCCTGGACCAGAGCTATCTGGAGTATCTGCTCTCCACCTTCTCGGGATCCCTCGGCGGCCTGCGCCTGGTCGTGGATTGTGGCCACGGAGCCGCGTACCGCCTGGCGCCGGAACTCTTTCGCCGGATGGGAGCGCGCGTGATACCCCTGTTCTGCGAGCCCACCGGGCGGAACATCAATCTGGGCTGCGGCGCATTGCACACCGCAGCGCTGCGGGAAGCCGTGCTCGCCGAAAAGGCGGATGCCGGGGTGGCCTTCGATGGAGACGCCGACCGGGCGATCTTCGTGGCTTCGAGTGGCCGGACTGTGGATGGAGACGCCGTCCTGCTCATCGCCGCCCGGGCACTGCGGGCCGTCGGACACTTGCCTGGCGACCTTGTGGTGGCCACGGTGATGTCCAACCTCGGGCTGGAAAAGGCCCTGGCGCGCGAGGGCATCCGGCTGCTGCGCACGCCGGTGGGTGACAAGTACGTGCTGGAAGAGATGGTCCGCCAGGGCGCCCTTTTGGGTGGCGAGCAATCCGGCCATGTCATCTTTCGCGAATTTGCCACCACGGGCGACGGCATGCTGACCGCCGTGCGCCTGCTGGCGATCGCCCGCGACGCGGGAGTCGGCCTCGACGAGTTGTGCCACGGCCTGGAGATCTATCCTCAGAGCATCGCCAACGTGCGGGTGCGCGAGAAAAAGGCGCTCACCCAACTGCCCGCCGTGGCGGCCGAGATTCAGCGCTGCGAAGACGCCTTCGCCGGCGCGGGGCGAGTCCTGGTAAGATTCTCGGGCACCGAGCCTCTGGCCCGCGTCATGGTGGAAGGCCCGGACAAACGACAGGTAGACGAATTCACCGCCCGGATCGCCCAGGCGATCCAGCGGGAGATTGGAGCTTAGCAAGGACACAAGATCATGCGCACACTGATTCTGACACTGACCCTCGCTCTGGCAGCGTTTCCCCAGCAGAGAGAGCGGCTCAAGCCCGCTAAGGAAGGCTGGGTTTCGCTGTTCAACGGCAAGGACCTCACCGGCTGGGTGAAGGTTGGCAATGAGAGCTGGACGGTTGAAGACGGCACCATCCACGGGCGGGGAGTCACCAGGGAGTACGGCTACCTCAAGACGGAGAAAGATTACAAGGACTTCTACCTGTCTCTGCGCTTCAAGTGTGAGGCGGACGGCAACAGCGGCGTCTTCTACCGCACGGATTTCAAACCCGGAACCGCCACCGTCACCAAGGGCTATCAGTTCGAAATCGATCGGACCATCAACCACCACACCGGCGGCATCTATACCGCGCGGCGCGGCTGGATCGTCTGGCCCTCCCCGGAAAACGAATTCGTCATCAAGCCCAACGACTGGAATGACTACGACATGACGGTAGTGGGCAACCACTTCACGGCGCGCCTGAACGGCGTCCTGGTGGTGGATTTCACCGACCCCTGGGAGGAGGAAACCGACGGTGCCATAGCCCTGCAACTGCACTCCGGTGGCCAGGGAGATATGCGCTTCAAGGACATTTACCTCCTGGATCTCTCACAGCGCTAGGGGAATGGGCCGTCGGCTGTTTTATTGCGATCACTACGTGATCCCGCTGCCTGCCGGCCACAAGTTCCCCATGGCTAAGTACGCGCTGCTACGGGATCTCCTCTCCAGCGACGGCTTTTTTCACCTGGAAGCGGCGCCTCTGGCGGAACCTGCGCTCATTATGCGGGCACACGACCCGAACTATGTGCGCCGGTTTCTGGAAGGCAGCCTCGATCCACGTGTCATGCGGCGTATCGGATTCCCATGGTCGGAGAACCTGGTGCGGCGCACTTTGGCCTCTGTGGGCGGGACGCTGGCCGCCGCCGCCGAAGCCCTGCGCACCGGCTTCGGCGGCAACCTGGCCGGAGGCACGCATCACGCCTTCCGCGAGGAAGGGGCCGGGTTCTGCGTCTTCAACGATATGGCCGTGGCCATCCTGCACCTCCGGCACCTGGGCCTTGCTCGCCGCGCCGCCGTGGTGGATCTGGACGTGCATCAGGGAGACGGCACCGCGTCTATTTTTCAAAATGACCCGGACGTGCTCACCGTCTCGCTGCACGGCCGCAATAACTTTCCCTTCCGCAAACAGCGGAGCCGCATCGACGTGGAACTGGAGGACGGCGCCGCGGATGGCGAATACCTGCGGCGGCTGGAGCAGGTTCTGCCGCAGGTTCTGGAATTTTCCCCGGAAGTGTTGTTTTATCAGTCCGGGGTGGATGCGCTCTCCGGAGACCGCCTGGGGCGCCTGGCGCTGACTCACGCCGGCCTGCGCGAACGCGACCGCATGCTGATGACCGCCTGCCGCGAAGACGCCATCCCCCTGGTGGTTACCCTCGGTGGAGGTTACGCCAACCCGATCCGTATGACGGCTGAGGCGCACGCCAACACCTTCCGCGCCGCGGCCCAGGTATTCGCGGCCGGTACTGTCCCGTAACTTGTTGCAAATAAGACGCCGGCCAGCAATTTGCCAGACCAGTGGAAGGAGGCTAGTACGCCCGGTGGCCTCCGGAGCCTGTGTGCCTGGCCGTACATGTTACAATCCACGGCATGGTGGGGATCGCAGCCGGAGTCACGGCCACCGCTGCTTCGGCGTTTCTCACATATTCCGTGCGCGCTCCTTCCGCGGCCGTCTTCGGGGCTTCGGTCTATCGCGGCGGCCAGGAGCGCCGGGCCGTGGCTCTGACCTTTGACGACGGCCCCAGCGAAAGCACTCTGTCTCTGCTGGAGGAGTTGGCGCGGCAACAGGTTCCCGCTACGTTCTTTCAGTGCGGGGCAAACGTGGAGCGCCTCCCCGCGGTAGCTCGCGAAGTGCGCGCCGCCGGTCATGAGATCGGCAATCATAGCCACACGCACCCGCTGTTTTGCTTTCGCTCCCCGTGGTTCATCGAGACCGAATTCCGGCGCGCGCAGGAAGCCATCCTCCAGGTGACCGGAGCCGCTCCCTCCCTGCTGCGGGCTCCTTTCGGCGCCCGCTGGTTCGGTTTCAGGCGCGCCCAGCGTCGCCTGCGCCTGCTTGGCGTGATGTGGACCGTAATCGGCTATGATTGGAGACTGGAGGCGGACTCCATTGTGGCCCGGGTGCTCCGCGGCATCAGCAACGGGGCCATAATCTGCCTTCATGACGGGCGGGGACTCCGCACCAACCCGGACATCCGGGAGACCATTGAAGCCGTACGCCGACTGATCCCGCGGTTGCGCGCTTGCGGCTATAGTTTTGAAACGGTAAGCCAGTTATTATGTCCGACGACTTAATCCAGAGAGTCCGCAACGTGATCGCTTCAGTCAAGCGCCTCCCGCCCGAAAAAGTCTCCGTCGACAGTGCCTTCCAGGAGCTGGGTATGGATTCGATGGACGCGGTCGAAGTCCTTTTCGCCCTGGAAAACGAGTTCGACATCTCCATCCCAGATGACGAAGCCAGGTCGGTTCACACCGTGCGCGAAATGGCGGAAGGCATCGAGCGGTTGATTGCCGCCAAGGCGGCGAGCGCCCCGGCAGCACAGTCCTAGGCATGCGGCGGGTGGCTATTACCGGCTTGGGCGTGATTTGCGCACTGGGGCGCAATACCGCGGAGTTCTGGGAATCCCTGTGCGCGGCGCAGTCCGGAATCGGGCCGCTCGAATCGGTGGATACCGCCGACCTGCGCTTCCGCAACGGCGCGGAGGTGCGCGGCTACTCGCACCAGCCCTACTTTGAAGACCGGCGCGCGGATTTCCTCGACCGCTTCGCCCAGTTTGCCGTCATCGCGGCGCGCGAGGCCGTACAGGACGCCGGCATCGCCTGGACGCCGCAACTGCGCGAAACCACCGCGATCGTCACTGGCGCCTGCGTGGGGGGGCAATCTACCGAAGATACCGGCTTCCTGGACGTCTACAAGCTTGGCCATAACCGCGTGCACCCGCTGACCATCCCGAAGACCATGGCCAACGCCGGTGCCAGTCATATCTCCATGGAATTTGGCGTCACCGGCCCCAGCTTCACTATCTCCACTGCGTGCTCCTCGGCCGGCCATGCCATTGGCCAGGCGTACTGGATGGTCCGCTCCGGCATTGCGGACATGGCCCTCACCGGGGGCAGCGAAGCGCCCTTCAGCTTTGGAATTTTGAAAGCCTGGGAGGCTATGCGGGTGGTTTCGCCGGACACCTGCCGCCCCTTCTCCCGTGACCGCCGTGGCATGATTCTGGGCGAGGGGGCCGCCATGCTGGTCCTGGAACCGCTGGAGGCCGCCGCCGCCAGGGGCGCCCGCATTCACGCGGAGATCGTGGGCTTCGGGATGTCCGCGGATGCCGCCCATATCACCCAACCCTCGGCTGAAGGGGCCGCTAAGGCCATCTGCGGGGCCCTGCGCGATGCCGCCCTGCGGCCCGAGCAGGTCGGGTACGTGAACGCCCACGGCACCGGCACGGCGGCCAACGATCCCACCGAGACTCGCGCCCTGCGCCTGATGTTCGGACCGCATGCCGAGCGCCTCGCGATCAGTTCCACCAAGTCCATGCATGGCCATGCGCTCGGGGCCGCCGGCGCGATCGAGGCGGCGGCCACCGTCCTGGCCCTGCGGGAGGGCGTCCTGCCGCCCACCGCCAACTACAGCATGCCCGACCCGGAGTGCGATCTGGACGTCATCCCGAACCAGGCCCGCCACGCCGAGGTCGAATACGCCATTTCCAACTCCTTTGCGTTCGGGGGGTTGAACGCGGTGCTCGCGTTCCGCAAGACCTAGGCAGGCGGTCAATTTTCGAAACCTTTACAACTCCATAACACGTCGCACGTGCAGGCCCCTTACGATGGAAAGCGTGCCTCGTCCCGCGGAAACGCCCGCCCCGCCGCGCACCAGCCGCCGCGACTTTTACTTGGCCGCGATTTATGGGCTCTGGAGCCTGATGGCGGCTGCCCTCAGCCTGCCTGCCCTGATTTATCTGCTGCTGCCGCCCAAGCTGCGCAAGGAGTCTGATTGGGTCGAGGTAGGCGATATCTCAGCCCTCCAGCCAGAGGTGCCGGTCGAGATGGTGTTCCGCCGCAACCGCATCGACGGCTGGAAAGTGATCAGCGAAAAGAGCACCGCATGGGTGGTAAAGCGCTCCTTGAACCAGGTAGTGGCGTTCGGCCCCCAATGCACCCACCTGGGCTGCGCCTACCACTGGGATGAGACGAAGAACGAGTTTATCTGCCCGTGCCACACGTCGGTATTCTCGGTCGACGGCAAAGTGGTGTCCGGTCCGGCCCCTCGCCCGCTCGACCGCTACGTGGCCAAAGTCGAGAACAACAAGTTGTTCCTGGGGGCCCTGCACGAGTCGGAGCCGGGCGCATGAGAGAGTTTCGCGCCAGACTCGCCACCTGGTTGGAGCACCGCACCGGCATCGAGACGGCCGTGCGCAGCTTCCTGTACGAAGAGATCCCCGCCTCCAGCGGCTGGCACCAGGTGTTCGGCAGCGTCGCCATTTTTCTCTTCCTGGTGCAGGTCTTCACCGGCATCCTGCTGGCTGTCAATTACGCGCCCACACCCGGTGACGCCTACAACAGCCTGCGGTACATCCTCACGGAACTGACCGCCGGGCGGCTGATCCGCGGTCTGCACCATTGGGGCGCCAGCATGATGATTGTGGTCGTTGTGCTGCACATGACGCAGGCGTTTCTGTACGGCGCGTATAAAAAGCCGCGGGAGGCGACCTGGATGGTCGGCGTCGTGCTGTTCGTGCTGACCCTGGCCTACGGGTTGACGGGCTATCTGCTGCCCTGGGACAACCGCGCCTATTGGGGCACCGTGGTGGCCACCCAGATCGCTGCGCAGGCGCCTCTGCTGGGTCCCTACCTGAGCCGGCTGTTGGGAGGCGAGAGCTCCATCGGCGTGGTCACCTTCGCCCGCTTCTTCGGCCTGCACGTACTGTTGTTGCCCCCGGCCACCACGTTTCTGATCGCCCTGCACGTTTACCTGGTGCGCAAGCATGGCGTAGCCCCGCTGCCCGGGGATGAACGGCTTCCTCGCAAAAAGTTCTTCCCGGAACAGGTATTCAAGGATACGGTGGCGATTTTCCTGGCCTTCGCCGTGCTGTTCATCATGGCGGTGGCCGTGCGCGTGCCTCTGGAGCGTCTGGCCGATCCCACCGACACCACCTACATCCCCCGCCCGGACTGGTACTTTCTTTTCCTGTTTCAGACGCTGAAGTTTTTCAAAGGCCCACTGGAAGTGGTGGGCAGCGTCGTCCTGCCGGGGGCGGCTATCCTGGCGTTGCTGCTCGTCCCCTTCATCGACCGTGGCAGAATGGTGCGCGTCGCCCGCCGCACCGTGGCCGCCGGGTTCGTGGCTCTGGCCGTCCTGGGATGGGCCGGGCTGACCGCGGCCGCCATAGCCACCACGCCCAAACCCGAGCCGGTCGCCGAAATTGACTTCTCCGGGCCCACCGATTGGATCGAACTCTCTCCCCAGGAACTCGCCGGCATCGGTTATTTTCGCCGGGAAAATTGCGTGAGCTGTCACACGCTGGGGGACGGCAAACCCGGTATCGGCCCGGATCTCACCACCACGTCCATTCACAAGTCCGCGGCCTGGATGATCCGGCATTTCAAGCGTCCCTCGGAGATCGTCCCAGGCAGCGCGATGCCACCTATCCAGTTGAGCGACAGCCAGTTAAACGCCCTGGCGGCATTCCTGCTGAAGCTCAACCCGCGCAATGCGTCGGCCCTCGAAAATGCGCCGGATTTCGCCGTGGGCGGTGCCCTGATCTACCAAACCAGCAACTGCGGCGCCTGCCACCAAGTCAACAATGTGGGGATGAAGATCGGCCCCCCGCTGAACGGGTTGCGAAAACGCCGCTCCCGGCCCTGGCTGGAGCGTCATTTCCGGGACCCGCAGAGCGTTTCGCCGAACACCATCATGCCCCCTTACCAGTTCAACGCGCGGGACGTGGACAACCTGATTTCCTATCTCTTCGCCCTGCCGGACTAGTTCACCAGCTTATTGGGTTTTTTCCCCGGCCGGGTCAGCCTCAAGGGATCCAGCATGTGCTCCGGATGAAATTCCTGGGGCGACCATTGGCTGCCTGCCTCGAATTGCACCCCTACCACGTAGCCGATTTCCCGATAGACGCAATAGCGCACCGTCGCTTGCAGATGCTCGCCGCCGCAGGCAATGCGTACGGAAGTCCCCGTGGGGAGGGGCACTTCGAACTGCAGACACGCACCCGCGCGGGAGATGTCCTCCAGCACAGCCGTGGCCTGCTGTGGCTGGTGCTCCTCATCCTCCCAGCAGACCTCCACCAGATCCGCACATAGCATACGCACTTCCGCGCGACGTTCCTGCATACCGTCCTAATCGGCAGTTCTGCCGCTCCCCTTTAATCGTAGTATGCGCGGACATCCCCCGGGCAGAGTATTTCCAGAATATAAGGTAAAAAGAACTGATACTTCTTGTATTTGCGTCTGTCCTGCTGTATATCTCTAGATACGAGACTGTGGATTACGGGTAGCGTATGATTTCAACGCACAAAGCCCTGGCGCTGCTGGCTGCCGTGGTGCTTTCTCTGGTTCCTGCGCATGCGCAGATCGGAACTTCGACGATCACTGGACGAGTGACCGACGCAACCGCGGCCGTGGTGCCGGGAGTCCAGGTAACCGTAGTGAATACGGCTACGAATTTCAATTTCACCGCTCAGACCAATGACCAGGGCCTCTTCCGGGTGCAGTCGCTGCAACCCGGAACCTACCGGATCACGTTCCAGGCGAGCGGATTCAAGACAGTCATTCGCGACAACATCGACTTGCGCACGGGTGACACCCTGGCGTTGGATGCGACCCTGGAGGTCGGCGGGGTCGCCGAGCAGGTGGAGGTCACCGGGCGCGCCCCCCTGCTCGAAACCGAAACATCCGCGACCGGCACCGTCACCGAAGGGGCGACCCTTTATAAGCTGCCGATCTACCAGCGCTGGGTCGCCTCCACATTTCAGCTCACGCCCGGCATGACCCAGTCCGGTTATGCCTGGGGCGGCAGCCTGGGCGGCTATCACGTGGCCGGCCAGCGCGCCAGTTCCATCGGCTACTTCGAGGACGGTGTCAACGCGCAAGACCAGTTGAGCGGAAACACGTATAGCAACACCCTGCAAAACTCAGTCGAAGAGGTGAAGATGCTGACCACCGCGCTTCCCGCAGAATACGGCCATTCGGCCGGCGGCATCATGAGCGTGGTGAAGAAGACCGGCACCAACAGCTTCCACGGCATGGCCTCCGACTTCGGCCGGACTCGCTCCATGGCGCAACGGCGTTTCTTCGACCGCTGCAAGACCTCGCAGTCCGACCAGGGGTGTGTGCCGCAGAATGCATACTTCATGCAGCCGGACGGCAGCGGCGGCGGACCCGTGGTGATTCCGGGCCTGTACAACGGGCGGAACCGCACCTTCTGGTTCGTGGGGTATCAGAAGCTGATCGAGAAGAAGTCCAACCAGTTCTACGCGACCACGCCGACGCCGGACATGCTCAACGGTGACTTCACCTTCGGCGGAATCGGCAATCCGATCTACGATCCGGCCTCCACCCGGAAGCTGCCCGATGGCACCTGGATGCGGGACCCGATCCCGGGCAACCTGATTCCCAAGAGCCGCATCGATCCGGTAGCGCAGAAGATCCTGAGCTACAATCCCTGGAACGCGCCCAACGTACCGGGTAGCTTCAACGCCAGCGGCCCGGTCAACAACCTGCTGTACGACGAGAAATCGCGCACGTTCTATGAGTGGTACAACGGCCGCTTGGATCACCAGTTCAGCCCCAACTTCAAGATCTTCGGCAGTTACAGTTACAGCCACGCGAGCGGCCGGGGCCGGCCCAGTATCATGAAGTTTCAGCCGTTCGATGGCGACCAGGGCAACGAAACTCCCTGGACGGCGCAGAACTACTCGGCGGGCCCGACCTGGGTGATCAACCCGACCACCATCAACGATGCCCGCGTCGGCTACTTCCGCAACCGCAACGACAAGCGGGTGCCGTCCTACGGGCAGAACTGGCCGCAGACGCTGGGCATTCCGAACGTGCCGCAGGACCTCATGCCCGCCTTCGGCGTGTATGGGCTTACTGTGAGCGGTCCCAACCGCTCGATCGGCGAGACCATCTCCTTCCGCGACGACCTGACCAAGATCATGGGCACGCACGCCTTCAAGATGGGCTATGAGCTGTTGCGATTCCGCCTCAACGCGATCGCCAGCACGTATCCCAGCGGGAGTTACAATTACAGCGCCATGACCGCCGGGTTACAGTCCACGGGTAATGCCGTGCCGCGCACGGGCAACGATTTCGCAGGCTTCCTGATGGGGTACGTGGGGCAGGCGACGTACTCGTCCCAACTGACGAGCTGGCTGCCGCGCTCGGCGATCCACAGCTTCTACTTCCAGGACGACTGGAAGTTCTCACCGACCCTGACCCTCAATCTCGGCGTACGCTACTCCAACGAGAGCCCCTTCAACACCAAGTACGGGAAGATGACCAACTGGGATCCCAACGCCACGGACGACGTGACCGGTCTGAAAGGCGCTTTCGTGCATCCGAACAGCGCGCTGAGCAAGCGCGACAACAACAATTTCCAGCCGCGCCTGGGCCTGGCGTGGCACCCCCTGACAAAGTGGGTGTTCCGCGGCGGCTTCGCGGTGAATACCGTGGACGTGAAATTCCCGTTGTCCCTCGGCCAGTTCGAGGAATACACGGCGCAAGCCAACGTGCAGGCTGCGCCTGGCGACCCCAGCCCGGCCTTCCGCATCAGCCAGGGTCCGCCTGCCATCCCCTACGTGATCCGCCCGAACGGGACGTCGCCGTATCTGGGCACCAATTACGGCTCGCGCACCGCGGACATGTGGGACCCCAACCTCCGCAACCCCTACGTACTGAATTGGAACACCAGCATTCAGTACGAGCTGACGCCGACCTACCTGCTGGAGTTGGCCTACCAGGGCTCGGCCGGCATCGGCCTGATTGAACGCTGGCAACTCAACACCTTCCCGGTGGACTACGCGGTCAACGATCCGGCGTTACAGAGCAAGGTCTTCGCCGCTCCGCAAAACTACCGGCCGTACCCGCAATTTGGAAATGTGTTGATGCGCTCCAACTTTGGCCACTCCACGTACCACTCCGGCACCGTCAAGCTGGAGAAGCGCTACTCCACCGGGCTGACGTTCATCACCTTCTACACCTTCTCGAAAGCCATCGACAGCCAGGATGACGACAACTCCGGGACTGGCGTAGCTCCGATTCAGAACCGCGGCCTGGAGAAAGCCCGGGCGGGTTACGATCGCAACCACCGTTTCTCCGGCCACGTGACCTATGAACTGCCGATTGGCAAAGGGCGGCGGTTCATGGACCGCGGCGGCATCCTGAACGTGTTGTTCGGCGGCTACGAGATCGCCTGGATCCAATCGCTCGAAACCGGCAACCCGCTGACCTTCGATTTCGCCAATAGCCCGTACAACTACTACCCGACCTTCGCCGGGTCGCGCCGGCCTAACGTGAACGGGACACCCGCCATCCGCAGCGGCTGGCGGGACGTCGGCCCGGACCGCTTCAACACGCAGAATGAGAACCCGGTCATCTATATGGACCCCTTCAGCTATCCGGCCGCGTTTACGCCCGGCAATGCCGGCCGCAACATCGTTACCGGACTGCCGCTGGTGTGGTCCACCTGCTCGGCCAAGAAGAACTTCAAGCTCACCGAGCGCTTCAACCTCCAGTTACGCTGGGACTACAACAATACTCTGAAGACCTTCAACTTCGATCCGCCCACCACAACAGTGGACTACCAGAATCCGAAGAGCTTCGGGAAGATCAGTTCGGACCAGCGCACGGCCAATTGGGCCGGGCTGCCACTGATGGACCTGACCCTGCAGTTGACGTGGTAAACATGCAGAGGCGCGGGCCGGTCATGGCCGGCCCGCGTCCGAGAATCGCGTCAAGCCCTGCCCCAGCGGATCTACTCTACCCGCCCCAAACCCGCCCGGCGGGGATCCACGACTGCCCAAAATAGGCATACCAGTACACGATCAGCCCAATCACTGACGCTAGCGCGATCGAGTGCGGCAGAACCGCACGGAACAGGTCACCCTCCTTGCCCTCCTGACCCACGGCCACGCAGGCCACGATAATCGATTGCGCCCCGATCATTTTTCCCATCACTCCGCCGGCCGAATTGGCCGCTGCCATCAGCACCGGCGACAGTTCCAGGCGGTTCGCGGTGATTACCTGCAGGCTGCCGAACAGGGCGTTGGACCCGGCATCGGTGCCGGTGAGCGCCACTCCCAGCCAGCCGAGCAGCGTCCCGAAGAACGGAAACAGCGATCCCGTCTGGGTCATGGCCAGGCCCATGACTGCGTCCATCCCCGAATACCTTGTTACATAGCCCAAAGCCAGCATTGCCAGGATCGCCAGAAGGCTGAAGCGCATCCGATGGCAGGTGCGCACGAACACCCGCATGGTGCGCGCCGGGCTCAAGCCCAGAAGGGGCCCCGAAATCAGTCCCGCCACGAAGGTGGCCGTCCCCACCGCTGCCAGCCACGGGAAATCAAAAAAGGCCGGCTCGGCATGCTGCACCGCCACCACCGGAGGCACTCGCAAGGATTGCAGATGCAGCCCGGCCACCGGCAGGGAGAGCGTGGTGCGGTCCAGCAGCCGTTTCACCGGTGGCATACCCCACAGCACCACGAAAATCGAAAGCAGCAGGAAGGGTGACCATGCATGCAGCACCTGGCCCGCCGAGTGCGGCATGGCCCTCTTCTGAGGCGGAGGCTCCTCCGGGAAGTGCCAGACTTCCCGGGGATGCCAGGCCTTGAGAAACAGGGTGAGCGCCAGCAGCGTGACCATGCCGCCCACAATATCCACCAGGGCGGCGTCGCGAAAGTTGGACCAGTAGAACTGCATAGCTGCGAAGACACCGCCGCACGCCAGCAAGCCCGGCCACACCGCGACCGTGTTCTTCCATGAGGTCATGCTCCGCACCAGCCAGAAGGGCAGCGCCAGCGCGGTCCACGGCAGGATGCGCCCGATCATGGCGCTGAGGTCGGCTTCGCCGAGCCCCGTCACGGCCACCAGCACGCGCACCGGGTTCCCCACGCCGCCGAAAGCCACCGGCGCGGTGTTGGCGATGAGACACAGCACGGCGGCCGGGAAAGGTGCGAATCCGAGCCCCACCATCATGGCTCCCGCCACAGCCACGGGAGCCCCTCCTCCACCGGCGCCTTCCAGCACCGCTCCGAAGGCCAGAGCAATCAGCAGCACCTGCAGGCGCCGGTCCGTGGTCACGTTGCCCAGCGAGTCCTTGATGATCTCGAAATGGCCGCTCTCCACAGTGAGGTCGTATACGAAGACGGCGGCTGCCAGCGTCCAAGCGATCTGGATGCCGCCGTACAGAGCGCCGTTCGCCACCGCCCCCGTCACCATGATCCAGGGCATGCCAAAAACTGCCCCGGCCAGGAGTACGGAAGCGCCCAGCGCCGCCACCGCCGCTAAGTGGGCGGCCGTCTTTCGCACCGCCAGCAAATAGAACAGCAACAGCACAGGCGCCGCGGCCGCCGCCGTGGAAAGCCAGGCGTGATGAAACGGATCGTAATTTTGAATCCACTGGTGCATGGATTGCCACCATACCGCAATGTGCCTGCTCCGGCCAGCGGGTAAGCACCCCGGTCTACTCGATTGGACAGCCGGTCGCGGGGCAGGATAGGATCACTCTAGATGAGGCGGGTTCTCGTCATCGCCACAATGCTGGCGGTCCTCTTCGCCGGATGCGGCCGAAAGAAACGCGTCCGTGTCGCGCCCCCACCTGCCCCGGCTCCCACCGTCACCGCCGGAAGCACCGAAGAAGGCATCGCCAGTTGGTATGGGCATCCGTATCACGGCCGGCCTGCCGCCAACGGCGAGATCTACGACATGGAAAAGCTGACGGCCGCGCATCGCACGCTGCCCCTGGGAACCTGGGTGCGCGTGGAAAGTCTCGAGAATCACAAGACCGTGGACGTGCGCATCAACGATCGCGGGCCGTTCCATGAGGGCCGCGTCATCGACCTTTCGCACGCCGCCGCCAAGGCCATCGACATGATCGGTCCTGGGACGGCGCGCGTCCGGCTCGAGGTCATCAGCCTGCCCGCGGCCGCCGGCCCCGCGCTGTTCGCGGTCCAGGTAGGCGCCTTCCGCGACAAATCCAATGCTGAACGGTTGCGGCACGAAATGGAAGTGAAATACGGCGCGGCGCGCCTCGTCCTGCGCCCGGGCGATCCGCCGCTTTGGCGCGTGCTGGTGGGCTCGGAACCCACCCAGGCGGGCGCCGGCTCGCTCAGGGAGCGGATCAAGTCCGACGGCGGCTCGAACGGCGCCGCCTTCGTCGTGCGCGTGGATTCCTGAATCCCGGGGCGCTTACTCGTGCAGCCGGGCCGCCAGCAGCCGTGGAGTGCGTCCGCGCATGTGGTGTTCTCCCCCAATACCGAAGATCACGGCGCCCGCGGGAATCATGGGCATTTCTGAAACGGCCATCGGCATGCGGGCGAGTTCCGTGTAATCGTCGCGCTCGATGTCGTAGGCGAGGAGGGTAGAGGAGAAACCGAAGTCCGCCGGTTTCCCGGCGGCCTCCTGTGCGGAGGCTGTGTAGCCGCCGAACAGCAACACGTAGTGATCGCGGACCGCCGCGGCCGTCAAACCGCGGTTGGCGTGGGGAAGCGGGCGCAGACGCCGCCATTGGCTGGTTCGCGGGTCGAATGAGCAGGCATCGTCGCGATTGACCAGCTTTCCCGGCGAGGGCATGGAGCAGCCGCCGAACAGATAGACCTGCTGGCCGATTCCTCCGCCGCGCGCCAGCAGGCTCTCCGTGGGTGCCTGTCCCGCCGGAATCCAGGCGTGCTTGCCGGCTTCCAGCCGCCAGCCTATCCGAAACCGACGAGTGCGGACGGGGCAAACTAACGATACATCAACACGGTCGATTTTTATTTCGATTTTTATTTCATACCCAAATGTGTAGAATTTGTGTAGAATGAGCTTGATTGGTCACGAGTAAGGAGCTTCCGTATGGGAACGACGGACGCTAGGCGAGGCGCAGAGTGCTTCTCGGGGCGAATCGCCGAATTCGTGGGTACAGGGGAGGCCGTTCTTTTCGCTGGTGCCGGCTGCTCAGCGCGGCTGAACATCCCAATTTGGACCGAATACCTCAGCGGCTTGGCCATTGAGGCCGAAAAGCACGAACCCGAGGTCGGCAGTCTGATGCGCAAGCGCATTCAAGCCGGCCAATTCCTTGAAGCGTGTACGCTTTTTAAGAGGGTTCTTAAGGCACCTCCGGGTGATGTTGCCGCCGCATTGTCTCAACCTTTCAGACCGGGCAGCTACGATTGTGCTCCACTGCTCCCGCTCATGTCCTTACCCTTTTCGGCTGCAGTTACAACCAACTACGATTGTTCGGTGTTCGATGCTTGGTCGCAGGTAGCCACTACGAACAGGGGGACGCTGCCGCAACTGCTTGAGACAAGGGAGACTAAAGGAGCTCCGTATGTTCCGTATCCATTCGTCCTATTTCTCCATGGTCGCGGCAGCCTTCCCCTGCAGACGGATTCAATGGTATTCGACGAGGCGGACTACCGTCGGCTGTACACTGACCCCGGCTTTACTGAGGGCCTGCTGCAACTTCTGTCCAGTAGGCCGCTCATGTTTGTCGGGTGGTCCTTTAAAGACCCAGGTTTAGATGCCATTCTCCGGACTTGGGAAACGCTTAAAGGTCCAGCTTTTCCTCGCAAGCACCTCGCTTTGCTTCCAAACGGGAACGAAGCGCTCGCGTGGCAACTTATCAGGATGAACGTAGAAGTGGTCTTGTACGATCCTGCGAACAACCATTCCGCCCTCTGGACCGGCATCGAGGAGGCCGCAGGCATTTGCGGCATTGACACTCCTCGGCCATCGCGTCGCCGCTTCGAACCGCTGCAGCAAGCCCGAGAGGTTCTCGCCATGTGCTATGCAAGTGCAACCTTGGGCAAGGGGATCGAACCGCTTAGGCGCATTGCTTTAGAAGGCATAATACTGGCTACCATATCTGAATCGGGTGCAGGACTATCAAGGAACGATCTCGATGAAAAGGTGGGGCGGAGCTTGGGGATGCCCCTCAACGAAATCGGCCCTGAGGTATCACTTGCCCTCGACCGTCTCAGCAACACATTCGTGTGCGTTGACGGGGCCAATGTGATTCGAACGACCGCTGCCGCACCAAATCGCCTCTCAGAGCAGACCGCACATCTGGCTAGGGCAGCGATCCGTCGAACAAACATCCGGGAAGGGACGGATGTACCGGACAGCGTAACCGCACCATTAGCACGTTTCTTTGAGGATCTTATGGTGGCGCGGGCCTGGGATCTCGCCGCCCACTTTGTCCAGCCGCGATCCGGAGCTGTCTACGACATAGAGGCCGCCATTACTGGTGTCTTGGCAGCGACGGAGTTCCCCCCGGGAATTAAAACTGAATCCCTGAAGCGAGGGATTATTGATCTTCTCACTCGGCCCAACAGCAGAGAGGCAGAGATATTATGCGATCTTGGGCGGTTGGCATTTGCCGTCCAACTTGCTTTCAGCAACGCTAGGACGATTTTTGCATACGGCGCCACTTTGCCGCAATGTATATACCTCGACGCCTCCGTTCTGATGCCAGCCATTGTAGACGGCCATCCGTTGCACAGCGTCTATTGGCCGGTCCTTTTACGTCTCCAAGAGGAAGCAAACAAGCTGGGTGGGCAGGTGAGCGTTATCGCGCCGTTTGAGTTTCTTAATGAAATCGTAAGTCACCGGAGAAATGCTATTCAAGATGTCCAGATAGAGGGTCTCGAAGACCCATTGCGCCTCCAACGAGAAGTCATGGTTTCCGGGGCAGAGAACTTAAATGTTTTTGTGGGAGCCTATGCCACCTATGTGGGGCGCGCAAAAAGGAATGTGCCATTTATTGAGTTTATGAAACGGGTCGCTCCGTACGAGGACGAGACCGAGTTGGAATACTACCTAAGACGTCGCGGACTTCGGGTCGAGCGACTTGACGTTCAGCCCGAGTCGCAGACGTCATGGGAGTGGTTCAACCCGCTCAAGACTCGATACGAGCAGGAAGAGGACGAGGGCGCGCGACGCAAGGCCCCAGTCCTTATCAGACACGAAGCGCTACAACTTGCTCGGCTCAGGCGGGACCATGCCCGTGGCCTCAGGTCGATCTTTGTCACAGCTGATGGGAGATTGCGGCGAGCAACTGCTTTCATCAGAGGCGGCGAACTCGGGGATGCCCTGTTTTCCGGACTCGCTATGGTGAAACTGATCGATCTGCTGTTGGGGGTGGAGGTGGACCACAGAGCACTTGCGAGACTGATGTGGGGAGTTCATACTCTCGACTTGGATGGGACGTTGCGGCGGTACATTACCGATCGGGGACTTCAGAAACAAGGAGATGTCGAGACGCTCGTTCTGCCGGGAGTCGTCGAGAAGCTCATGGAACTTGCAAGAGCAGAGCCACAGTTTGAGCAACTCCAGCCCCTTTCGGATGATTCGGGCACACGTGCTACGTTTCTCGACTTTTTGGATCGCTTTGAAGATCGATTTTACGAATTGCTCGATGACGCTGCACGGAGGAGGTCAGCGAAGGACGTGCAGAGCTCCGCCCCACCACACGCTGAGCATTTATCGGATGAGCAGCCCGGCCGTTCCGTGCGGCTACGTCGCAAGAAGCGGAAAAAAGGCTAGCCAAAGATATTTGAAATTTTGATTCCACCGGTCGTCTGGCCGAAGATCAAGTTGTCAAAGCAAGATCGGAGGCCCGACGACCGATGGAACTTTTCGCCAAGCTGTTTTGCAGCCTGCTGGTTTTTGTATACCACTGTTTCGACCGCATCGTCATCCATGGATATCTGAGCGGGCTGTCACGCCCGGAACAGGTGGTCTACTTTTTCCGCGACGTGGTCGGGGTTC
>Ga0209581_1000660_pt1 | contig 59044 bp, 49 predicted proteins | sample Coa_R2_FD_187160 | JGI IMG/M metagenome (GOLD analysis project Ga0209581, IMG submission 187160) | Surface soil microbial communities from Centralia Pennsylvania, which are recovering from an underground coalmine fire - Coalmine... | ecosystem: Environmental > Terrestrial > Soil > Unclassified ...
GCGGGCGTTGCAGATGACGGTCATCAGGAATGCGATATCCGTGGGACGGCAGTAATCTGCCCAACGCGCCCCCGCCGCCGTGCGCAGGTGGTAATTGACCCCTTGATATACGCGACTGTACAGATTTGGCAGTATTGTGCGAGGTAAGGTCAAACTCCAGATTACGGGGAGCCCCGCGTCGAATCAAGTAACGAAAAACCAACAAGATCCATTCAGTGCTAGTACTAAAATGAAAACTGCCGGCTCTTGCGGGGTTTTACTATTGAGACTTAACTACATGCGCAATCCGGCAGAGCTGGGCTTCCGTGTGCGCCAGGAGGCCGAAAACCTGCTTTTACAATTGCTCCCGCACCCCCGGATACCCGCTGACGGAGGGCAGCCATGCTTTCCCGACCCGGCGGAAGCCGTCGCCGCGATCCGGGGATCCCCCTATGCTTCGCAGGTTCTGGGGATTGCTGATGCTATTTTGGCGCATCGGTTCCCCCTCCTGGGTTATGAAATCGAAACGGGCGGCGGGATCGACTGGCGCCGCGACTATGTACACGGCATAGGCACGCCGGCGCGTTACTTCCGCCTGGTGCCGTATCTGGACTTCCGGCGCTCGGGCGACCACAAAGTAATTTGGGAGCTGAACCGGCACCAGCACCTGGTCGTCCTGGCGCAGGCCTTCCGCCTGACCGGAGAAACGGCGTATCTCTCGGAGATCGAGGCCCAGCTCGCTAGCTGGCTGCAACAAAACCCGTTCGGGCGGGGGATCAACTGGACGAGCGCTCTCGAAGTCGCTTTTCGGGCGCTTTCCTGGATCTGGGTCGACCATCTGGCAGGCGGGCAATGGACCCCCGCATTCCGGAGCCGGGTTCTGAGCGCGCTCTGGCTGCATGGCCGGCACCTGGAGGCCAATCTCTCGGTCTATTTTTCTCCCAATACCCATTTACTGGGCGAGGCCTTAGCGCTGCACGCCATCGGCCTGCGCCTGAAAGGCTGTCCCCGCGCCGGCCGCTGGCGCGCACTGGGCGGCCGCGTGGTTCGGGAGGAGATGGAGCGGCAGGTGGAGGGGGATGGCTCCCATTTCGAGCGCTCTACTTATTACCATATTTATGCCGTGGATATGTTCCTTCTGCACGGCGTCCTCTCCTCGCCGGATGCGGCCTATCTTGCCCAATTGGGGAAAATGGCGGAGTTTCTGGCGGCGCTCATGGATGATTCGGGCGCCATTCCGCTGATCGGGGATGACGACGGCGGGCGGCTGCTGTTTCCGTACGGCCCGAGAGCGCGGTTCGGACGCGCCAGCGTGGCGGCGTGCGGCGTTTTTCTCGGCGCGCGGTACTGGCCGTACGATTCCGAAGACCTGCACCCCCTGGCGTCCTGGCTGTTCGGCGCGCGGGCCCAGGCCTGCGTCCCCTACGAGGCGGTGGAGGGCGGATCGAAGCTGTTCCGCGATTGCGGAATTGCGGTGATGCGCGGGGGTGCGGTGCGGGTGATCGCCGACGCCGGAAGCTTCGGACCGGGCAACGCGGGACACAGCCATTCCGACACGCTCAGCATCCATGTGCGCCGCGGCGCCGAGGAGATCCTCATCGATCCCGGGACCTTCACCTATGTGGCCGACCCGGACGCGCGGAACCGTTTTCGCGGATCGGCCGCGCACAATACGCTGCGGGTGGACGGCCGCGACCAGGCGGCGCCAGCCGGGCCATTCGGCTGGCGCGCGAAGCCGCGGACGCGCCTGCATCACTGGAGTTCGACCGAAGAAGCCGATTTTCTGGAAGCAAGCTGCGTCTGCGAGACGGAGGGAGGCGCCGTCACGCACCGGCGCAGAATCCTGCTTTTGAAACCGGACATCCTGATCGTCCTGGATGATCTCGACGGACCTCCCGGCGAGCACCTGCTCGAACAGTTCTGGCATGCCGGCGCGGAGCCCGATCCCGCGGGGGAACGGGTGGTGCGGATCGGATCGGCGTGGCTGGCGTTTCCGGAAGACCTGCCGGTGGAACTCACGGCCGTCGGCGAATTCGGCTGGCGCTCGGAGGTTTTCGGAGCGAAATCCCCGGCGCCGGTCATCCGCCGGCACTGGCGGACGGCCTTACCGGCGCGAGCTTCGGCCGTGCTGGCGTTCCGCGAAGAACATGCCCGGGTGAAGGTCTCTTCCGAGGGGGTCTTCGAGTTTCCGGCGAGCGGTCTGAGGGTCCGGCTTCCGGCAAATATCTCTTCACAGTATCCGAATGGACAGTTTCGGTTTGCCGGCAGTTATGCCATGCTATGAAATTGCACGTTCCAGTACCAATCCTTCTTATGGTGCGGGAAGTCGGCTACGGCGGCACCGAACGGCAAATGACGGAGCTCGCGAAGAGCATCGACCGTTCCCGGTTCGAGCCGCATGTCGGCTGCTTCATCCACGGGGGGGAGTACGCCTGGGAGTTACAGTCCGCGGGCGTGCCCGTGACGGCGTTCGGCGTGCACTCGTTCGTTTCCCAGTGCGTGCTGCGGGGCGCACGGGCGATGGGGCAATACCTGCGCGAGCATCGGATCCAGCTTGTCCATACCTTCGATGCCCCGGCCAATGTTTTCGGCGTGATTACCGCGCGCGCGTTCCGGGTTCCGGTGGTGATCTCGAGCCAGCGCGCGCTGCGCGGGCTGGTCCCCTGGAAAATGCGGATGCTGTTACGCGCCACCGACCGGCTGGCCGACGCTGTGGTGGCCAATTGCGGGGCGGTTCACGATCAACTGGTTTCCGAAGAAAAGGTCCCGGCCAAGAAGATCCACCTCTGTTACAACGGCTTGGATACGGATAAGTTCCGGCCGGCGCCGCCGTGGCGTCCGCCCGAGCTTTCCGGCGCCTCGGTGGTCATCGGGTGTGCGTGCGTGATGCGTCCGGAGAAAGATCTGGAGACCCTGCTGCGCGCTTTCGCCGGAATGAAGCGGGACCGGAGCGTCAAGCTCCTGCTGATCGGCAGCGGCCCGAGCCGGGCGGCCCTGCAGCGGCTCAGCGGCGAGCTCGGCCTGGCATCCGACTGCGTTTTCGTCCCCGCCGTGCAGAATGTGCAGGAATGGCTGCACGCCATGGATATCTTTGTTCTGCCTTCCACTTCGGAGGCATTCTCCAATTCCCTGATGGAGGCGATGGCCTCGGGCTGCTGCCCGATCGCGTCGCGGGTCGGCGGAAACCCGGAACTGGTGCGGCACGGCGAGACCGGCCTGCTGTTCGAGCCGCGCGATGTTGCCGGACTCCGGGCGGCGCTGGAATCGGTGGTGGAGAACCGGGAATTACGGCAAAAGCTCGGGCAGAAGGCCTCGGACTGGATCCGGGGGACGCTATCGCTGCGCGTTTCGGTTTCTCACATGGAGCAGATTTACGAGGATCTGCTCGAGACCCGTTCGGTGCCGGTCCCGAGCGGCGGGCTGGCGCGGGCTTAAGCGGTTTGCAGCTTGCCGCGCCGGAGGGCGCGTATCCGCAGAAGATGAACCGCCAGCTTACCCTTCCAGCTCACCCCGACCATGCCGTTGTGGACGGCGATGATCCGCCCGCCGAACTCTTCTTTGAATTTATTGATGGCCCGCAGTTTCTGATCCTCGGAGCCGCCGTACCAGCCGCCCAGATCCAGTTTCTCCAGGCCCTGCTCGCGGAAATAAACGAGGTCCTTCCAGTGCTGGTAGCGGTTGGCTCGCCCGATGACCTGGCGCAAGCAGGGGTCCGCGGTCTCCTGCGAACAGGAAAACTGAAGAATGGCCGACGTCGCGTCCCGGACGTACGCATGCCACACCAGAACCTCGCCCTCGCGGCGAATTTGCGTCAGGACCAGCCGGCCGCCCCGCGCCAGGGCTTCGAGCCATGCGGGATCGGCGGGAGCAAGACCTTTCCCCATGGCGAAGCGATTGTAGAAATCGCAAAACGCGCGGATCGCGCCGCCGTCCAGGCCCACCACACCGTATTCCAGCGGTTCCCGCTGGGCGCGCCGGATCTCGTACCTGGTACCCTTATCGACCGCCGCCAGCAGGTCTGCCTCGGGCTGCCGCAAATCGATGATCACGGTATGAAACGGCGGATATACGAATCCATCGAGAGGCGTCGACCACTGGTTATAGCGGATGACATCGGCGCCGCCTGCCGGGACCGGCTCGTCACCAAACACATCGGCGATGGAAACAGTATGCTTTCGGGACCAAATCATGCAGCCGCCACGTGGTCCAGTACCACCAGGAAGCTACACCGATCCGAACCAGACAGACCGCGCCGCGGCGCCGAAATTCCGCCCAACATGCTCCGTTCGATCCGTGCCGCTTCGATTGCGCAGTTACCGGAAGTGAGGATAAAATGCTGTCCATACATTCTACAATGAGTAGCGGGGATTCTTCGTACCTAGCGTCAAAATGGCATGACCCTTCTTAAGAAATCCAGAGCAAGCGCGATAGCGCTGTTGTACGGGTCAGGCGCTCTGCGATATCTTCACTGGGGTGATGGGAAGCGGCTGATCGTTTTTAACTATCATCGAATCCGTCCGGACGGGGCCTTTTCCACGCGCTTCAACGATGAACTCTTCGGGCCAACCGCGAGCGTGTTCGAGCGCCAGGTAACCTGGCTCCGGAACAATACCCAGGTACTTTCCGAAGACGATCTGCTGTATTTGATCCATAGCGGCAAAGCTCCGCCGGGGCCATCCTCGTTAATCACCTTCGACGATGGATACCGCGACAACTACACATTGGGCTACCCCGTTCTCCGGCACCTGGGAATCCGCGCCATTTTCTTCGTTACGCTGGATTTTATCGACCAGCGCCGGGTCGGCTGGTGGGATCTGATCGCGTACGCGGCCAAGAACTCGCCGCGTGCCGATCTGGAATTCGAGGGGAAAAAGTATTCTCGAGCAGAACGGGAACGGCTCGTGCATTCCCTTCTGCGGCGCATCAAGACCGAGCCTGCATCGCGCACGGCCACCCTCCCGATGGAGCTCGCCGACGCCTGCGGAACGCCGCTGCCGACGCGCGGCGAACAGGATCACGAGCTGATGACCTGGGAGGAAATCCGCGAGATGCACAGCGGCGGGATGAGTATCGGCTCGCATACCTGCAGCCATCCCGTGCTCTCGCGGATTCCCGCCGAAGAGCAGTGGCGCGAGCTGGCGGAGTCCAAGGCGGGACTGGAGGCGCGGATCGGCGCTCCGGTTCGCAGCCTTGCCTACCCGGTCGGGGAGCCTGCGGATTTCACGGAGGAGACATGCCGGCTGGCCCGGAAAGCGGGGTACGAGGCGGCTTTTTCCTTCGCCACTGGAACCAACCGGTGGCCGATCCGGGACCGCTTCCGCATCGCGCGCGTGTCGGCTCCCCATCAGATGTCCCAGTTCCTCGCCAAGACCCGGCTCCCCGCGATCTTTGCCATTCGTTAGACCGATCTCCATGCCGCCCCAGGACACTTCAGGCCGATGAGCACCCTTCCGAACCTTCACCGCCCCGCGGACCCGCCGGTCTGCGGCGGCGTTCCGGTAGCGATGTTCGCTTACTTCTTTCCGCCGGATAACTACACCGGGGCCGCCCGCCCGCACCGTTTCGCGCAATACCTGCCGCAGTTCGGCTGCCCGGTGCGGGTGATCGCGGCAGGCGCAGCTCCGCGCGTCGAATCCGGTTATGTGCACCGCGTGACCGGGGAAATGGACGAATGCCGGCATCGCGATCTGGCGGGCTTTGCCGAGCGCGTGGCGCGCAAGTTCTTCATGCCGCACGACGAGGGCTTCACGTGGACGCCGCGAGCGGTGGGCCGGGCGATGGAACTGCACCGCGAGAGCCCCTTCGGCGCCATCTTCTCCACTTCCCCGCCCTACACGACGCATTACGCGGCGATGTGGCTGAAGCGCAAGCTCGGGGTGCGGTGGATCGCGGATTTCCGCGATCCCCTGGCGGGGAATCCGTTCCGCCGCAGCCCGGCCGATGCGAGGTGGGACGCCTGCCTGGAGCGGCGCATCTTCCGGCACGCCGATATCGTGGTGGCCAACACGGAGGCGGTCGCCGCAATGTGGCGCAAGACGTACCCGGAGTGGGCGGGCAAGGTGCGGACCATCTGGAACGGATTCGACCCGGCTGACGGCATCGGGCCCATGCCGGCGCCGCCGCGCCCGCACAAGGTCATTGCGCATGCCGGCTCGATTTACGGTGACCGCCATCCGGGCCTGCTGTTTGCCGCCTTCCGGAGATTGATCGAACGGAATCTGCTCAACCCGCGGGAGTGGCGGATCCGCTCGATGGGCTTCGTCGATGAGAACTCTTCCATGGATCGCGAGACGGCCGGGTTTCTCCAGGAGCGCGGCTGCCTGGAATGGCTCCCCTCCGGCTCCAAGAGCCAGGCGCTCGCGGAAGTGGCAACGGCCGATTTTCTGCTGCTCCTGGATGCGCCCACCGGTCTCCAGGTGCCGGCCAAGACCTTCGATTACATCCGCATCGGCCGGCCGATCCTGGCGACGACGCCGCCCCACTCGGAAACCGCTTCCATCCTGCGGCGATGCGGCATCCCGCATCTGATGATCCACGACGGCGCGGATCCCGATGCGGAGTTGCTGGAATTTCTGCGGCTGCCCAACGAGCCGGTGTCTCCGAGCGGCTGGTTCATCGAGAACTTCAGCGCCGAGGCGCAAACCCGAACGCTGGCCGGGCTTCTGGCCGGCTAAAACGCGCCGCCGCGATCAGGCGATGGAGAACCCGGGTTGCAAAGACTCGCCAGCCGGGGTGGCGCATTCGTAGTCCTCGAACCACAGCTCGAGCGCCAGCAGCCGCCAAAGCCACATGGCGTTGTCGCGGCGGCCCGATTGATGCTCGTCGATCAGATAGCGGACAAATTCCGGTGAAACCATCCCGCGATTGAGGAACCGGCTGCCTAGCAGGTGGTCTGCCAGGAACTCCCGCAGGGAGCCGCGAAACCAGATCGGGAGCGGGACACCGAACCCGCGTTTCGGCTGGTCGAGCAGCTCGGGCGGCAGCCTGCCGGACAAGGCATCCACGAGAATCCGTTTTCCTTTGCCGTTCCGCATCTTCCAGGCAGGCGGCAGCGCGGCGGCGAATTCCGCGAGCTTATGGTCAAGCAGCGGGCAGCGCACTTCGAGCGAATTCGCCATCGACATGCGATCCACCTTCACCAGCATGTCTCCGGTCAGGGTTGCGGCGGTTTCGAAATAGAGAACCTGCAGCAGAATATCGGCATCTGCCGGCAGCAGGCATTCGGCGAACTCCCGGGTGAGATACGCGCCGTCGGCCGGCAGCATCCATTCCGGCTGCAGCAGGCGCTGGCGGATGAAATATGGCGTTCCCTCGGACTCGAAAAAACGCTCCACCGCGGTAGGCTGAGCGATCATCCGCAGGTAGTTTTTGCCATAGAAGGAGTACGGCAAAGCTTCGGAAAACCGGAGCAGGGCGCGCCGCAAGCCTTGCGGGATGCGGTCCGCCCAGCGCAGTTTCGCCTGGTTGAAAAATACGCTATAGCCGGCGAACAGCTCATCGCCGCCGTCGCCGCTCAGGCAGACCTTGACGTGCTGGGCCGCGAACTGCGACACGATGTAGGTGGGGATGGCGGAGGAATCGCCGAACGGCTCGTCGAAGTGGCGCACCAGCGTCGGCAGGAGGCTGAGCGAATCGGGCCGGACCACGGCTTCGTGGTGCTCGGTCTTGTGCCGCTGCGCGACCAGGCGGGCAAGCGGCAGTTCGTTGAAGCCCGTTTCTTCGAAGCCGATCGAGAACGTGCGGACGGGCTCTTTCGATTGCAGCGCCATCGACGCCACAACGGAACCGGAGTCGATTCCGCCGCTGAGAAACGCGCCCAGCGGGACATCCGAGATCAACCGCAAGCGGACGGCTTCATCGAACAGCTCGCAGAGCCGCAGCCGGGCCTGGGCTTCGTCGAGCCCCGCCGGCGCTTCCGCGGCGGGCTCGGGCAATTTCCAGTAGACGCCTTGCCTGACTCCGCCTGCGGCGTCATAAGTCAGCCAGCCGCCGGGGCGGAGTTTTTTTACGGCACGAAAAGGGCTCCGCGGATCCGGGATGTAGCCGAACTGAAAGTAAAGGCGGAGGGCTTCGCTGTCGATCTCGAGCGGCACGCCGGCAACGCGGAGGCATTTCAGCTCGCTTCCAAAGTACATCCCCTCGGGTGTTGACGCGTAATAGAGGGGCTTTTTGCCGAACCGGTCCCGCGCGAGCAGCATTTTGCGCTCGCGCGCATCCCAGATGCAGAAGGCGAACATGCCGCGCAGCGCCGCGAGTCCGTCCACGCCCTCCTGCTCGTAAAGATGCACCAGGGTTTCGGTGTCGCTGTGCGTGCGAAAGCGGTGCCCTTGCCGGATCAGCCGGTCGCGGAGCTCCGGGTAATTGTAAATTTCGCCGTTGAAAACAACCCAGACGCTGCCGTCCTCATTGGAGATCGGTTGATGCCCGGTGCTCAGGTCGATGATGCTGAGGCGGCGCATGCCGATGCCGCAACCCTGATCGACATAGATTCCCTGATCGTCGGGCCCTCTGTGCCGGATCTGGCTGCACATGGCCTCGACCGCCGCAGGGTGCGCGATCCCGTTGAGCAATCTGAACCCTGCGATCCCACACATGTTTTCAACGATAGCATGGGGGGCGCTGAAACCCCCGTGAATCCGGTTCCAGGACGTTCCAGCGCGATGGGCCGGCGCCGCGCGTTCTCAAGGCCGCGGCCGGCAATGGATATGTCCCGGCCGCATCTCGCCCATGGTCGCCACCCGCAGGTCGCGCCCGCTCTCGATATCGTGTACGCCATAACCGGCGGATTCGAGAAAACCGACCACGGAATGGGCGATCTCCACTTTCTCCTCGACGGTGGCGCCGTGCATTTCAATAAACAGCTCCGGGCGGTATTTCGCCAGCGTCTCCTTCATTCCCGGGAGTGCGAAACGCTCCATTCCCTCGATATCCATCTTGATGAAATCGGGCGCCGGCAGCCCGTGCCGGCGGATATCCTCATCGAGCGGCACCACTTCGATACGCACGGTTTTGGCGGAGCGGACCGACGAAGCGATCTGCGCGGTGGTGGCCGCATCGGCGCTGCCCGCGCCGGGCATCAGGGGATCGTAAGTCAGCTCGATCGCACCAGGCTGTTCGGCCACGCCGCGGTTCATCACGCGCACGTTCCGGAAACCGTTGAGCTTCACATTTTCCATGCAGCGCTGAAAATTCCGCGGGTTCGGCTCGTACGCGATTACCTGGGCCGCCTTGCGGGCAAAGAACAGGGTCAGAACGCCTTCGAATGCGCCGATGTCGTAGACCACTTTCCCTTCGACCGGCCACCTCCGCAGGAAGCGGGTCTCTTCCGTCTCCGCCGGTCCGAAAGGAACGAATCCCAGGCCGCCTTTGCGTCGCAATCCGGCCGCCAGGCCGTGGCGGACCGTATAGGTGTAGTTCCCGAAGATGCGCTGGCTGACGGCAGCCACCAGCATGTGGCGCAAGCTGAAATGTTTCGATCGAAAATTATCCATGCCGGCCTCCCCTGTTTGCGTCATCGGAACTCGGGCGCCCGCTGCAAAATTGCATCGAAGCAGCGGGCCACGTGAACCCAGGAAAACTCCGCCGCGACCATTTCCCGGGCCGCCGCCGCCTGGCGCTCCGCGGCCGCCGAATCGGCCAGCAGCTCGCAGCACGCGGCGGCAAAGTCCGCGGCATCGTCGGCGATCCGGATATCCTCCGGCGGATGCACCTCTAAGCCCTCCGCGCCCACGGCAGTTGAAACCACCGGCGTCCCGCCCGCCATCGATTCATAGATCTTCAGCCTCGTGCCGCCCCCGATCCGCAACGGCACGATGGAAACGGCGGAACTCCAGAGATACGGGCGGATATCGGGAACGGTGCCGGTCACGCGGATGCCGGGATCTCTGGCCGCCAGGGCCGTAATCGATGGCGGCGGAACGCGGCCCACAATCGCGAGCGAGCACTCGGGCCGCCGGCGGCGGATCAGCGGCAGCACCTCGCGCACGAACCACTGCACGCCGTCGATGTTGGGCAGCCAGTCCATGGAGCCGATGAAGACGAGATCCGTGGTCCTGGGCGGCGGCGGCGAAGGCGGCGCCAGGCCATCCACATCCACGCCGGTCGGGATCGCGCTCACCCGGCTCACCCCGAACAGCTTCCGCATGGTGCAGGCATCCTGCTCGGACACCGCGACGACGTGCCCCGCATTGAGGCAGACTTCCCGCTCGTAACGGAACATGCGGTCCGCCTGGGACTGGAAATACCAGCGCCGGAGCGGATCGCCGGCGTGCTCCGCGTGCCGGCGCCAGATCATCGTTTCCACGTTGTGCTGGAACAGGACCGCGCGGTCGATCCGGGGGAAATACGTCGAGGGCGTCAGGAAATCGCAGACCGCGCGGTCGAAGCCGGCGCGCGCGGCCAGGTCTTCGAGAAACCTGCCGAGCGCGGGGATCCGGAACCGGCTCATCCCGATGGGCATGGATTCGAAGACGCTCTTTACGACCTGCGCCGCGAAAGCGGGTCCGCGCTTATCCGGGATGGTGTGACGGAACGGATAGGCGCGCGTGGAATACTCCGATGCCCGGGCCGGACCTTCGGGATGCCGCGGATCCTCGACCGCCACATAATGAATTTCGTGCTGCCGGTGCAACTGCCGCAGCATTTCGAGCGTGCGGATCTGCCCCCCCTTGGTCGTGGGGTGCATGAAATTGGCGTTGACCCAGAGAATCTTCATCGGGCGGCGCGGGCCGGCTCCAGCAGCCCACTCCCTCCCTGCCAGTCTTTGCCCATCAGGAAAATGTCGCCCCAGATCTGGAGATTCAGCAGCCTCCACAGCCGGTCGGTACCGTCGTGGCGGCCGGAGCGGTGGCTTTCGATCAACGCCGCAATCCGCCCCGTATCGCAGTATTCCGCCAGGATGCCGTTCCGGTCGGTCAGCCGGGCAAACAGCCGGTCCGCCCGCGGGTCCATCAGCCATTGCCGGAGCGGGGTGGGAAACCCCATCTTCTTGCGGTAGATGATCTCGTTCGGCAAGAGGCCTTCGACCGCTTTCTTGACGATGTATTTCCCGCTGCCATTCCGCAGCTTCAAATCGTCCGGCACACGCGTCGAAAACTCGACGAACTCGTGATCGAGAAACGGAACGCGGCTCTCGATGGAGGCCGCCATGCTCATCTGGTCCTGCTTCATCAGTAGTTCCACCAGATAGGTCTTCTGGTCGGCGAAGAGCAGGCGGGGCAGAACCGGCCCGGGCCGCTGATTCCAGTAGCGCAGGAAATTGGCGTAAGGCGAATCCCCGGCGTGCCGCATCAGCGCCTCGCGTTCCCCGGCCGCCCAGGCGCTGTAAAAATTATCGAGGTACAGGGATTCGATGCTTTCGCCCAGGCCGAGGAAGGTATGCTGCAGCTTCCGCCGCGTTCCCGCGGAAAGCAGCCGGGAGCCCGCCACCATGGAGCGGATCGCCCGCCGCGCCGCGCCCGGGACGATGCGGTACCGTTTCAGCCAGCGCTCGTTCCAACGGTAGAAGGCGTAGCGGCCGTAGCCGGCGAACAACTCGTCGCTGCCTTCACCGGTCAGCACGACTTTCACATCTTCCGCCGCCAGCTTCGAGACGAAGTACAGGGAGACGCTCGAAGGCCACACCAGCGGCTCGTCTTCATGCCAGATCAGCCGCGGCAGGGCCTGGAAGAACTCCTCCATCCCGACGACGACTTCGCGATGCTCGGTGCCGATGCTTCGGGCGACATGGCTGGCATAACGGAGCTCGCTGAACTCTGCTTCGCGGTAACCGACGGCAAAGGTCTTGACGGCGCCGCCGGACTCCCGCCGCAGCAGCGCCGCAATGGCGCTCGAATCCAGGCCGCCGCTGAGGAACATGCCGAGCGGCACATCGCTCATCAGGCGGAGCCGGACGGTCTCCTCGAGACGCCGGCGGCATTCCGCGATCCACGCCGTTTCGTCCCGCGGCTCCGCCGCCCCGGCAACCGGAATCTCCCAGTACTGGCGTGTTTCGAGCCGCGGCGCATCCCCCGCGAGGTCCAGCATGAGCCAGTGGCCCGGCATCAACTTCCGGATGCCGGCGAACAGCGTCCGCTCGTCGCTGATGTAGCCGAACGCCAGATATTCGGAGAGCAGCAATTTATCGAACGCCGGAGAGATGGCGGGGTGCTCGAGCAGGGCCTTGATTTCGGAGGCGAAGACGAACCACCGGCCATCCCAGAAGTAGTAAAACGGCTTCTTTCCCAGCCGGTCGCGGGCGCAGAACAGGCGGCGCGCGTTGCGGTCCCACACCGCAAAGGCGAACATTCCCCGCAGGCGCGAAACGCAGTCCGGGCCGTATTCTTCGAAAGCGTGCAGGATCGTTTCGGTGTCGCACCGGGTACGGTAGCGGTGGCCGGCGGTCTCCAGCGGGCCGCGCAGCGCGGCATGGTTATAGACTTCGCCGTTGTAGGCGATCCAGAGGCTCTCGTCCTCGTTGCACATCGGCTGGGCGCCGGCAGCGACATCGATAATGCTCAGGCGCCGGTGCCCGAGCCGGGCGAAGGCGTCTCGGTAAAAGCCGGACCCGTCGGGGCCGCGGTGCTGGATGGCGGCCGTCATCCGCTCCAGGATACCGGGCGCTTCCCGCGCCCCCGTCACATCGAGGAAACCCGCGATCCCGCACATTCAGATCTTCATCGCCGCCGTCCGCGGCGCCAGGAGCGGCCGCGCCGTCCGCGGCTGGCTGAGCGGCAGCCGGACCGGACCCGCAGCCAATGCTCCCTCGCGCACCACAGCAGCTTCGAGCGCCACCGTAAGGCCGACGATGAGCGGCAACTGGTAGATGTATGCCAGCGAGGCAAACGCCGCCGAAACACAATAACAGAGCAGGGCCAACTGAATGGCGTTGGCAGCGCTGCGGATCTGAGGGCCGAGCGCATGGTTGTATTCGGCCTTGCGGAGCCGGCCGAGCGTCTTCCAAATGCCCACGATGAGGCTGAGATAAACGATCAGCCCGGGCAATCCGAGCTCGCTTGAAATCTGGGTATAGGTGTTATGCGTGGCGTGCCACATCGCGCGCCGGCCTTGCGCCTTTTGGTATTCCGCCGCCGCCGGCAGAAAATTGCCCATCCCTACGCCGAATACCGGATGATAGATCGTCAGCCAGATACTATCCTTCAGAAGCTGCGTACGGCTGGCGGTCGAGGCCACCGCCGATTCCTCGTCCTGCAGGTATTGCTCATTGGTTTCGTCTTCCGGCGTGAAAAACGTTTCGTACCGCAGCAGCAGACTGCGCTGCAGCGTAATGCCCGCCACCAGCACGCCGACACAACAGATCGCGAACATCGAGATCCTTCCACTCATCGGCAGCCGCGCGAAAACCGTCACCCCGAGAATCAGCAGCGCGAGCATGCCGCCGCGGGATCCGGTCTGCAGCAGGGCCAACAAGATGGGAGCCGTTGCCAGACACAGCGCCAGGCGGCCCAATGGCCGGACCGAACTGAAGATGAACCAGGAAAGGGCCAGACCGACCACCAGCACCGCCGCCAGATCGTTCGGATTGCCCAGTGTCCCGCTCAGCCGGCCCGCCATGTAATTGGGAAACACGCGGGCAAGAAGGGCCGTAAAGATCGCGGCAACAAAGAGCACCCGCAGCACCGTCATGACCCTGCGCAGCGAAATCCCCAGACCCGCCAGCGCCACCATCGGGATTACCGCCGGAATCCACTGCTGCTGAATGGCGGCGATGCTGCCTCCGCGCCAGTACGACGTCGGGAGCGAAGCAAACATCCAGAAGGTCAGGAACACGACTTTGCGGACCGGCGACGCTTGCAGGATCTCATGAACGCTTCCGCTAAACGCGATCACAATCAGCATGACCAGAGACATCAGCGCCGGCAGGTGCGCCGAGGGGATGAGCGGATCGAGCACGCGCGAGTAGACGCAGAACAGGTAAACCGCCAGCACGCCCGCGCCGAGCGACTGGATCGCACCGCCCTGCTGCGCCGGAACGCCCTGTATTTGCGCCGTGTTGGTCATCGTGTAACGTGTAATTCTAACATCCCATGCCAGTTCGGCCTGGTTTACCCAGTACCAGGACGGGTACCCGCGAGAGTGACGCATCTGTCACTATAAGAAAGGAAGCCAGCCCAGACAATGACCAAAGTAAATCCCCGCCCGGCGCGGGCCGTTCCGGAATTGCGCCGCCGGCTCCGCGCTCTTTACGTTTTCTGTGCCGTTCCCGTACTGCTTCTGATTCCGGCGTGTTCCCGCCCCGTGCGCGCGGCCTCCGCCCCCGACCTCCAGGCTATGCTGAATTCGGCTAAGCCCGGCGAAACGATCGTCTTACCGGCCGGATCCGTGTTTACCGGAAACTTCATCCTGCCGAATAAGTCCGGGGCGGCGCCCATCACGATCACCAGCTCGGAAGCCTCCGCGCTGCCCGAAGGCTCCCGCGTCCGTCCGGCCGATCGCGTCCACATGGCCGCGATTCGCTCCACCAACAATATGGCCGCGCTGGCGACCGCTCCGGGAGCGCACAACTACCGGCTGGTGGGACTGGAGATATATGCCGACCATGTTTACAGTTATGGCGTGGTTCAGCTCGGCGTGAACGAAAACAGCCGGGACAAGCTGCCCAGCCACATCGAAGTCGACCGCTCCTATATCCACGGCGATCCGGCCTTGGGGTCAAAACGCGGCATCGCGCTCAACGGCATCGATATCATCGTCCGCAATTCCTATATCTCGGATTTCAAGAGCCGCGACCAGGATACCCAGGCCATCTGCGGCTGGAATGGGCCGGGACCGTACCAGATCCTCAATAATTACCTGGAGGGCTCCGGGGAGAACATCATGTTCGGCGGCGGCACGGGCGCCATACCCGGCGTCGTCCCTTCGGATATCGAGATCCGCGGCAATTATATCGTCAAGCCGCTTTCCTGGAAGCCCGGCACGCCCTCCTTCGCCGGCACCCCCTGGATGGTCAAGAATCTTCTCGAGTTGAAGGCCGCCCGGCGCGTGCACATTGCCGGAAACATCCTGGAGAACAACTGGGTCAGCGGCCAGAGCGGCCATGCCCTCGCATTTACGGTCCGCACCGAAAACGGCGCTGCGCCGTGGTACGTGCTGGAGGACGTTACGTTCGAAAACAACTGGGTGCGGAACGTGGTCGCCGGCGTCAACGTTCTCGGCACCGATGGGCCCGGCCACACGCGCCGCGTCACCTTCCGCAACAACATCTGGAACGTCGATGAGATGGCCATCCAGCTCCTCTCCGGCGCCGAGGATATTACCTTCGACCACAACACCATCGTCAACGGCCAGTCGCCCGTATCGCTGGACGGCCCGCCCTGCCTGCGTGTATCCATCGTGAATAACATCATGTTTTACATTCGGTATGGCATTCACGGCAGCGGCATCGCCCAGGGCAATCCGTCGATCCAGCATTACCTGCCGGGCGCGCAAATCAAGAGGAACGTCATTATCGGAGGCAATCCGGACGAATACCCCGGGGGCAACTTCTTTCCCGAGAGCGCCAAGAAGGTCATGTTCGTGGATTTCGAAGAAGGCAATTACAAACTGGGTCCGAAAAGCCGTTACCGCAATGCGGGTACGGACGGCCGGGACATCGGCGCCGATATCGATGCCGTCCGCCAGGCGACCGCGAACTGCATCGCGGGGCGCCAGTTGGTTCCTTGAGTTCTGGTACTCAGGGCGTGGACAATGCGCCGCTGCGTGCGCCTGTCCGCATATCTGCGGCGAATGGAACCGCGAACGCCTCGTGGAGCCTCTGGCGTCCGTCCGCCACCGGCAGGGACGGCTGGTCGGCCATATGGAGGCCCTCGGTTTTCCCCTTCGCCAAGAGGCCGTCCTGCAAACTCTGAGCAGCGAGATCGAAGGAGAGAAGCTGGACGCCGAACAGGTCCGGTCGTCGATCGCCCGGCGCCTGGGCATGGATGCCGGCGCCCTGAAACCTGCGGACCGTCACGTGGAGGGTATCGTCGAGATGATGCTCGATGCCACGCGCCACTATGACCAACCCCTTACTGCCGGCCGGCTCTGTGCCTGGCATGCGTCATGGTTCCCGACGGGCAGGAGCGGTATGACGAAAATCAGGGCAGGGGCCTGGCGTGACGACAGCACGGGACCCATGGAGATCGTCTCCGGTCCGGTGGGCAGGGAGCACGTCCATTTCGAGGCCCCGAAGGCAACGCGGCTGGATGCGGAGATGACGGCTTTTCTCGACTGGTTCAATAGCGATGCCGGGATGGAGCGCGTTCTGAAGGCGGGGCTGGCCCATCTGTGGTTCGTCACCATTCATCCCTTTGACGACGGCAACGGCCGCATCGCGCGCGCCATTGCCGATATGGCCCTGGCGCGTTCGGAGACTAGTCCGCAGCGCTTTTACAGCATGTCGTCGCAGATCCGGCAGGAGCGCAATGCCTACTATGACATCCTCGAAACGAGCCAAGAAGGCACAATGGATGTTACGGCTTGGATGGAATGGTTTCTCGGTTGTCTGGGGCGCGCTATCGACGGAGCGCAAACGATCCTGAGCGGTGTTCTGGCCAAACCGCGTTTCTGGGAACGCATTCAAGGCGTGGCGTTGAATGAGCGGCAACGGCTGGTGCTGAACACGCTCCTGGACGGCTTCGAGGGCAGACTCACGACATCGAAGTATGCGAAGCTTGCCAAATGTTCCCAGGATACGGCGCTGCGCGATATTCTGCCGCTGGTCGAACAGGGTATCCTCGTGCGCGGCCCGGCCGGCGGCCGCAGCACGAGCTACGAGCTTGCGCCGAATCTTCAGCAGGGCGACGCGCCGGGTGAACATCCATGATGTGGCGCCGGAGATCGCTCGTCTTTTACGCGGAACGCCCCACCGTCCGCCGGGCCTCCGGCCGTACGAAAGCGCGGTGCCACTCGTTGAACACCAGCAGAGCATAGATCTGGTCGCTGCAATCGCGGCGCTGGTGGGCGGCGAGCACGTACTCGAGTTCGGATTTTTGAAAGAACTGGCGGGCTGCGCCGCCGGATTGGAGCAGGGTTTCCCGCGCAAAACCGGCCAGATCGCCGCGGAACCAGGCTTTCTTGGGAACGGGGAAGCCCTTCTTGGCGCGATGGATGATGCCGGCCGGCAGAAGCGGGCCCAGATAGCGCTTCAGCAGGTATTTGTTCACACGGCGGCGGATTTTCAGGTTCAACGGCAGCCGGGCGGCGAATTCGACCATCCTGTGGTCGAGGAATGGCACCCGCAGCTCGAGGGAATTCGCCATGCTCATGCGGTCGGCCTTGACCAGAAGATCGTCGGGCAGCCAGGTCGTCAGGTCGACATACGACATGCGCAGCAGAGAGGGCACGGAGCGGCAGCGCTGGTACGTGTTGCGAATGGCGCCAAACGGGTCGGAGGCCGCCTGGCCGTGCAGCAGGCGCTGGATATTTTCCCGCGGGAAGATGCGGCTTACCCCGCCGTAGCGCTGCTCGAGAGGCCGCCCAAACAGGTCGGCGTATTTCCGGAGCTTGCCCGCCGGCAGCAGCCGGGCGGCGGCGGCGCCCACTCCGCGCGAGAGCGGCAGCGGAGTGTCCATGGCGAGCATGGTGTTGTAGATCGGGTATCCGGAAAAGATTTCGTCGGAGCCTTCGCCGGAGAGCGCCACGGTTACCTGCTGCCGGGCGAACTGCGCAAGGAAATACAGCGGGATGGAAGGCGCGTCCGCGACCGGCTCATCCATGTGCCAGACGATCTTGGGCAGGAAATCGCGGAAATCCGCGGGGGTGAGCCGCAATGGATAGTGGTCGGTCCGGCAATGGTCCGCGACGATGCGGGCATATTCGAGCTCGCTTTCCGCGGAATCGTATCCGATCGAGAACGTCTTGATGCGCTTCACGCCCACGCGTGACATCAGCGCCACTACGGCGCTCGAATCGACGCCACCGGAGAGAAACGCTCCCAAGGGCACATCCGAGACGAGATGCATCCGGACGGTTTCCTCGATCAGCGAGCCGAGCTGCTCCAATGCCGATTCTTCGCTCATCGGAACCGGTCCGTCCAGCGGCATGTCCCAGTACCTGCGGATCTCAGCGCCCGACCGGCTCACGGTAATGGTGTGGGCGGGCGGCAACTTCCGGATGCCGCGCAGCAGCGTATTCGGCGCGATGACGTAGCCGTGATCGAGATAATCGGGCAGCGCCTCCGTCTCCACTTCCCGAGGGATCTGCGGCAGCTCGAGCAGAGATTTCAGCTCCGAGGCGAAAGCGAACTGGCCGCGGTCGAGGTAGTAGTAAAACGGCTTGATGCCAATGCGGTCGCGGGCGGCGAACAGCACCTGCCGGCGCTGGTCCCAGATGGCGAAGGCAAACATGCCGCGCAGCCGCTCCACGCAGGCTTCGCCATATTGCTCCCAGGCTCGCAGGATGACTTCCGTATCGCACGAGGTCCGAAAACGGTGCCGGGACGCGAGTTCGGCGCGCAATTCTTTGAAATTGTAGATTTCCCCGTTGAAGACGATGGTGACGGAGCCGTCCTCGTTCTGCATCGGCTGGTGGCCGCCGGTCAGGTCGATGATGCTCAGGCGATTAAACCCCAAGCCGACGCTGCCGCCGAGGAAGATTCCCGAATCGTCGGGCCCGCGGTGCCGAAGAACGGCGGACATGGATTCGATGGCGGCACGATCCACCTGCCGCCCGGGGTCGAAATAGAAGAGACCGGCTATGCCGCACATGCGCTTAGAACCTGATGGACTTCCGCGATTACTTCGCGGGCAACCTGCGTCCAGGATCGGAACTGGCCCCAGGCTGCTATGGCATCCCGGTCCCAAGCCTTTTCGAGAGCGCGTCGCAAGGCAAGGTGTAAGGCCGCGCCGTCTTGGGCGGGGACAAGAATACCATACTGCTGGGAGGGAATCATATCTGGAATGGCGCCCACTTGTGATGCTACGACCGGAGTTCCGCAGCCGAGGGCCTCATGCACGACGTTGGGCCAGCCCTCGCTATCGCTGAGGAGGCAGAAGACGTCCGCGGCCGAGATCCAGGACGGCAGCTCCTGCGGCGGCACCCATCCGACCAGGCGGACGCGCGAGGTCACCCCTAAATCCGCGGCCAGCGAGCGGAGCATGCCTTCACAGGAGGCACCGGCGCGCGTTGCCGATCCCGCGATGACGAGCTCGGCATCGAACCCGTCCGATAGCAACTGCCGCAGGGCAAGGATCAGGCGGTGGTGGCCCTTGGCCTCGATCAGCGCGCCCGCCGTGAAGAGCACCTTGCGGCCCGCCGGTATCTGGTGGCGGGCGCGGCATTCCTTCCGGTCGCGCGGGTAAAAGAGATGGGGATCGATGCCGTTGCCGATCTTCACGATACGGCTGGGCGCGGCGCCCAGGCTCGCGGCGAAGCCGGCGAGCTCGGAGGAGAGCACGATCACGCGGGCGGCCCGCCGCAGGGCCCATTCCAGGCAGCGGCGCCTCGCGGGCGATTCGGCCCACCGCGGCTCGTTGCCGCGCAAGGTCATCAGAAACGGAACGCGCATCAGCGCCGCGGCGCATGCGGCCGTTACGCCATCCGGGTAGCCAAAGTGGGAATCGATGATCTGAAAGCCGAAAGTCTTCTTCAGCCGGCGGAGGTGCGGCAGGACCGCCGAAAGGAGCGAGGCCACGTTCAAAGGCGTCCCGAACGGCGGATAGATCCACCGTGGGTGGATCACATCCAGGTTCTGGTCCCGCGTGGTATGCGGAACCATGTCCGGCGGCAGCACTTTATGGCGCGGGTTGGAATAGTTCAGCAGCGCGACGGGCGAGATCACCTTCAAGTCTGCCATTTTGCCGAGTTCCTGCAGCCGGGAGCGCACAAACAGGCCCAGCCCCGGCTCGAAAGGGTTCGGGTATTCGATGCTGATGCTGACAATCCTGGGGCGGATTGCCGGTTCCAGCGGCATTTTCCTTTCCCATTCCACGCCATTGGCAAAAATAGCAGGCTCAATTACTCCTTGAGAGTGATCCGGTATTCTAGCCGACATGTTCATATACTCCGAGCAGGCAGTTTTCCGGATAAGGGAGTGAGACTTTCCGGAACAGCGTTCGCGCAGCAAGCTCCAGCAGGTTGAGATACGGGAAGCGTGCAAAGGTACGGCAGTCGTCGAGATAGGAAAAGGCGCATTCGCGGAAGCCGGCGCGCTGAAACAAGCGCCGCAATTGCCGCCGCGTGTTCATGGCGTATACAACGGGGAAGGTATCGCGCTCTTCGGTCCGCCAGAGGAAGGATTTCACAGCGTGGTGAGCGCCGAAAGGAACCAGTTTGGCGGCCAGCGAAACGGGGCTCCACTTATTTACCGTGAAAACGACGACCTTGCCGGCGGGCTTGACGAGCCGGGCAAGCGCCTGGAGCACGGCGGCTGGCCTTTGCACATGTTCCACGACCATGCGGAACGTCACCAGGTCGAACTGCTCGCCGGTGTGAAATTCCTCGAGCGGCGCCTTGACTCGCGCATGCAGGAACGGATTCTGGTCGATATTATCGCTGGGATCGATGCCGACCAGGCGACCGCAACGGGCGGAGAGTTCGCGCGCCAGGCGCTCATTGCCCGGAAAGATATCGCGGCCGCAGCCGACATCCAGCCAGGAGGCTCCCGGAAAGACCAGGCGGGAGACGGTGGCCTCGTAGCAATCGTCCGGCGTGAAGTAGTGGAAGCGGAGGCGTGTCCGCGGGCCGCGGCCGACGGCGGACAGGTCGCCGTATTTGCGGGCGAAAAAGAGCCGCAGATCGGTATCCGTAAGTTCAAGCATTTGGTTCCCGCTCGTGAGTCCCAAACTTTTTCCACATTTCCATATCCTTGGCTCCGGGACATCCGCTCAGGCGGCCGTTTCCCTGGCAACCCGAATGCTTGAAACCGTTACTGCCGTCCACCATGGGAAAGAAACAGCTCCTGGCCACATTCCTCTATTCGTCCGGCATCCTGCAATGGATTGCGAAGCTCTCTCCAGCGGCCATTACCGTTCTTGGGTACCACCGAATCCGCGACGATGCGGCACAAGGCGCCGAATCTCCCTTCGATGAAGAAGTCTTCGGGCCCACTCAATCGCAATTTGAGCGCCAGCTCAAATGGCTGAAGCAAAACTTCACGCTTCTTTCCGAGTCCGAGCTCCTGACGATCCTGGAACAGCCAAATCTCCGCGACCGGTATGCCGTTCTCACGTTCGACGATGGCTACCGCGACAACTATGAACTTGCCTTGCCTGTTCTGCGAGCCCATGGGGCGCCGGCGATCTTCTTTGTCTGCCCGGGGCTGATCGATAGCGGCACGGTCGGCTGGTGGGACCTCATCGCGTATCTCATCAAGCGATCGGCAAAGCGGACGATCTGCCTGGATGGCTCCGTGTTCGACCTGGAGCACGGTAAATCCGAAGCGATTGCTCAACTGACCGGCTGGATGAAGCGGCGCCCGCATCGTGAGACAGCCGATCTGGTCGCAAGGATTTCCGAGGCCTGTGCGGTCGCGCTGCCTGACAGCCGGCAGCAAAGCCGGGAGCTGATGACGTGGGAGGAGGTGCGGGAGGCGAAGCGGCAGGGGATTGCGATCGGGTCTCATACCCATACGCATCGCGTCCTGGCCACCTTGCGCGAAGAGGATGAGCGGTGGGAATTACGGGAATCGAAATCGCGGCTGGAGAGCCAACTCCACTGCGGCGTTCGCACGATCGCTTACCCGGCGGGAAATCGGAGCAACTTCACAGCACGCACCAAGCGACTTGTTGCAGAGTGCGGGTACAGCGCAGGGTTTTCGTACCATAGCGGCGTCAACACCGCCGGAAAGGTCGATCGTTTCGACATCGCCAGAATCGCGCCCGCCAACGACCTTGGCCCGATGTTCGGCTGCGGCGCGATGATGCCGAATGTCTTTACGTGGGTCCATACGCCGGAGGAACCGGTTCGCTCCGGCGGCCTTTAGCAATGAGACCGGAACCAGGATTGCCATGACGAACACACACAGTATGGACAATGGAAGTTACGATGCGCAGTTCGAGCGGCTGGTGAGCTGCTTCCATACGGTCTTCAGCACTCTGGACCGTTCTGCCATTCCCCACGCGACTCCCGACACGGTTGCCGGATGGGATTCGGTGGCGCACGTGACGCTGCTCAGCTTGGTCGGGGAGGAATTCGGAATCGACATCGATTTTGACGAGTTCGAAGAGGCGGTTTCCTTTGCCTCCATTCTGGAACGCGTCCGCCTGGCAACGGCATAGGCCGCCTCACGCCAGCCGCAGTCCCCCTCGCGAGGATCACGTCAGAAAATCGGCGGCGCCCTCGGACAGAAAAACGTTATCGTTGTCTACCAGTTGAAACTGCAGCGGCAGTTTCTGGTGGCCGGTAGTTCGTGAATGCAGTAGAACCGGCCTGCAGTCCCGAAGCCGCATGCCCGCGCTCGCGGCGCCGAGTGCAGCCGCCGGATCGGCGCTTCTGGCGATAATCTCGCAAGCATCCGTTTGCCGGAGAGCGAAATCCTGCGCAAGTTCCAGCGCGATACGCCAATTGTCCGGGGAGGGGCGATCCAGCCAAAGGCCGGCTATGCGCGCCTGCTTTCCCGCGAAGGCGAACTCAATACACCCCGCTGCTTTGCCGCCGTTCAGAATCTGAAACAGCCGGCAACGCGCACCGGGACATTGATCGAGGAATCGAAAAAACCCTTCGCTCCGCTCGGCCCCGGCTGCGGCCAGTTTCGCCGTGGCGGCACTGTCCGCCGGGACGAGGCTCCAGCCGCGATGCGGCGCCGTGGCCGGAAGCCTGGACCACACGACATTGCGAACCAGGCGCGCGGGAAGCCGATAATCGATTCGCCGCTGCTCCATCATCTGCCGCCAGGGGCGCAACGGCCGCGCCCAGGTTTTCGCCTCGGCGACCGCCTGGAAACCAAGCTTCGGCATGATGGCGGTCGTCATCGCCGTACCGCCGATCGAATAGACGAAATCGAATGTTCGTGAGATCCGCTGCAACAACGACACGCCCGCGCCGAGGGCCTGCGGATCGGATGCCCAGTCGATCAGGGACACTCCGCGTATGAGGCCGCCGTCGCTCCGAAGCGTGACGGGCCATAGACCGGCGTGCGCGGCAATGTGGCCGTCCTTTTCGATCACGAAGGAGCGGGGCTCGGGGTAGTCGTCGCGCCGGTCCCAGTATTTCCAGCGCAGAACAGCGCCGTCCAGATAGACCGCGTCCGGGCCGGACTGGAAGACTTTCCTCAGGAATTCGGCGAGCGGCTTCTCATCGGCGGGCGTGGTGGGCCGGAACAGGGAAGGCATTCTTAGATCGGAAGCTGAGTGTATTTCGCGCCGCGGAAGGTAATGTTCTGGCAGTATAGCGGATGGCTGAAATCATGAAGCACGTACATCTGGTCGTTCCAGGGAGCCGCGTGCACGCGAGTGTGGCGGAACATGTGAATTGGGCTGAGCTTCATGTCCGCGTGAGTATCATTGAACTCACGTATGGCCCGCAACTCGCCCACCCACTCATTGTGTAGCGCATGCTCCGGCCACATGATGTCGTCGAAATACGAATAGATTCTAGGCAGACGCTCCGCGCCGCTGGTGCGGTCGAAGAGGGCCAGGGCCTGCATCGTGGAACTGTAATAGTCGAGATCGAACGCCACGAAACCTACGGGCGCTTGCGGCCTCCAGGTGCTCAGAGTCGTGCTCAGATCGCCGAGGACTAATTCCGTGCCGGAACGCAGGCGGGATTTGAGCTTCCCGACATCCATGGCATAAAACCCTTTGTCCCAGACATGCGGCAGGTCGCGATAATCCGCCGGCGCGGGCATCCCGGTCCCACTGTCGAAGCCGCACACCAGCACACCGATATCCAGATCTGCCGCCACATCGGCAGCGATTCGCTCAAGCGCCAGCAAGCCTCTGCCGCCGGCCACTCCAAACTCAATCACCTGAATCGCCTTCAGGCCCAACCTCCGCGCGAGGTCCGCCGCCGCGTAAACGCCATAGGCGTAATGCGGCCGGTCGAAGATGCCATAGCGAACCCGTGTCTCCAATGAACCCAGCGGGAACCGCTTCCACAGGCTCTGTGCCCCCGGCAGGGCGGTCAAGCGGGCCAGCAGTCTATCGCGGAACATGCGTTCCCCCGGCGTTCCCCAAAAGAACCGCTGAGCGGTCTCCGGCAACCGCCACCTGGTGCGGCAGTTCGTACCCGGCAGAGCAGAATGCCGCGCGCGAAAGAATGCAGTCGCGCTCTGCATCGATAGGGATGGAGATGGACCGCAAGAACTCCTGGAGTGGATGATTTCGGTCAGTAGGCATAAATGCAAGAGAAATGGTTTCCACGCCGTGGCACCGGAATAGATAGTCCAGTATGTGGAACTCGATCCGCCGGGAAAAGGCGCGGCAGCTCAGCACCCAGGAGGTAACAGCCACTCGATCGCCGAGCTGATGGCCGGCCAGCACGCCAATCACACCCAAAGGCCCGAACTTGTCCTCGTACGACACCGCCAGGATGACGCGGTTCGGGCAGTCCACCAGCCGGAGCCACTCCGCTTCGGAAAGGCGGCGGCCGTTTAAGTTGAATTGATTCGTCTTGTTGATCAACTCCAAAAGACGCGGGTTGGATGCGTCTTCCTGGACCTCGATCGTCACCTTTCCCTGCAGGTCCCGCAGGAAGTCCGCATTCGTTTGGGACCGGGCAATTTCCTGAAACCGCGCATTCGCAACGATGCTGTTCTGCCGCAGGGCGTCATCGCTATTCAGCGAAGACTTGCCGAAAAGGTCACGGAGATGGCCGAGAAAGTCCACGATCTTCGCCGGCGAACCGGCGGGAAATTGCAGGCACGTCATCGCGGGCCAGACACTGCGCACCTCCGCCAACTCCATCGGCGAGTCGTCGACAAACACCACGCTATCGGCGCCGATATTCCAGAGCCGCAGGATTTGCTCGATGGCCTGAGACTTGGGCTGCCAGTTTGCCACTACCGGGAACAACGCCGTACGGGGCAGATAAAGATCGCCGCGGCTAAGGGCGCGCTCGGCAATGGCCGGATCATTCTTGGACGCAACCGCCAGGAGGACGCCCATCTCAGAAAGCTGCCTGAGCTCCTGTTGATACAGGCCATGCGCTTGCGCGTGCGCGGCGATGCTCCAGCCGACACCGAGGGGCCCCACTTCGCCGACCAGACCGGCCCAGAGGCAATCGTCGAGATCGGTAATCAGCCCCTTCATTGGCGTTCGGGGATAGATCAGGTGAACCAATTCCATTGCCAGAGCGGAGGCGTGGTCGAGAGTGTAGGGGAATCCCGCCCGTAGTTCCAGGCTCACGTCCGCACGGTTCGCGGGCCTGCTGGTCTGCGCCAGATGGGAAGGGGACAGAACACGCACGCGCGGCAATTTTGCCGCATCCGCCGCCAGAGCCGCGACCTGAAGCTCGAGTTCCGCCTGCGCAGCGCTTAGCTGGCGCCCTGGAGTGTGTCCGAGTAATGACACAGGAAGACTCGGCAGGGCCACAGCGACCGGCATTTTGGATGCGATCCCCTCCAGCCGCTTGAGGTACTGCTCCCGCCGGTGGCGGCACGTCGCGAGAATATCCGCTTCGACGGAGGGCCCCCAACCTCCGGAACTCCGGAACCCGAGCCGCGGATCGAGGTCGCTCCACTCGATCACCACTGCTGCGGCCTCGGCATCGCTTTCGGCTGTTCGCTCCAGCGTGCCTTCCAGGTCTCCATAGAGGCCGGTCTGAATGTCGGCCGCCTGGTCCGGGAACCGTTCGGCGAAATGTGCCTGCAGGAAGGTAGTCAGGTGCAGCGGCTGAAAGCCACAAGCCAGGAAAACCTTGTGGCGCGGGCGAATCTCCGCGCGCCGCTGGACCAGTTGGAGTGCGGTAGCTAATGTCATCTGGGTGTAAACAAGTGCCGTCGCCTATTCTGTCTCGAACGCGGCCTTCACCGTATCTTTGGCTGCGCTTTCCCGGCGGTAACGCCTCCCGGCCATGCGAGCCTGCCACTCCTTCCGGACATCCTGCCAAAACACGATGCCGGCGGCCGCGAACAGGACGGGAAGAAGCGCCGCGACCTGCAGGAACAGCGAGGAGATGTGCGCGGGAGCGAGATGCCGCTCGGTCCAGAGGCATCCGGCCGTGAACGGGATCATCGCGATCGCCGTCTTTCCCCATGCCTGCCAAAGATAACCGCGAAGGTCGCACTTCACCACGCGGCAGATGTAGACCGGCCATAACACGGCCTGCGTGACGAAGCTGGGGATTGCCGTGCCCCATGCAACGCCCGTGATGCCAATCCGCCGCACCAGGATAATGCTGAGCACGAGATTCGCCACCGCTTCCGCGGACTGCCAGATGGCGAATGCCTTGTGCTTGCCCGTCCCGAAAGTTAGATTCGCGCTGACCTGGTTGCCAGCGATAAAGAAATTCGATAGCAGAAGAATCCGCAGGATGGCCGCCGAAATATGCGCGTATTGCGGGCCGATCCACAGCCCGATGAAGGTTTCGGCGCGGATAAACAACACGATTTCGATGGGCCAGGAGACCAGCATCGAAACGCGCGTGCCCTGCACCAGAAGCCGGAGCATTCCGGCGGGATCGCCGCGGACGTCGAGGCTGCTGGCAACCGGCATCAGCGTTTGCGCCAAGGCGGCGCCGGGCTGCCGGTGGTACTCGATCAGGCGGCCGGCGATGGCAAAGAACGTTACCGCGCCCGCCGACAGGAAAGCGCCGACCACCAGGTTGTCCGTGTAATAGATCACTTGGCCGGCGATGCTGATGACAAACAGGTAGAAGCTGTAATTCCACAGCTTCCGGACCATTTCTCCGGACGGCCGCGCCAGCCGGATGCGCAATTCCGGATATACGGCAAACGCCAGGACGACCAGACCCACGGTGGAGACTAGCGCGATCGCAAGCTGCAGGATGGCCAGAGCGACGATGCCATACCCGCGATCCAACAGCCAGACGGCCCCGAGCGCCGTGGCAAAGCTCTGCGCCATGGAGATTCCGGCGAGCACGTCAAAGCGCTGCAGCGCCGCCAGGACCGCGCCGAATACCCCCGAGGTCAGGGTGAAGGCGAAACTGATGCCGGTGGCCAGGAGCGCCGGGCGGGCCGCGCCTTCCAGTTCCGGCGGAATGCGGAGAATCCGCCCCAGAAACAGGGCCAGAAGCACGGTGGCCACAGTGACCAGCGAGCTCATCAGGATGCGGATAACGAGCGCCGCCGACAGCGTGTGGCTGGATGCCTCGTGGTCGCCCTGGGCATGGTGCTTCGCAATGAAATGCACCACGGCGCCGCGCAATCCCAGATCGAGGGTCGCCATGTACGCGATCGCGGAATTGATCAGGATCCAGACGCCATACCAGGCGTTGCCCAGGCGGTGCACGACGAACGGCGTCAGGAAGAAGCTGACGAGGCCGTTGGCGACGAGCGCCACCCAATTCATGGTGACGCCCAGGGCAATTCCGCTGTTTTTTCGCATGAGGAAGTGGCTACTGCAGGAGCCCCGCGTAGATCTCCTTGAGCTGCCGGGCCGTGGCTAGGGAATCGTGATACTGTTCCGCATACAGCCGCCCGCAACGCCCCAGGCGGTGACGGGCCGCAGCATCCAGAATCAGCGGCTCCAGAACGCCGGCAAGATCGTCGACGGTGGCATTCACCGCCGGTAAAGTCCGCGGATAGAGCTGCACCATGGCCGGCTTGATATAACAGACCACCGGTTTTCCGAGGGCGAAGGCCTCGATGGCCGCCATGCCGTACCCGCCCAGGATGAACTGGTCGAGAAACAGGTCGGCCTTGCGCAGCGTCTCCAGGGCTTCTGAGCGGCTCATCCGATGGATGAGCACAAAATCGAACTCCAGTTTCTTCCGGCGCAGCTCCTCGACGGCCCGCAGGACCGCCGCGGTCCCCTTCACGGCGGTGTCGGACGGGCTATGCACCACGAGCGGCCGTTTCTTCGCCGGATCCGGATAGGATGGCTCCGTCGCGGCCACGGGAAACGCGCAGCGCACCAATTCGTAACGGGGGAAGAGATCAGGATTGATGTGAGGAATCATGGTCTCGCTGCCGATGACGCAGCGGAACCCGCGAGAGGCGTAAAACTCCTGTAACTCGCGCGACTTTTCGTAGGTGCTGCCCGCCCATTTATCGATCGCCCGGTAGACAGAGGCGAAGTAGGGATTATCGGCGGCTTCGATTTCGGCGACGCGGATATCCGTACCCCAGAACTGAATGAGGCGCGGGCGGCGCAGAGCGCGGCTGAAGGCCACGTCCATCTCAAACGGCAGCAGGAACGCGCCGCCGTAATGGTAGTGGACGACGTCGGCCCAATGAAGCGCTCCCAGGAACTGCGAAAATGCAGCGCTGCGGTCGCGGAACCAGAGCGGGGAAAAGCGGCGGCGGTCGGTTGTGGCGGTTTCGCAGCGCTCCAGGCCGTCGCACGATTGCATGACCCGCTTTCCTGCAACGAGGCCCCGCGCATTGACGCCGACCTGGCGCAGCGCGGCCACCGATACCTGGATTTGCGACGCCGTATTCTCAGGAAGCTGCAGAACGTTCATGAGTGACCGGAAAACTCCTGACGGCTTCGATGACCTGCCGCTGTTCGGCTTCCGGTAGCCCGGGATAAATCGGCAGGCAGAATGTCGCACGGTCGGCGTACAGAGCGGCCGGATGGAGCTCCGCTTGCCAGCCGTAGCGCCGCTGGTAATATTCCGTGGTCGCGATGGCCTGGGCCCCTTGTACGCTCGCGACGCCGCACTCCTGCAGGTGGCGGAACAGCGCGGCGCGCCGGTGCACGTGCTCCTGGCGCAGCATGCAGGTGTATGACTGGAAAACGTGGGTCCGGCCGGGCAGCGCCGCCGGAAGCGAGATCCAGGGCAAGTCCGCGAGCGCGGCGGTGTAGACGCCGGCGATCCGGCGCCGCCGTTCCAGAATCTCCGGAAGCTTGCGCATCTGCTCGCATCCGATGGCTGCCTGGACGTCCGTCAGCTTGCAGTTCAGTCCCGCATACGGATACTCGGGCAGGTCGTAGAGGGCTGCGGCGTGCCGCTCGGTGGCGGCGACCGATGCGCCATAGTTGCGCAGAGCCGCGACTTTCTCCGCCAGTGCGGCGGAACGGGTCAGGACCATGCCGCCTTCGCCGGTGGTGATCATTTTGCGCGGGTGGAAGCTCAGGAAGGCGGCATCCCCGAAGGTCCCGACCTGGCGCTCGCCGATGCGGCCGGCGAAGCCGAGTGCCGCGTCTTCGATCACGGGAATTCCGGCCGCGGCGGCTGCGCTCTGCGCGGCCTCGACCCGCGCCGGTAGTCCGAACAGATGCACGATGATGATCGCCCGCGTGCGGGCGGAGAATGCGCGGGCCAGTTGGCCGGGATCCATGCCGAAGGTCTCCAGGTCGATATCCACCGGCACGGGCGTGGCGCCGACTTGTTCAATCGGGTTCAGCGTGGCGACGCAGGTGAAGGCGGGCACGATGACCTCGTCCCCGGGGCCCACTCCCAGCGCGAGAAGCAGCAGATGCAGCGCGCTTGTTCCCGAGTTGACCGCGCGGGCATGCGGCACACCCACGAAATCCGCGACGGCGCGCTCGAACTCCTGGACCTTGCGCCCTTGGGAAACCCAGCCGCTGCGGAGCACGTCCGCCACGGCGCGTTCCTCGGAGCCGTCGAAGAACGGTTTCGCGATCGCAACGTTCATGGCCGCGGCTTCCCCCCGAGCAGCCTGCGCCAATCCGGTTCCTCCACCTGGCGGAGCGGTCTGGCGGGCACGCCCGCCACGAATTGCTTCTCCTGCACATCGGAAAGGACCACCGCCCCGGCGCCGACCACCGCCCCGGCGCCGATGACCACGCCCGGGCCGAGCAGCGCCCCCAATCCGATGAAGGCGCGGGAGCCGATCTCGACGCAGCCCGCCGTGCGCACGCCCGGAGCGATATAGGCCCCCGAGCGCACCACGCAATCGTGGTCCAGGTTCGCGCCCGTGTTCACCACCACATCGTCCTCGAGTTGCGTGCCGGTGACCAGAATGGCCCCCGCGCAGACGAGCGCCCCGGAACACAGGCCGACGCCCTCCATCACCAGAGCGCTCGGGTGGACGGCATTGAGAAGGCGAAAGCCCCAGCGGCGGAGGTGCGCGGAAACTGACACCCGGGCGTCGTTGTTTCCGATGGCCACCACGGCGGCCAGCCCCTCGCCGCGATGCGCTTCGGCCCACGCCGAGCCGCCCAGTACCGGCATGCCGTAAGCCATCCGGCCCTCGAGGTCCGGATTATCGTCCAGAAATCCAATCACGTCGCAATCGCCGCGGGCCCGCAGCAGCTCGCGTACTACGTTGCCCTGCCTGCCCGTCCCGAAGATCACGGTCCTCATGATCAGTCGCCCTCGCCGGCCCGTTTCTTCAAAGCGGAAACCACCTGCACCTGGTCTTCGGCCGTTAGGGCCTCGTACAGCGGGAGGGTGATGGCGCGGGAAGCCACGTCATCGGTTACCGGAAAATCTCCCGGCCGAAAGCCGCCGGCCGACCGGAAATAGGTTGTCAGCGGAATGTGGTAGGTTCCGATGGCGGTTTCGATGCCATCGGCCTTCAGCCCGGCGATGATTTCGGCGCGTCGCGGCGCGGCGTGCCTGGGCAGGAGCGCCACATAAGACTGGTACACGTGGCGCGAACCGGCCAGCGCCCGCGGCGCGGTCATGCCCGTGTGCCGCAGGAGTTCATCGTAGCGCTCCGCGCCGGCGCGGCGGCTGGCAATAATCCGCTCGATTTTCGCCATCTGCGTGGACCCGAGCGCCGCCTGAAATTCCGTCAGCCGCAGGTTGTAGCCGGGGGCCACGAAATCCGGAGCGGGCGCGGCGGGGTCGAGGCCATGGTTCCGCAGAATCCGCAGCCGCCGGGCGAGGTTCGCGTCATTGGTCGTCACCATGCCGCCTTCCCCGGTGGTGACCGCCTTTCGCGGGTGGAAGCTGAAACAGCCCGCGACGCCCCACGTGCCGGCATTCGCCCCATTCAAAGCAGCGCCGAGAGCGCAGGCGGCGTCTTCGATGACCGGAACCCCGGCACGTGTGGCAATCTGCCCGATGGCGTTCACGTCCGCCATGCCTCCGAACGCGTGTACCGGCAGGATTGCCTTGACGGCCTTGCGCCGGAGCGCGTCCTCCAGTGCGCCGGGGTCCATGCCGTAGGTATCGGGGCTGATATCGATAAATACCGGCTCGGCGCCGCACAATGCCACCACATTTGCGGTCGCCGGCCAGGAATACGTGGGGACCGCGACGCGGTCGCCCGGGCGGATGTCGAGCGCCAAAAGCGAAAGGTGCAAGGCCGCCGTGCAATTCGCCACGGCGACGGCATGAGCCGTGCCGACGTATGCGGCGACAGCCCGCTCGAACGCCTCCACGCGGCCGGCCTGCACGAGGTAACCGGACGCGACGACTTCGCGGACGGCTTCCAGATCTTCCTGCTCAATGGATGGAATCGTAAGCCGGATCATAGCCGTTCACACCCGGGCCGTTGCCGCGCGATAATACTCCGCGGTGAGCTGGATGCCTTCCTCCAGATCCACCTTGGCTTCGAAGCCCAGCAGCTCCCGGGCCTTGGTCACGGACGGTATTCGCAATTCCACGTCCACGTAGTCCTTTAGTGTGAAGCGGACCGGCGACTTGGAGCCGAGGACCCGGATGATGGTGTTCGCCAAGCCGTAGATCGTCACTACCGCGCGCTGATTCCCGATATTGAACGTCTCGCCGACGGCCCGCTCCGCGGTGATCGCCCGCAGAACGCCTTCCACCATGTCATCGACGTAACACCAGGCGCGGATTTGCGTTCCATCGCCGTGAATTTCGAGCGGCTCATCGCGAATGGCCCGCTGGATAAATGTGCGGATCGCGCCTTCGCCAACCTGCCCGGGGCCGTAGACGTTGAACGGCCGCACCACCGTCGTTGGAAGTCCTTTCTCCTGGTGATAGGCGATGGCCAGATGCTCTTCCGCCAGCTTGCTGACGGCGTACGTCCACCGCGCTTCGCCGACCGCTCCCATCACGGTGCGGTCCGTCTCGCTGGAGCGGAACGCGGTGCTGCCGAAGACTTCGCTGGTCGAGAAGCAGACCACGCGATCGCAACGATCGAGCATCGCCGCGGCTTCGAGCACGTTTGCGGACCCGACCATATTGACCCGCATGGTGGTGGTCGGACTCTTGATCACCGTGTCGATGCCGGCAATGGCCGCACAATGGACGACGATGTCCGCGCCCTTCATGGCGGCGGCCAGCTTGTCGAAATCGAGAATGCTCGCTTGCACCACCTCGAGGTTGGGATGGCAGGCGAACCACTTGTGTTGAAGCGAGTTGCGCGAGAGGTTATCGTAAACCACGACGTGATTCTCACGCACCAGACATCCGGCCAGAGTGGAGCCGATAAAACCGGCGCCGCCGGTGATAACAATTCTCTTACCCTGAATCATGTCAGCGACCTTTGCAGTAGGAATGGGAACTTACAGCAGAATGTGGATTAGCGGGCCGAAGCCAGAACACCGGCATGCGCGGCCGGGTTGGACTCGGGACGCCGCGCCGGCTTCCTGCCGAAAAAGAAGGCGCCACTGTGGATGATGGAAGCGGAGCTATAGCGCTTCAGAAGGATATCGAGGTACTTAATCCAGAACAGGCCCCATTGAAACATATCCAGCAGGATACTTCGCAGCGCATTGCTGTTGAATGAAAACAGGATCGCCAAGAAGTGCGGCAGCAGATCCGCCATGGTGGAGGCCGGCCCACGGTTGAATCCGGTTTGGATCGGCTCGAATGCGGAGCACACCTGCGCGAGGCCATCAGCCGAGAACCGGTAATAGTCGACCGGGTCGAGGGCGGTGCGATAGACGAATGGCGCATTGATGTAGATCAGGCCGCCAGGCTTCAACACCCGGAACATCTCCTCAACGACACCAAATGGTTGCCGGGTGTGCATTAGAACGCTCACACACAACGCTGCGTCAATGGACGCGTCCTTGAAAGGGAGGGCGTGGGCGTCCGCAACAACGTCCAGGCCATGCGAGAATGCAATGTCGGTCGCAATGTAGCTGACCGTTTTGCTGGCCCGCTTCTTACCCCGGCTGTCTTTAGCACCTACGTCGAGCACACGAGCCCCGTCCGGGAGCATCTTATACACGTCATAGGCGAACTGGCCGGTCGGAAGATTTGTGGAAGGCGGTTTGGGAAGTGCTCTGTAGAGCTGATGGATAAACGTACCCATAGGCAGACTCACAATGTGGGGGAAGCAACAAACAACGGCAGCAATAGATCTTCAGTCGGTAGCTTTCGTAGCTTGATACCGGTTATCGGCCGCTGTGCGCCATCGCAGCACTCGCCGCCGTGAAAGGGGCAGCCGCGTCCACCGGCTTTCTGCCGAAGAAGAATGCGCCGTTGTGGATGATTGTGGCGGAACTATAGCGATTCAGAACAATGTCGAAGTACTTAATCCAGAACAGGCCCCACTGAAACACATCCAAAAGGATACTTCGCAGTGCGTTGCTGTTGAACGAAAACAGAATCGCGAAAAAATGCGGGAGCAGGTCCGCCATACTAGAGGCAGGCCCGCGGTTAAACCCGGTTTGGATCGGTTCGAAGGCGGAGCAGATCTGCGCGAGGCCATCAACGGAGAATCGGTAATAATCGACCGGGTCGAGGGCGGTGCGAAAGACGAATGGTGCACTGATATAGATATAGCCGCCAGGTTTCAAAACACGGAACATCTCCTGAAGGACATCAAGCGGTCGCCGGGTGTGCAGCAATACGCCCACACAAAATGCAGCATCGACAGACGAGTCCTTGAAAGGTAGCGCATGCGCATCCGCGACCGCGTCCAACTCAGGAGAGAAGGTAAGATCGGTCGCAATGTAAGTGACCGTCTTGGTGGCGCGTCTCTTCCCGCGGCTGTCTTTAGCGCCTATATCGAGCACACGGGCCCGATCCGGCAGCATCTTGTAAACATCGTAGGTGAACTGGCCTGTCGGAAAGTTCGTGGAAGGGGGCCTGGGAAGTGCTCTGTAGAGCTGATGAATGAAGTTGCCCATAAGTGAATCCGGAGCCGGCGGCGAGGCGGAACGGGCACCCGCCCCGCCGCCGCAGGTTCTATTGACCCGTCACACAACTGCCGCCGTCCGCGGCATTAATTACGCGCTGGACGTCGACAACGTTGCAAAGACCATCGCCGTTCAGATCAAAGCTGCTTGTGCAGGCAGCCTGGCCAAGAGCCACGTTGACCATGAGTTGCACATCCTGCGAGTTCACCACGCCGTCCTTGTTGAGATCGCAGGCCGAAAACGTCGTCGGACTCGGTGAGGATGAAGGCGGAGGCGTGACGACGGGGAGTGGGCTGCCTTGAGCCGGAATCTGGATTTCGTAGAAATTGGTGGTGTCCGTAGTCGGCGTAGCGGTTCCAGCGCTCGCGCCGGCTTTGCCGGAACTGGTGGTGCCGTTCAGTGCGAGAGCCGGAAGGCTCGTGATCACCAAAAGCGGATTCGTGCTGTTCGGATAGGACCCGGCCACGGCACTAGTCGGGAAGGTGAAGGTGTTCGGCCCGGTTACGGTAACTACGACTCGATTTGCCTCCAGATTGGCATCCGTCGAAGATTGGGCCACCTGTACCACCTGCCCGGATCGTAATCCGTGCGCGGCCGCAGTGGTTACTGTCGCTACACCGCCGGCAACCACCAGGCTGCTGATGCTGCCGGACGGATTCGAGAAGTGCGCCGGAGCGACAGGAGTGATCGTATAAGACCCATCCGGCACGTTCGTGACCCCCGCCACGGCTACGGTGTCGCCGGCCTGCATGTCGTGACCGTTGTATGGGGTAATAACGAACGGCCCCTTTCCGTCCGCCCCCGTCACTGCCTGAATCCGCATGTGCGGCCGAATCGCAATCCAAATATTGCTCTGCTCGCTCATATTGGGCGAAGTCCAAAGGATATCCGAATAGCCAGTGTTATCCAGGCCGGTAACAGAAGATCCGGTTCCGCCGTTCGGCACCGTGCACTGCGAAAATCCCTTTGTATGACACGACTGATCGGTCGCGTACCGGACATCGTAGGTCGCACCGCCCGGAATCACCCCCGGCTGGTTCCAGGACACTTCGTAAGCGCTGCCCGTATAGCTGGCCTGCACCGTCGAAACCCACGTATCTGCTTCACCGGTTACCAAGGCGAAACGGATATTCTGAATCTGGCAGACACCGCCGGCCGCCCACTGCGCCAAGGCATAAGGACCATAGTTGATGTAGAAATCATTAAGTCCGTCGAAATAATGAAACTTGCCGTCCTGGTAAATTCCGGACGTATAAGTCGGATCTTCGAGGAATTGTCCGGCATCGATCAGACCCGTCGAGGTAGAGTGCTCGGGGGTTCGCATGGCTTCGAAATGCATCGTATGATTTGCATACTGATTACCCGCGAACTGATGATAGAAGTGCATCCCCTGTAAATACCCGATGTTCTGGGTCCTTACGTATGTTCCGAGATTGTAGCCATTCCCTCCCACAGGGCGGGGGAAGATGATCTGATAATTACACGTCACATCGAACCGCATGCGATTGAAGTCCGGATTCCATGTCTGGCCTGGCATCAGGTTGCCTGCCACCCAGTCATTGGGGTACGTCTGGTGCGGGGTAAAGATGGCTCCCACATCAAAACCCGACGCGACTCGGATCACCGTACCACTTGGCGCTGCAAATGAGGGCGAGAACGTGGATCCAACCAGATCGAAGCGCATATCATCCGCGACCCAGGCTTCTGTGCCGCAAGCCGGCCCTGTAAAGCCGCTCAGGCTGAAGGTGGAGGAGGTGACGTTCGCCACCGTGAATACGTGGTTATTCAAGCTCGGATTTTCCACGCAGTTGCGCAGAATAGCGGTATCGCCGTTCTGAAGACCGTGCCCCGGCGCGGTGGCGGTAGCGCCGGACATAGGCGCCGTAAAGGCATAGTCGACTTCCGCTCCCATCCAATAACCCGTCGAGCCGCAGTCGGTCTTCGCGCCGGTGCACGTCGTGACGCCCGAAACCTGAACCGGCGAGCGGCTGACGTTGACCAAGTATCCGTTGTGTGGAGCCCACACCCGCACAAATCCATCCATCCCCGATGTAAGATTCGTGATAGCGATGGGGGCTTCGCTCGCAGGCCTCGAATGATCAATTACCATCGCGGAGCCCGGAAAAGTCAATGTCTGCCAGTTGTACGATCCTGTGACACCGCCGCCAATGAGGCTCCACAGTTGGTTATTCGGACTCCCGTTGTGGGTCCGATTGCCCAGGGAAAAATCGTCGAATACCGCCGAAGTCGACTGCGCGAGAACCGCTCCCGCGATACAAACCATTAAGGCACCGAGGCGTAGCAGCCAGCCGGTTTTGGACACAAATAGAGTCCTGAAAATCATAGCTAGAGCATAACCGGATGCTTTGTGCGGTTCAATACACCATAAGCAGGTGTAAAGAACCACACGAAGGTTAGTATGAGCTTCCGATTCCCGCCCCGTTCGCCCTCTGGCGCTTCAAGGAGAACACGGGACGGCACTTCGCTCGCAGCAACTCCGCGAAGAGACTTTCATAACGATCGGTCATGGCCGCCAGCGAATGTTGCTCGATGACGCGAGCGCGGCCGTTGGCCCCGCGCTGAGAGCGATCCGGCGCTCCGAGCGCCCTTTCCATCGCATCGGCGAGCGCGGCCGCATCGCCCGGCGGACACAGCCAGCCGCAGCGCGCGTCCTCTACGACTTCCGGCACGCCCCCCACGGCAGTAGCCACCAGCGGCCGGCCTGCGGCCATGGCCTCCAGAACAGTAAGCGGCAGGCCCTCACTGAGCGACGATAGAACAAAAATATCCGTCTGTGCCAAAAAGTTCGCGACATCCGGGCTCCATCCGAGGAAGGCAACCGAGCCCTCCAGCCCGAGCTCGACCGCTTGCCGCTCCAGGGCTGGCCGCAGCTCCCCGTCCCCCAGGATGCGCAGCCGTGTATTCGGGTAGCGGCCGTGGATCGCCGCAAAGGCCATCAGCAGCGCACGGTGGTCCTTCACCGGGATCAGCCGGGCCATCGTGCCAAAGACCGTGGCACCGCCGGCCGGCCGGGGACCCAGCTTGAGCAGGGAATCGACCGGAATTCCGTTATAAATGACGGAGCATTTCCGCGCGGGCAATGGGAACTGCCCCCGCAGCGTGTCCTCCACATGCCGGCAGACCGATACCACGCGATCGTTCGCCAGACCCGATGCGTAATACAGCGCCTTCGCCCACGCTGGCATCGAAAGCGTAGCCGTGCCATGCAACGTATTCACCGCCGCTGACGCATGTCCCCAGCGTGCCGCCGCCGCGCCGTAGTGGGCGGCTAGAGGATTATGGCTGTGGACCACTTCGATCCCGTTCGCCCGCACGTACGCGCTCAGCCGGCGCAGCGTGGCGAAATCGAACCCATCGCCTTTGTAGAACGCCACGAGCTTCACGCCGGCCGCATCCAGGCTGCTCTTCGGCACCGGCATCACACCGGGGTCGCGCAGGCAGGCTACATGCACATCGTGGCCGCGCCGGCTCAGCTCGATCGCCAGCGTCGAAAGGATCTGCTCCGCTCCGCCGTACTCCAGCGTGTTGATCAGTTGTAGGATTCGCATCGGTTGCGTCGTCGCGACAGATAAGTGCGGAGATAGGCCTTCTTGAGTTGAATGCCGAGTTGTCCTTCTTCCGCATGGACGCGGTCGAGAATCTCAACCGGGCCTGCGGGAACGGCGCGCACCGGGTTCACCTCATTGCGGTTGAGCAAAACGGCGCGATAGCCAAGGTCCCGGAGGATCGCAAACGTATCGCCGTTGATATGATGCCTCTGCCCGAAAGGCGCCGCAAATACGCTGCTGATCTTGATGTGGCGGAAGCCCTCGAGAAATTCCCGGGTGGCTTGAATCTCTCGCTCCTGCTCCGCGCGGGACAGCGAGGAGAGCACATAGTGATGCTCGCTATGGTTTCCGTACCACACCAGCGGGTGATCGATCAGAAATCGAGCATCATCGAACAGATAGCCGCCGCCCTCGAAGGTAATCCCTCGCGACGCCAGAAACCGGTCCAATTCCTCTTCCACAACAGCGCTCGGATTCGCCGGATTTTTCGAATACGCATGCAGCGTCTCTCCAGGCACCTTTCGGACGCGGCGCAGACAGGCTTCAAACTCCCCGGCCAGGCCTGAGTTCTCCAGATAGACCAGCTTGTGGCGCCAAAACGGCTTTCCCAGCATGCAACTGGAGTTCACGAAAATCGTAAACGGTACACTCAACGCGGTGAACACCGGTAAGGCATTGTCGATTACGCATTGATAACCGTCATCGAACGTGATCGCCGCAATGCCCTTGCGCGTTTTCGCAAGGCAAAATTCATCGATCGAGAGGATCTGAAAGTGCCTTTTCAACCGGCTCACCTGCTCGTACATCCACTCCGGGTTGACGTTGTCGACGGCCGCCACACCCGGCGGAAGCTCCCAAAACGCCGCATGATAGGTCAACACCGGCGCGCAGACTCGGGAGAGCCAAGCCAGCGGAATTCCATCCAGACCCATCTGGCAGAGCCTTCTTAGGGGAGATCGCGCCGGACTATCGGACTTCGCTGAGATTCCGCGGGCGCTGGCAGCGCTGCTCTGGCGATTGGGTACCATGTGGAATTGGCAACGGCCCTGAACGGAAATGACTGCTTGAAACGGCCTATTCTGCTGCTCGCCTACTATTACCTGCCGGCGACCACTTCGGGCGTACAGCGCGCCGGACGCTTTGCGCGCTATCTTCCCCGAGCCGGGTATCCTACTTTTGTTGTCTCGTCACTATTTGCCGGGCCTTCCGGACTGCCGGATGTGGTCCACGTGCCTGCGGACAACACCGGCTCATCGCTTGCCGGGCAATTGGCCGCTGGAATTCAGCGGTTCCTGCCGTACAACGAGCAGTTGCCGTGGGTGCCGAACGTCATCGCGGCCGCGGAGCGGCTGATCCGCGACCACGGCATTTCCGCGGTGATCTCCACCTCGCCACCTGTGGGCGCGCATTTCGCTGCCTTGTGGCTGAAGCGGCGTCACGGATTGCGCTGGATCGCCGATTTTCGCGATCCCATCGTCGGCAACCCCGGACGCCCGCGCCGCTGGGCGCGCCCGTATGACCGCATCATCGAACGCGGCATTTTCCACTCCGCCGATGCGGTGCTTACCGTTACCGACGTCATCCGCGACCAGTGCCGCGAACGTTATCCGCGCCTGGCGAAAAACATTCACACGCTTTGGAACGGCTTCGACCCGGAAGAAGCCATGGGACCGGCGCCGATCCCGCCGCGGCCGTACCGCGTCCTGGCGCACGTCGGAATTCTCTATGGGCCGCGCCAACCCACCTCGCTGCTCGATTCCTTCGAGCGACTGATCGCCCAAGGCCGCATCAATCCCGCGGATGTCCGCATCCGCCTGGTCGGCTCGATTCAGAACGAAGAGTCCTTCCTCGCCTACCCGGCCCTGCGGTCTCTCCGGCAGAGAGGATGCATTGAGATTTGCCCCAACACCATACCGCGCGCGGACGCTCTCCGCGAAATCGCAACCGCCGATTTCCTCCTCCTGCTGGACGTGGCCGATCTCCAAAACGGCGGCTACGCGGTTCCCGCCAAACTTCATGACTACATGCGCGCCGGGCGCCCGATTCTCGCCATCACGCCGCAGGATTCGCCGGTCCACCGCATCCTCGACCGCAGCGGCGTGCCGTATGCCTGCGTCCACCCTACCGATCCGCCGGAAGCGATCGACGGCAAACTGCTCGAATTCCTTGCACTGACCTCGGAGCCTGTCACGCCCAGCGAATGGTACCTGGACCATTTCGATGGACAGCGGCTCACGGCGCAGGTGGCTTCGATGCTGGATGATCTTCTATCCGGCTGAGCCTGGCAAATCACGCCGGCTGCAAAGCTTCCATTTCCTGGCCGTCCCCGCGCTCGGCTTGCCCTTCCCCTTCGTACACCATGTTCGTCTGCACTACTTTTTTCCAGGCAGCGGCGCTCATGATCAGGTAATACGGCAAGTCCAGCCGCTGGCACGAATAGAACAGGGCTCCCACGCTGAACGCGATCAGGGAAACCTGCAACGAGATGGGGACCCATTGCCAGCCGGGATACTCCCGCCGGGTTCGCCGCGACGATCGTCCGAGCCAGACGATCGTACCGAACAATAGGGAAACATAGAGAAAGAACGCCCCGATGCCGGAATCCACCAGCATCTGGAGATACGTCTCGTGGACGACACTCCGATCATTCTTGCCCAGGTAGCCAGGTGAGAACTGCTGAAAATTCCGCTGGCCAAAGCCAAATCCCAGAATCGGATGGTCCTGAAATCCTTTGATCGCGGCTTGCCAGAGTTCGATGCGACCGGCCGCCGAAGCCTCATCCTGGTAGTGCTCGATCGTGTCCATCCGCTTGAAATACACGTCCTGCATCAGGTAAATCGCCGGTCCGATGGCCAGAGCCAACACGATCGTCAAGGCTATTCTCCGCCGGGATCGCAAGATCAGCGCCAACACCACGGCGCCCAAGGCCAGCGATCCGCCTCGGGAATTGGTCATAATGACCGCCGGCGCGGCCGTCACCATAATCACCAGCAGACCCGTCTTGAGCAGCCGGCTTTGCAGTAACTCACGGAGATACCAGCAGATTGGCAGTAGCATGACAATGACTAACGCAATCTCGTTGTTGTCATACAGGCTGGAGTAGCTCCCCCGCATCAGCACACCTCCACCGAGCAGCCCGAACAGGCCGAACCGCGAACCGAAGAGGCCTTCCGAAATCGCCAGGGTCATGAGGAACTGGATCATGTCGCGGCCGGACTCGATCAGGACCGGAATCAGCAACGCCACCACGATCATCCGCATGTAGGAGTTGTAGCGGTCTGGAGCGAGAAACGGGCCTTCACAGAACAGGATCGAGAGCGCAATCGGAATTTGCAGCAGGAGCAGTGCCCAGACGGCCGGCTGCCGGAACGCCGCGCCCCACTCGGAGGACTTCCGCAACCCGCCGATCACGGTCAGGATTCCCAGCGCCATTGAGAACGGGTACTTGGCTTCGCAAAACGCCATGACATCCGGCTCTGTGATGGCAAACCAGATATACCCATATAGCGCGATCTTCGGACGGATCAGCCCGGCGACGCAAAGGCTCAGGACTACAACGATGAGGAGTAATTCGCGTAATGCCACGGCTGCCTTAGCGCGCCCGAATACTGCCATTCAAGAGTTCGTACAGTCTTAATGCCATCGCCCGGTTGCCCGCTGGCGTGAGGTGCATTTCCTCGGGGTTGTAGAAGCGCCTGCCGGCTCTTCGTTCGATAAGTGCCTGCCGGACATCGAGGACTTCAACGCCCAGATCCCGGCCAGCCTGGAGGAGTTCGTCCGCCAACCGGTTCTCGAATCCCTGGAGGGCGGCCGTCGTCATGCTTGGATCGTGCGCCGCGACCTTCGCCAGAACGGGCCCCATTTCCTCCGGCTCCACTTGCAGCTTGGTCGGAACGATCAGATACGTCAGTCGGATTCCGTTGGCCGCGCAGAGAGCCTTAAACTGCGCCATGACATACCGGTCGAAGCGAAAAGCGACCGGCAGCGTATCGGGGAAATGCCGGAACCAGACCTGCTGTAACAGCGATTGGGTCATGAAACCCAGACTGATATCCGTCAGCTGCTTCACCTCGAGCATATAGCGGAATGCCGCCAGCAGCCCGTTACGATTTCCCGCGGCATCATGCAGCAGGAGGTTCGCGCGCCGGACCTCATACAGAAGCGTCGGCCCGGCCAACTGCCGCATAAGCCCGAACAAACGCAGCGACTCCAACATGCTGGGCGGGCTCGCCGGGTCGTCCAGCATGACGAACTGGGGGCGATGCGGCCGGATACTCCCGTCCGGCTGCCAAGTCAGATACGGCCGGTCATCTGGACGCATCAGGTCCATGAAATCATTGCCGAGGTAAATGCCGACGATCAGGTGATCCGGCTTCAACGGCACGATCTGGCTGCTAGTCTTGACGTAATACTGATAGGGAGAATATCTCCCCACGCCGGCATTCAGCACTTCCACATGCGTTGCCGACGAGCCGCTTTGGTTCATCAGCCGCTCGAATTCATGGGGAAAGCTCTCGTGGTTAGCGCATTCTCCAGCGGTTTGTGAATCGCCCACAAAGGCAACCCGGTATGTATGGGACGGCTTCTGAATCGGCGTATCGGTATCGTCGTGGAAACCAAGATTGTTGGTTTTCATCGTCAGCATGCCGCCGTACTCCGGGAAATTAAATGTCTCGACGCGGTTCGGGATGGTTCCAAACCCCAGCAGGGCATCGCCGATCGGCCTTGCGGCAGGAGGTGCCCCGGACAAGCGCAGCCCGAGCTCGGCGAGTCCCAGGCACAGCGTCAGCGAAAGACACAGCGCCAGTATCTTGGGCGCGAGGCTTCGCAGCCTGCGCCGCCAACCTGCGCCGGCCACCGCGAGGGAGACTGGAGTGGTCGCCGATTCCGGGGTTGCCATGCCGATCCTCAGAAAATCGTATAAATGAACGGCGCCAGCACCGATCCGCCGGCGAACAGCATCAAGGCGCCCATGCCCAGGAGCATGATGATGATCGGCAGCAGCCACCACTTCTTGTTGACTCGCAGGAAAGACCACAGATCGGAGAGGATCGAAAGTTTGCTCATCGCGCGAACACTCCTTCTTAGAAAGCTCGTTCGAAGCCCTGTCTGGTTTGCCGGGTGGCGCCGCGCGCGGTCCAGTAGGTAGCTTGCGACGGGCCGCGGCGGTCCAGCGGGTCATGGCCCAACATCCGCCGGATCATGCCTGCCGGTGTGAACACCAGGAAGTACATGGCCGAAAGCAATATCCGGCTGTTCACGTACCCCAGCCCGGCGGCCAGCTTCATCCAGGCGTCGTGAAACCGCTCGCTCCATCGCGCGGAGAGCGCGGCGATCGCAAGCAGGATCACCCCGAATCCGCCGGCCGCCACGCTCCAGGCAATCCGCCCGCGGTAGAGATACCACAGCGCCAGGGCGCTTAACACGCATCCGACCACGCAGGTCGATTTTCGAGACTCCGTGCTAGTCAAGCTGGAACTCCTTTTCCCAGGCGTGATCGTCCACAAAAGCCGCCTGCTGATTCTTGCTCAGCACCGTGTTGCCGAGGATCAGATGGTCGATCTCGGTCCGCATGAAGCACAGGTACGCGTCCGCCGGGGTGCACACGATCGGCTCGCCCCTCACATTGAACGACGTGTTCACGAGCACCGGGCATCCCGTAAGGCGCTCGAAGGCGGAAAGCAGGTCATGATACGCCGGGTTGTCCTCGCGGGTCACGGTCTGCACGCGTGCGGAATAATCGATATGCGTGATTGCCGGTATGGTCGAGCGTGGAACATTCAGCTTCTCGATTCCAAACAGGTTTTCCTCCTCGCTCGTCATCGGAATGCGGAGCGATTCCTTGACCGGCGCCACCAGCAGCATGTACGGCGAGTCGCAGTCCATTTCGAAGTAATCCGCCACGCGATCCCGCAGAACCGAGGGAGCAAAGGGGCGGAAACTTTCGCGGAATTTGATCTTCAGGTTCATCATCGACTGCATCCGCCGTGAACGCGGATCGCCCAGGATGCTGCGGTTCCCGAGCGCGCGCGGGCCGAATTCCATCCGGCCCTGGAACCAGCCGATCACTTTCTCCTCGGCGAGCCATCGCGCCGTCTGTTCGATCAGCTCGCGCCGGTTCATGCGCTGGTACTTGGCGCCCCTGGAGTCGAGGAACGCCACAATCTCTTCCTCGCTGAACTCGGGGCCGAGGTAAGCTCCGCGCATACGGTCGGCCCGCTCGCCCGTTTCCGTAACCCGCGGATTTCCGAGGTACTGGTGCCATACCGAAAGCGCCGCGCCCAGAGCGCCGCCGGCATCCCCGGCTGCCGGTTGGATCCAGATCTTCTCGAATGGGCCTTCGCGCAGAATGCGGCCGTTCGCCACGCAATTGAGCGCCACGCCGCCCGCCAGACACAGGTTCTTTTCGCCGGTCTCCTTGTGGACGTGCGAGGCCATCCGCATCATGCTGAGCTCCGTCACTTCCTGGACCGACCGCGCCAAATCCATCTCGCGCTGCGTCAGCAGCGTTTCGGGCTTCCGCGGCGGCCCGCCGAAGAGCTCATCGAACGCCGCGTTGGTCATGGTCAGGCCGTCGCAATAGCTGAAATATTTCATGTTCAGCCGAAGCGAGCCGTCCTCCCGCAGGTCCACCAGTTCGTCCAGGATCTTTTGCACATACTTCGGCTTCCCGTACGGCGCCAGGCCCATGACCTTGTATTCGCCGGAATTGACTTTGAATCCCGTGTAGTAAGTAAACGCGGAGTACAGCAGTCCGAGCGAATGGGGAAAGCGCATCTCCTTCAGCAGGTGGATTTCGTTTCCGGCGCCATACCCATAACTGCTGGTGGCCCACTCTCCTACGCCGTCCACTGTGAGAATGGCGGCTCTGCCGTATGGCGATGGGAAGAACGCGCTCGCTGCATGCGACTCGTGGTGCTCCGTAAAAAGCACCTTGCCCCGGTACGCGCAGTTGCCGGAGATATGTTCCCGCATCCACAGCTTCTCGCGCAGCCATAAGGGCATCGCCTGCAGAAACGACCGCAAGCCGCGCGGCGCATAGTCCACATAGGTTTGTAGCAGGCGCTCGAACTTTTGCAACGGCTTGTCGTAAAACGCCACATAATCGAGCCGCTCCCCGGAAATCCCGGCGTGGCGGAGGCAATAATCCAGCGCCGCGGCCGGAAAGCGATGGTCACCCTTCTTTCGCGTGAACCGTTCTTCCTGCGCGGCCGAGAGGATTTCGCCGTTGCGGATCAGACAGACCGCGGAATCGTGGTAGTACGCCGAAATGCCCAAAATATAGATATCGGTTCGAGAATCTGCCATAGGATTACTCCATCGCCAGGGCCTAATCGGAGGGTGGGAGCGGTTTGCCGGCCGGGACACCGCCGCCGGGCCTGGGATCATCCAGAAACTGCTTGTCGAAGAGCCACTCCGGATCGCTTTGCAGCACGGCGGCAATACGCAGCCGCACGCCGTGGTCGGGCTCCCTATAACCGTTCAGGATCCGGCTCAATAGCGTTTCGTGGATCCCCACCAATTGCGCCAGCCGGTTTTGCCGCATGCCGCATTTCCAAAGCTGCCATCTCAGGTTCGGATACATTTGGCGTTTGGCCCGTGAATCGGCTCGATATTCCATGCGTCTACTTCCGCGGCTACAGACCGCGCCAGCAGGCTGACGGATACCACGAGCCTGGTTTGGTTCTTGATCTTCACCAGCAGCCCTTCCAATCCTGCCAGTGCGCCCCGGATCACCCGCACCGGGGAGCCTTCGGACAAAAACGGGAAAGGAGTGCACCGCGTCCGGGCATTCACGATCGCGCGCACCGCCTCGATCTCCGGCTCCGGGACCGGCTCGATCGCCGTGCCGTTTCCCAGTATTCGAACCACACCCCGGGTGCGCAGCACGTGGATGCGTGACTCATTCGAGTCCTGCACCCGCACAAACACATAGCCGGGGAATAACGGCAGCCGGACCGTCTTTCTGCGGTCCTTCCACTGATGAACCTCTTCGTAGCTGGGGACAAAGTGCTCGATTCCTTTGCCCTGCAGATCCTCTGCCACACGGTTTTCGAAATTCGACCGCGTGTGGACCGCGTACCAGCAACCCGGTGCTGCAATCGACCCTGACATAGGAGTAACGATATAGCTCCGCCCTTTTTCTTACATGCGCCGTCAGAAATGTATATAACCGCGGACCGCGCCTTACTGCGGCCCAATACCGGTCTGCGCGATGATCCTAGCTGCGCAGGCCTTCGTAATACGAGTATCCATAGCTCCTGCGCTTGGATAAGAACCACTCGGGAACCCAGTTCATCACGATGCCGATGAGCTTCTCTGGCGGAATCGTTTTGATCGCCGCATCGAAGCTCGTGCGGCTGGTGAAATCGGGCCGCACCACGACAATGACCGCGTCCGCCACCGCCTGGATCAGCTCATAATCCGCCACCGCCGGAATCGGCGGCGAGTCCAGGATGATGTGTTCGAACCGCGCTCGGAAATTACGGCAAAGCTGCAGCCATAAAGGCGAATCCAGCAGTTCCGCGGGATTGTACGGGGAGGTCCCCGCCGGCACGATATACAGATTCGGCAGTTGCTCCGCGCGGAAAATGGCCTTCTCCGGCTCGCATTTCCCGGTGAGCACGTCCGTCAGCCCGGGAGTTGAAGGCAAACCGAGCGTGGCGGCGATGCTGGAGCGGCGGAAGTCGGTGTCCAACAACAGCACCCGCGCGTTGCTTTTGAGCGAAAGAACGCCCGCAAGATTGATGGCGGTCACGCTCTTTCCCTCGTTCGGGCCGGCGCTCGAAACCACGATCATGCGCGGCTGCTTCGGATGCTGAAAAATCTTGGTCCGGATGATCCGGTATTCTTCGCTCACCCGGTTCGGAGTGCCGTCAAAGGGCAGCAGCGGCGAGTTCGGCGCGAGGCTCAAGGCATACATGGTAGGTTCCGTTCCCAGGCCCTCGCCATTCAGTTTGGGTGCGGGAAGCGGCCCGTTCGCCTGTTCCGGAGCGGCTGGCACTGTGACCAGAGGCTCGGGCGCGGCCGGCACGTCGCCCAGCGCGCGCAGCAGATCTCCGGAAGCGTCGCTCCCGGCTTTGTTCAGCGCATCGAATATCTTGCTCATTCGCGATCTGCCCTTATGCCTCGAGTTACCACCGGTGCATCATCAGGTACGCCCCTGCTGCGAGCGCCGTCACCAGCGACAACGTAACCGAGCAGAAAATCACCAGCCGCATGCGTTTCCCGCTTGCCCTCGGAGCCGCAGGTTCGGCCGCCAGAAACTCGGTGTCGATTCGTGGAACGCTGCCCAGCACGGGAAGCCGCGCGGGCAATTCCCACGCCCCCAGGACCACGTCTTTGCGCGCCTCCAGGCCAGCCGCCAGGACTAACCCGAATACAAGACCCAATACGCTTCCGGACCCGTAAAGCACCGGCCGGTTCGGCTTGGAGGGCTTCACCGGCACCTGCGCGGGGTCGATCACCTCGAAGCGCTCAGATTTTTCCCGGTGCTCCATCGCCGTCGCCATGCCGGCGGAGAGGCGCTTGTCGAGCAGCGACTTATAATTCGCCTTGGCGATTTCGTAATCCCGCGTCAGTTGCGCCATCTCCTGTTCGCGAATGGGCAGCCTTTGCAATTTGGCCTGGTAGGAATCGATTTGCCTCAGAATCTCCCGCTGATCGCCCTGCCGCTCCTGGATCTCTTTCTCGGCGAACTGAATCTGCGTTTTGACCGAGTTCACGCGCTCGCGCGCCTGCGCCATCTGCAGATTGTTGTTGATCGCGGCCAGGCGGGCGGCCCCTGCTTCCGCGGCGGCTGCCTGTCCGGAAGCGGCGTTGACGCCCTTCGGCGGCGCCGGCTTGTCCGCCGCGGCCGAAGCCGCTGCGGCGGCATTGGCGCGCTCCGCCCTCGCTTCCTTCGCCTCTTCCTCCTTGGCGAGGGCGAGTTCCGCGCGCAGACGCCGCATTTCCGGGTGCATCGGTTCGTAACGCGCGGATAGAGCATCGATCTGCGCCTGAATTTGCTCCGAAAGCGGCCGCGGCCTCGCAGGCGCAACCGGCACGGCCACTCCGCCGGACGCTACCGTCACGCTGCCGGCGGCCGGCGAGGCTTGCATCGCCGCCGTGACGGCCGCCAGGTTGGCCTGGGCAATCTCCAACGAGTTCTCGAGCGTCACCTTCGTCTGTTGCGCCCGGTCGAGAGCATCGCGATTGGCCTCCAGCGCGACCTGCAGCCGCGCCAGCGTCGCGCTGATCTGGCTTTCCTGCTGCGGCAGCTCTCCATTGTGCGCGAGCTTGTATTTGCTTACGGCCGCCTCCAGGCCGTCCAGCGTCTTCTTGGCGTCCTGCAATTGGCTTTCGATGAATTCCTCAGTGCCCTGTGCATCCACCTCGCGGGTGCGGAGATTTTCCTCCACGTACAAATTGCTGATGCGATTCGCAACGGCTGCAACCACGCCCGCGTCCGTGCCCTGGAACCCCACCTTGAATGCTCCGACGCGGCTTCCCGAAAAGGCCTTGACCTCCGCTTCGATGGTGATGGCCTTCCGCATCTTCTCCACCACGTCCTCCATCGGCAGCGTACGCCTCTCCTCGCGATAGAGTCCGAATTCCTCGATGATCTTCTGGAGCCGTGTGGAGCTCAGAATCTGCTGGCTGATGTTCGCCAGGCGGTCCTGCAGGTCGGTATTCACCGTCGAGCTCACGTACCGGTCCGGAATCTTTTGGGAATCGACCACGACCGTCGCCTGCGCCGAATAGACCGAAGGAAGCCGCCTCACCCAGAGGTAGACCCCCGCGCTCACGACGCCCCAAATCACAACGATCAGCAGTTTGCGGTTCCATAGCATCCGCAGAATGGAAAGCGGCGCCATCCGGTTGAGCGCGCTGGGATGTGGGCTCGTAGGCATGCGCGAAGCTACTGGCGACCTTTCTTTGTCAACATTTTGTTGCATTGGCTAATAGCACGGTCCGGGCCAAATGCCGTTTCCGCTGATTGCGAACCAGATCCGCCATTTCCACCGCCCGAAGACGTCCGTGGCTGCCGCCGGAATCGGATTGTTTCCCAAAAATTTCGATTCCGGCAGGATCGTTGCGGTCATTGCGTTCCCGCGCCATGCCTCCGCGCGGATGGGGACCAGCTCAGGCTCACGATGGCCCCGGACTGCGAAAGATTCGTAGCCGCAAGGGCCAGCGTCGCGGGAAGCGACACATGGCTGTAAGACGCGCTGATCGATAAGTGGTCGCCGAGCGCCCGCGCAATCCCTGCGCTCTCGGTCCAACTCCCGCCGTTGAGATAAGCAGGGCCCAGGAACCGCATATATCCAAAGACGCCATAGAGGCTGATGCTGCTTCCCGGCTTCCTCCACACCCAACTGGCGCTGCTGCTATCCGTGGCGCTCGCGCCGATTCCATAGCTATCGGCCACGGTTCGCGAGTAGGAGCCGAGAAACGTTTGAGTAAATGTTTTGAAGCCAACGCCGCCATTGAAGAGATACTGGATGTTTCGCGGCAGCGTTACCCGTTGATACACGGGCGTGATATATCCGATGCCTCCGCTGCCTTGCACAAACCACCGCCGGCTCATCGTGTGGCCGAAGGACACGTTGGCCTGTGTGCTGTAGTCCGAAAGGTACGTCGAGAAGATCCGGCCCTCCGCCACGGACACACCGAAATTCGTGCGGGTATTCAGGGCGTAGGACCACCCGATACTCACGCTGCCCGAAGTGGTTTGTGGCACGTAGTATCCGCGGCTGGTGGTCCCAGCCTGCGCCATGGTTTGCGTGCGCACCCCGCCGAGGCTTACGCGCAGGGTCGAGCGCTGCGAGCGCTGGTAGGTCAACGCCAGGATGGCTGCCGAGCTGAATTCCCGGCCTCCATACAGAAAAGCGCTCTGTGGCGCGCTCACCGCCTGCGCCGCCGATGCCGCCACGCCCAGTGCCTGATTCGTGGTCGTTCCGGTGAGCACCGCCCCCGCAAGCTCATCAAAGGTCGCGGAAGTCGATGCAATGTTGCCGTATGCCGTCGGCGCAAACAGCAGCTCGTTGAAATCGCTGAGGATCGCCGAGACCGAAAGGCCCATGCGCCATTTGGCGCCCACTGACCGGCTGGCATCGATCGCCAGCGTGTGGTTCGTCGTATGGAAGTCCTGGAAGTACAGGCCGCGGACGTAGGATGGCGCGTACACCACGGAGATGCTGGAATTCTGCGACGCCCGGGACCACCCGAGGGACGTCGTCACCATGCTCACCAGGTTCTGCCCGCTCGAACCGGAAAGCAGGGACATCCCGAATCCCGGAGCATAATTGCCGGAAAAGTACCCCTCCGAAACGCTGACGCCGTACAGGTGTATGCCGTTCGAGGAGGCGCTGAGGGGGTCGAGCTGCTGCAGCAACGAAGTCTGGGCTTGGCACGCGGCCGCGAGCAGGAGCGTGGCGATTGCGATGTGGTAACGTCTCGGCATGAGTCGCGTGCAGCCTAACGCACGTTTGTCTCCGCCGATTTGCTCCTTTTATTCGCCCATTGCCGGCCCAATGGCCTAATTTTCGGTAAAAATACCAACCATTTGGGATCTTCCAAGAAGACGCCTCCCGATCCGTTCCGGGAACCTCCTGGGTGAGGCACATCCCACTTTGGTTATATTTACCTGCATAAAACGCACAAATGACTCGCTTGTGTCATTTCATACTGATACAATCCTCCCTGAATGCAGTCAGGCCTCTTCCTAACAAATACTTTGTTTTGCCGTATCAATGTTATCGCCGCACTGCTTACGGCCAGTGCTTTTGCCCAAACGTCTTTGACTCTATCTTCGGTTCCGGGAAGTACTGGATCTTCTAATTTCAGCGTATCTGCCAGCATTCCTTCCGGCAGCAATCTGGCGTTGCTTCAATGGCAGTTCACCTTTTCCCCCAGCAGCATCGCCAGCCTCGCAGTTACTGCCGGGCCTGCCCTCACCGCCGCCGGTAAGACCCTTACTTGCGGCGTTTCCGCCGGCATATATTCCTGCATCGCTTACGGCCTCAATAACAACCTGATTGCGAGCGGCGTTCTTGCCAACGTGACGGCAACGCTCACGTCCGCGGCGTCAGCCGGCATTGTCACGCTCGGCAGCGCTCTCGGCGCGACCGCAACCGGAGAGCCGTTTACGATCTCCTCTTCCGGCGCCACTGTGAACGTTGCGGCCGCGACAACCGCCACCGTCACCGCGCTCACCTGCGGCAACACCAGCCTCGGCCCTGGCGGCGCCACATCCTGTACCGTCTCCCTAAGCGCTCCGGTAGCAGGCAGCACGGCCGTCCCTTTATCGACGACTTCCGCCGCGCTGACCATACCCGCCAGCGTCGTGGTTCCTGCCGGAGCATCTTCCGCTTCCTTTAATCTCATTGCCGCCGATTTCAGCACCAGCCAGACCGCTAGCCTCTCCGCGGCGCTGAACGGCGCGACGCAAACCGTTTCCCTTTCGCTGCTCGCTCCCGCCAGCCTGTCATCCTTTCAATGCGCCACCACCAGCCTGGCCGCCAATACGACTACCGCCTGCACGATCGGCCTTTCGGCGGCAGCGCCATCGACCGGCGCCCTGGTCGCCCTCTCTTCCAACAGCTCGGGCGTCTCCATTCCCGCTTCCGTGACGGTGCCCGCCGGCGCCACTTCCGTTTCATTCACGGCAACCGCCACGCTGGCCGTCTCGCAGAACACCCCCGTCACCCTGACCGCCAGCATGAGCACCAACATGGGCAGCCAGAGCCTGTCCACGTCGCTCACGATTACCGGCTCGGCTGCCGTCATGACCATCTGGAGCCCATCCGCCGTGCCGAGTGTGCCGTGGGTCGCCACCGCAGGCCCTCTCACCGTCGGTCTCCGCTTCCGCTCCGACGTGAGCGGTACCGTCACCGGTGCGCGCTTCTACAAAGGTAGCTCCAACACAGGTACGCACATCGGACTGTTGTACTCCAGCACCGGAACCCTTCTGGCCCAGGCGACGTTCACCGGCGAGACCGCCTCCGGATGGCAGCAGGTCAACTTCTCCGCGCCCGTGCCGGTCGCGGCCAATACCGTCTATATCGTTGCCCTGTACACCACTTCCGGGTGCGCTTATGACGCCGGCTACTTTGCCGCAAAGGGCGTAGACAATGGCTATTTACACGCTCTGCAGTCCACCAGCACCAGCGGCAACGGCGTCTACACCTACGGCAATAATCCAGTGTTCCCTTCCCTGAGCGTCAACGGCTCCAATTACTGGGTGGACGTGGCCTTCACGACCGCATCCAGCTCCACGACTCCCCCGCCGTCTCCCGCCCCCGCCCCGACGGTCAGCGGCAGCGGCGCCGATACGCTGTGGGCGGCATCGGCAACGCCCGCCGTCCCGTGGGTCGCTACCGCCGGAGCGTTGACCGTCGGGCTGAAATTCTACTCCGATACCGCGGGAACCGTGACCGGCGCCCGTTTCTATAAAGGGCTCGGTAGCGGCAACGGCACCCACATCGGGCTGCTGTATTCGAGCACCGGGCAACTCCTCGCGCAGGCCGCCTTCACCAACGAAACGGCCTCCGGATGGCAGCAGGTCAACTTCGCCACGCCGGTTCCCATCGCCGCCAATACCACCTACGTGATCGCCCTGTATACCGATTCCGGATGCGCCTACGATGCGGGATACTTCACCGGAAAGGGCGTGGACAACGCGCCCTTGCACGCCCAAGCCTCCAGCTCCACCGGCGGAAACGGCGTTTACATCTACAGCAATGCTCCCGCCTTCCCCTCGCTCACCTCGGGCGACGCCAATTATTGGGTAGATCTGGCCTTCGCCCCCGCGACCAACTGAGTTCCGCCCGCTAAACAAGTAGGTCCGCCGTCCGCTTCCCCGCCAGGCCGCAGCTCCGGAATCCCGAGCTGCGGCCGAAATGGGAACGTAGCGATGTTTCCTTTCTGCATCTCCCGTCTCCCCCTTTTGCGGTGCCAGATCCCCCTTCCGCGCGGCAGCGTCGGCCCGTTAACCAATTGGATCTTAAAGGTTTCCACGATAATTGTTAAGATCTGAACCGTCATGCAACGGTACGGTATAGTACGGACAAGGCTCGCGCTGTCGATCATCGCCGCACTGCTCGCGGGCGGCGCTTTTGCTCAGACGCCATCTCTGACGCTATCGGCGGTTCCCGGGACTGGACCGGCCAGTTTCAGCGTATCCGCCAGTATTCCGTCCGACAGCAACGTGGCGTTGCTGCAATGGCAGCTCACTTTCCCATCGGACAGCATCGCCAGCCTCGCGGTTACCGCGGGACCCGCGCTTACCGCCGCCGGTAAGAACATCACCTGCAATGCTTCCACCGGCACATATTCCTGCATCGCGTACGGCCTCAATGCCAACCCGATCGCGAGCGGCGTCGTGGCCAACGTGACGGCGACGTTCGCTTCCGGAGCGTCAACCGGCAACGTCACACTGGGCAGCGCCCTCGGCGCAACCGCTGACGGAGAGCCGTTCAGCTTCTCATCTCCCACCGCCGGTGTCGGCGTGAGTGCCCCGGTCGCCGTCACCGCGCTCACCTGCGCCAGCACCAGCCTCAACCCTGGCGCCACGACATCCTGCACCGTTTCTCTGAGCGCTTCCGTAACGGCCGACACTACGGTCGCTTTATCGACGAATTCCTCCGCCCTGACCGTACCCGCCAGCGTCGTGGTTCCTGCCGGAGCATCTTCCGCCTCCTTTAATGTCACGGCCGCCAGCTTCAGCTCCAGCCAGACCGCCAGCCTCTCAGCGGCGCTGAACGGCGCGACGCAATCCGTCTCCCTCTCGCTCGTCGCCCCCAGCCTGACGTCATTTCAATGCGCCGCCACCGGTCTGGCCGCGAACACGACTACCACCTGTACGATCGGCCTTTCGGCGGCAGCACCCTCTGCCGGCGCCCTGATTTCCCTCTCCTCGAACAGCTCGGGCGTCTCCACTCCCGCTTCCGTGACCGTGGCCGCCGGCGCCACTTCCGTTTCATTTACGGCAACGGCCACGCTGCAGGTTTTGCAGAACACCGCCGTCACCCTGACCGCCAGCATGGGCGCCCAGAGCTTGTCCACGTCGCTGACCATCGTCGGCCTGAACACCGTGATGAGCCTCTGGAGCCCCTCCGCCGTGCCGAATGTGCCATGGGTCGCCACCGCAGGCCCTCTCACCGTCGGTCTCCGCTTCCGCTCCGATGTCAGCGGCGCCGTCACCGGCGTGCGCTTCTACAAAGCCAGCTCCAACAGCGGAACCCATATCGGGCTGTTGTACTCCAGCACCGGCACCCTTCTGGCCAAAGCGACGTTCACCGGCGAGACCGCCTCCGGATGGCAACAGGTCAACTTCTCCGCGCCCGTGCCGGTCACGGCCAATACCGTCTATGTCATTGCCCTGTACACCACTTCCGGATGCGCGTATGACACCGGCTATTTTGCCGCAAAAGGAGTGGATAACGGCTATTTACACGCTCCTCAGTCCACTTCCACGGCCGGCAACGGTGTCTACGCCTACGGCAGCGGCGCTACATTCCCCTCGCTGACCCTGAATGGCGCCAACTACTGGGTGGACGTGGCCTTCACGGTGACCACATCGGGCGCCACCGGCGCCCCTCCGTCCACAATCCCCAGCGGCGCCGACACACTGTGGAGCGCATCGGCAACGCCGGTCGTCCCGTGGGTCCCCACCGCCGGACCGTTGACCGTCGGGCTGAGATTCTATTCCGACACCGCGGGAACCGTCACCGGAGCCCGTTTCTATAAGGGCGTCGGAAGCGGCACTGGGCATCAAATCGGCCTGCTGTATTCGAGCACCGGGCAGCTTCTCGCCCAAGCCACTTTCACCAACGAAACAGCGTCCGGATGGCAGCAGGTCAACTTCGCCACACCGGTTCCCATTGCCGCGAAAACCACCTACGTGATCGCGCTCTTTACCGATTCCGGCTGCGCCTACGATGCCGGATACTTCACCGGAAAGGGCGTGGACAACGCGCCCCTGCACGCACCGTCCTCCAGCTCCGCCGGGGGAAACGGCGTGTACGTGTACGGCAATGCTCCCGCATTCCCGTCCATGACCTTCAATAACGCCAATTACTGGGTGGACGTCGCCTTCACGGCAGCATCGGGCGCCACGACGACGAATCCCCCCGCCTCGCCCAGCCCCACGCCGGGCAGCATCACCGACACGCTGTGGAGCGCCTCCGCCGAGCCGGCCGTCCCGTGGGTTCCCACGGCCGGACCGTTGACCGTCGGGCTGAGATTCTATTCCGACACCGCGGGAACCGTCACCGGAGCCCGTTTCTATAAGGGGCTCGGCAGCGGAAGCGGCAACCACGTCGGGCTGTTGTATTCCAGCACCGGGCAGCTTCTCGCCCAAGCCACTTTCACCAACGAAACGGCGTCCGGATGGCAGCAGGTCAACTTCGCCGCGCCGGTTTCCATCGCCGCCAACACCACTTACGTGATTGCTCTGTATACGGATTCCGGATGCGCTTACGATGCGGGGTACTTCACCGCAAAGGGCGTCGACAGCGCGCCCCTGCACGCCCCGGCCTCCAGCTCCGCGAGCGGAAACGGCGTGTACGTGTACGGCAATGCTCCCGCATTTCCTTCCATGACCGTCAACAACGCCAATTACTGGGTCGATCTGGCGTTTACCCCGGCCAGCGTGCCGTAAACCGGTCTCAGATCCAACCGTGCAGCCGATACCATACCAGGCCGCCGATTTCATGGAGCGTCAACTCGTTCCGCCGGATTGCCTTCCAGCTCGGGAACAGTTCCTCGCCCAGCGGGCCGAAACTCCTTAACTCGCTCGGCGCGGCCGTCACCTCCATCCCTTCCTTGCGGAAGCAGGCGGCGGCGCGAGGCATGCTTTGCGCATCGACCACCAACGCGATGCGGCTCACCCCGTGAAGGCGCAGAATGCGGCTGCCCTCCACGGCATTTTCGTGCGTTGACCGGGACTGCCTTTCGAGCCAGATCATGTTCTCCGGGACGCCGCCCTCCCGCAGGAGCTCGCACATGGCGCTCGTCTCCGCCTTGCCTTCGGGCCTCCCTTCGCAAGCCAATACCGGCCTCTGCCCATATTGCCGGTAGATCCACGCCGCATACCGGCAGGCCTGGAAGGTCTCCGCATCCGCCAACGGATACGGCCGCTCAAAATGCGGCGGCTCTATGCCGGACGCGAGCACGACAATCGCCTGTATCCCCGGCGGAGCCTCGAATGCCCTCACCGGATATCCGTTCTCGAGGGGCCGCGATGCCAGCCAATCGAATGCCGGCAGCGAAACGCAGCCCAGGGCCAACGCGCCCGCGAGCGCAATCTTTTTGCCTCTGGATGGCTGCGACATCCACAGTCCAGCGAATACGGTTGTAAGACAAATGAAAATCAAAGGCTGTACGTATGTCATGGCAACCTATCCAATGCAGCGGCGCGATCTCGCGGCTTCGTGTAAAAACGCGCATAAGCCACGAGAGTGTTACATGTTACTTTCGTACCAAAACCACTGTAAGTCACAGAATCTACAGTCCCTTTGGATGGCACGAGACTTGCTCCTACAGCACTTCCAAATTTCAATACACATTAGGAGGAGGTTGTTTTGCAAACAGCTCGCTTTCGCACTACCGTCAGCCGCGTAAAGACCTGCTTTCGTTGTGGCGGTACGTTTCTGACCCATGCCGGACGCGTCTGCGCCGCCTGCCGGAAACCTCGTGTTCCGAAGCAGCGGAAGGCAATGGGGTCCAACCTTACTCACCGGGAAGCGCAGATCGCGCGCCTCGTCACCGAGGCAAAACTAAATAAGGAAATTGCGTTCGAGCTGTACCTTACCGAGGGCACCATTAAGGAATATCTGAACCGCATTTTCCGGAAACTCGGGCTTCGAAACCGGACGGATCTGGCTCTTTGGGCGGCGCGCAATCTGCAGACGGCAGCCGGCCCCGCGGCCTTGCCCGGCAGCGATGCCTGTTGAGAAAGGAGGCCCGGAACACGTGAGAGCCCGCGAAACCGCATCACACGCGCTGCGCCTCTTGATTCGCACGCGCGGGCGGATGCGCGCCGCAAGCCTGTTTCAGCAGCGCTGCGAATCTGCCTGCCAGCCGCGGGCGTTCGTATTCGCGGATTCGGTGCGGCAGCGGAGCAAAGCTGCTGATGCCTGCTTGCCATTCGCCGTGGAGCCGGTCGAGCAGCTTGCGTATTCCGCCGCTGTCCCGCGGATCCACACACCAGCCGCCCCCGGTCTCCGCCACCAACCGTCCGGTTTCGCCGTCCGGCGGGGTGATCGCAATCACCGGCTTTCTCGCGGCGAGATATTCAAACAGCTTCCCCGCGATGCAGAAATCGTTCGCTACCGTCAGCAGAACGTAATCCGCCTCTTCGATCTGCGCGAGCGCCTCGCCTTGCGGCAGGAAACCCCGCACGCGGACGCGGCTCTTCCGGCCTTCCAGGTATTTCCGTTCGTCCTCCACCACTCGCCCGACGAATACCGTCTCGAACCGGTCGCGCACCTCCTCCGGTAACTGGTCCAGCGCGTCCAGATAGTAGCGCGGAGAGCAAACGCTGTACACGGTCCCCACGTATGCGACCAGAATCCTGTCGCCGGCGCGCGGCCGCGGCCGGAAGCGCGCGAAGGCGGCCGGATCGTATCCGTTCGGGACCATCGCGAACTTCTCTTGCGGCTGTTCCGGATACCGTTGCCGCAACTGCGCGATGGAGCTTTGCGTCACGGCCACGACCAGGTCGGAAAGCGCTACCGTTTCCTTCTCGATCACCGCCGCTTTTCGCTGCGCCGCGCTCCCCTGAAAAAAGTCGAAGTCCTTCAAAAGATAGCGAAGCCATTCGTCCCGAAAATCGGACACCAGGCGCAAGCCGGGAAACTCGCGCTTCAGCGCGTTGCCGATGAGGAAGGCGGAAAACGGCGGCGCGGTGACGAGCACCGCATCCACCCCGTCCCGGCGCACGATTTTCCGCGCCCGCCGCAGAGCAAACGGCACCCAGACGACGTGCGGGTCCGGGCTGAAGATCGTCTTCAGGATATCGGCCGCCCTCGATTTGAGGCCCTTCCGGCCGCTACCAGCGCCCGCCGCGCCGGCGCGGCTGCCTCGTGAGATCAAGGACCACAGCTTCGTTTTCACGCGGTAGGAAAGCTCGGGCGTCCACACGCGGTGCACCCGGACCGAAGACGGAATCTGCTCCAGGAGGGCAGGGTCGAAGACGGGCGAGGCGGCATTGCGCGCCGTCACGACCGAAACATCGAAGCCATTTTCCGGCAGGTACTTAACGAGACTCAGGACCCGCTGCACGGAAACGCCGCCGATCGGCGGGAAATCGTAGCTGACGATCAGCAGCTTCATCACCGGTTCGCCTTCGCCCACAAAACCGTCTGCCTGCCGAGCAGACCCTTGGTCAAACCGGCAGCGAGCGCGATCTGCCCGAACACAAAATAGAACGCGCCGCTCAGCCAGCGGGTCCGCACCCCCGCCCACCAGTAAAAGGCGGCGGCGGCCGAAAGAATGCACGCGCCCGCCAGCACCGCCATCGAGAGCGGCTCCCTAGGGGAGATCAGGCACAAGGCAATCACCACCGCGGCCATCACCGGAGACAGCCACCGGAGCAGTTTATGGGAAACGAAAATAAACCAGAACCGCAACGGCGCGCCCTGCGGCCACGCATTGCCGCGAAGCATGCCCTGCATCGCTCCCGCCGCAATCCGCACCTTTCTCCGGTATTCCTCCTCCAGGCTCGCCACGCCGCGCTCCCATCCCACGGCGGCCGGCTCGAACACCACGCGCTTTCCCTGCCGCACCACGGCCATGGGGATGACCAGGTCCTCGATCAGCGTGTCATCCGGGCACGGCCGGAAGAGCTCACGGCGAATCGCATACATTGCGCCATCCGCGCCCACCATGGAATAGAGCTTTGAGGACTCGTCCTGCAGGAACCACTCCACCGAGTAATAATCGCCGGTCCCCTGATCGAGCGCCTGGGTCGTGTCCTGCAGAATCACCCGGCCCGAAACGCAGCCCACCGCGGGATCGCGGAACCGGGCCGTGAGCTTCCGCAGCGCCGCGCTGTCATACATCACGTTGGCGTCCGAAAGCACCACGATCTCCTCCCGCACCCCCGGCACGATTTCGTTCAGGTTCGCGATCTTGCCGCGTCGCCGCGGCCTTTCGACGAGCTCGATGCCGCGGTTCTCGAACCCCTTCACGATCTCCGCCGTCCGGTCCGTCGATCCGTCCGACACCACAATCACGCGCAGCTTTTCCCTCGGGTAGTCCAGCCGCAGGCAGTTTTCCATCTTCTCCCCGATGACGGACTCCTCGTTCAGCGCGCAGATCACCAGCGCCACGCTCGGGCAACCGCTGCCGGGCGCGGCAGGGCCCGGGTCTTTGCGACGCAGCCGCCCGACGGCGCCGAGAAGGGCCGGATAGATGACGAACGGGTAGGCGAAGACGACCGCGGCAATCAGAATCGCGACGCTCATAGAACTACGGAAACAAAGGCAGGGCGAAGCGGCTCAG